>VYLF01000704.1_pt1 | contig 14555 bp, 8 predicted proteins | sample 5114371 | NCBI WGS metagenome assembly VYLF01 (sample SAMN12291773, study PRJNA351875) | freshwater metagenome | isolation source: freshwater lake | place: USA: Michigan, Kent Lake | collected 2013-08-15 | reverse complement strand
CACGATTAGCGTTCTTTAAATCATGAATTAGCTGAGCCAGATCTTCGATCGAATATATGTCGTGGTGAGGTGGAGGACTGATTAGTCCAACGCCAGGGGTGCTGTGCCGAATTCGGGCGATGTAGTTATCGACCTTCTTGCCAGGCAATTCACCACCTTCGCCCGGTTTCGCACCTTGCGAGATTTTGATTTGCAATTCATCCGCGTTGGTGAGATAGTCGATCGTGACACCAAACCGTCCCGATGCAACTTGTTTGATCGCTGAGCGTTTGCTATCCCCGCTTGGAAGAGGTGTAAAGCGAGCAGGATCCTCACCACCTTCTCCTGTGTTACTCTTACCACCGAGTCGATTCATGGCGATCGCCAAAGTTTCGTGTGCTTCTGCGCTAATGGAGCCGAGACTCATGGCACCGGTGCAGAATCGCTTGACGATATCCTTGGCCGATTCGACCTCTTCGATTGGAATTGGACCTGAAGATGCTCCGAAGTTAAACTCGAGTAGCCCACGAAGAGCACATCGAACTTTTGCATCGTTATTGATGTGGTCAGCAAATCGCTTATAAGCATTTTTGTCGCCAGCCCGAGCTGCCACTTGGATATCTGCGATCGCAGCTGGATCCCAGCCGTGGCGCTCGCCCTCTGCTCGCCAGTGGAATTCACCAACATTTGGAAGCATTGGGGACGCGTCCGAAATTTGCAGCGGGTAGCCTAGCGCGTGACGCCGAAGCGTTTCTTCTGCCAGAATCTCAAACGAACAGCCTTGGATGCGGCTATTGGTTCCGACGAAGCATCGTTCGATCACTTCGTCCTTGAGTCCCAGAGCTTCGAAAATTTGTGCTCCCTTGTAGCTAGCCAGGGTACTGATGCCCATCTTGGCCATCACTTTAAGCATGCCCTTGGCAACACCTTTGCGATAGGCAGCCACTATCTTGTCGTCATCCATTGCGGCCAACTGATCTCGGCTGGCTTGCCATAAAGCTTCAAAAGCCAAGTAGGGATTTATAGCGTCTGCCCCGTATCCGACGAGCAAGCAATGATGGTGCACCTCGCGGGCTTCTCCGGTTTCAAGCACGATACCAATTTGAGTGCGCTTTGCGACCTTTACCAAGTGATGGTGAACAGCACCGCAAGCAAGCAGCGAGCTGACCGCAACACGATCGTGGCAGACTTCTCGATCGCTTAGGACGACGATGGTGTACTTCTCATCGATTGCTTTTTCGGCCTCTTGGCAAATTCGATCCAGGGTTTCGATCAAGCCCGCTTTGCCGCGTTTACGATCAAACGTGATATCGATGGTCTTGGTTTTCCAGCCTTTGTTATCCATATGACGGATCGCAGCCAATTCTTCATTTGTCAGAATTGGATGTGGAATCAGCAGTCGATGGCAATGCGATGGGGTCGCGTCCAAAAGATTTTGTTCGGGACCTATGTAGCATTCCAGCGACATGATCACTTCTTCGCGAATCGAATCGATAGCAGGATTGGTGACCTGAGCGAAAAGTTGCTTGAAGTAATCGTAGACCAGACGAGGTTTATCGCTTAAGCACGCCAAAGCCGAGTCGTTCCCCATGGAGCCCAGCGGGTCCGCTTGCGTCTGAATGAGCGGGATCAGCATAAAGTGAAGAGTTTCGATCGTATATCCAAACGCTTGCATGCGGGACAAAAGCGTTTCGGGATAGAATCCATGTGGCTCTTTGTCAACGGAAAGATCTGAAAGCGTGATGCGCTCGTTTTTGAGCCACTCGCCGTATGGCTTGCTCTTTGCGAACTTCTCTTTCAGCTCTTCGTCTGGAATCAATCGACCTTCCTCGAAATCGATCAAGAACATACGGCCGGGTTGTAGGCGTCCCTTTTCCCTAACAATGGCTGGGTCGACAGGAAGAACGCCGACCTCGGATGCCATGATGACCCGATCATCGGTTGTAAGGTAGTATCGGCTAGGACGCAAACCGTTGCGGTCGAGAGTCGCACCGATGTAGTGACCGTCGGTGAATACGATCGAGGCAGGGCCGTCCCATGGTTCCATCAGACAGCTGAAGTACTCGTAGAAAGCCCTCTTCTCTTGTGACATTGTTTCGTGTTTTTGCCATGCTTCCGGAACCATCATCATGATGGCTTCTTGGAGGGTGCGGCCATTTAGAAGCAAAAACTCGAGGACATTGTCAAAGTTACCTGAGTCGCTGCAATGTGGTTCGATAACGGGGAAAAGCTTCTTGAGTTCCTCTCCGTAAAGAGCACTGGCTGCGTTCCCTTGGCGTGCTCGCATCCAGTTCACGTTTCCACGAAGCGTGTTGATTTCGCCATTGTGGCTCATGAACCGCAGCGGTTGGGCACGGTCCCAGCTTGGGAACGTGTTGGTTGAGAATCTCGAGTGAACCATTGCCAAGTGGGTTTCGAACTCAGGATTGGTGAGATCCGAATAATAGACGCCTACTTGAGCCGGAGTTAACATCCCCTTGTAGATTAGGGTATTGGTTGACAAGGAGCAGATGTAGAAAAGTTTACGCTGCTTAAGCTTTTCGTCGCCACGAAGAGCATGGCTAGCTTGTTTCCGGATCAAATAAAGTTTTCGTTCGAACTCGTCCGGAGTTAATCCTGCGGCTGCAGTGATGATGACTTGTTCGATTCGAGGTTCACCGTCGCGCGCTGTTGGGCCGATGTCCGCAGCGTCTGCAAGTTGTGGAACTGCTCTCCAACCGACCAACTTTTGACCTTCGGCTGCGATCAATCTGTTTAAATGCGATTTGCAATGTTCACGTTCGGCTGCGTCACGAGGTAGGAACACATTTCCAACGGAGTAGTGTCCGATCTTGGGCAAATCAATTCCAAACTCAGCTAACGCAAGAGTACGAACGAATTTATCAGGCATTCCCACGAGGATTCCCGCACCGTCCCCTGTGTTGGCTTCGCAACCACATGCACCACGGTGATCCATGTTAATGAGGATCGTCAGAGCATCCGAGACGATCTGATGGCTTGGTTTACCTTTTATGTGGGCAACAAAGCCAACGCCGCAAGAGTCCTTCTCTAGATCGGGATCATAGAGACCATGCTTCTCGGGAAAGCCGATAGGTGCGTTCATGGATTTGCCTGTATATTCGTGTGAGGAATGAAGATATTTCGGACGCAACAAAAAGGACTTAGGCGTTTGCGAAATCTGGAGCTGCCGAAGAATCGCCCTCTTGGCCCATAGACTCCTGTTGATCAGCCTCGTCATTCCAGACCCTGTTTTTCAAAACAAGATCCATGAAGTTTCTGGCTGCGCGGCTGAGAGGAACATCTCGTCGCTGAATGATGCCGAGAGGACGAGTTAACTCGAGCCCCTCGCACTGAATTTCCGTCAACGAGCCAGACGCTAACTCATTTTGAACCGTTAACTTTGGTAAAAACGCAACACCACTATTAACAATAGCAGCATGTTTCACCGAATCGATGTTGTCTAGTTCGACAACAACTCGCATCGTCACATCCAATGCCTTGAGCTCTTTGTCAATTTCTTGGCGTATTCTCAAGTTCGAAGCGAACGCAACCAAACCAACTTGCGACAAAGCTTGCGGAGAGATCCGTCCCATCGATGCCAAGCGGTGTCGTGGCGAAGCGACTAGTATCATAGGTTCATGTCGCCACATCGTCGTTTGCAACGAGGTCCGCATTGGATCCGGATAGCTGACCATCCCAAAATCGACTGTCCCTTGCTCCACCATTCGGTAGACCTCATGAGGGTGAGCGAGCTGATAAGAGAAAGTGGCACCTGGGAATGCTTTTTCGAACTTTTCCGCGAGCACGGGAATATAGCTGAGCCCCATGGAGTATATGGATGCAACCACGACATGTCCGGTAACTTCTGTTCCGTCGCGTCCACCTAGTCGGACGTCGTCGACGAGCGTGTCGAACTGTCGGAGAATCCCTCCGAGGCCGTCGTAAAACTTTTGTCCTTCTGCGGTAAGCACAAACGGGCGTTTCGATCGGTCTATTAGCCTGACTGATAGAAATTCTTCAAGATGCTGCACGCTTTGACTGGCGGCGCTTTGCGTCATGCCGTGTTCTTCTGCAGCCTGCGAAAAGCTTCGCTTTCGGACAACATCATAAAAAACTTTGAGCGATCGGATGTGTACCGCTCCCTGAGTGCTAGCAGCTCTCTTATTGCTCTTATTAATTTTGCAGGCCCTCCATTAAGCGTAAGAATGGAGAGTCTAGCCCAGGACGGTCTTGGGGTCAACCGCCAAAAGTAAAAATGTTACTCGACAGTCGTTCGAATATGTTTTTCTAATTCAGGAAATGTATCCTTTAAAAATGGTGGTTCCTGGGATAATCAACATTTTGTTACGAAAGTCACTATTCTATGCTTGCGGGCGGGAACTTTTCAGTTGCGGATCGACTCCGAAAGTCAACTAGATACCTTGCTTCGGTGTAACTATGGACTCACAAAAACCTGAGATGAATGAGCTAATCAGCGGATTGCTGGATGGTCATTTGTCTATTGAAGAGTCCAAAAGGCTCACGGAGGAGTCATCGAGGAACCCGCAAATCGAGCGGGATACTGAGACGCTGGGAACTCTTAGGAGTTCGCTCTTACGGGGTAGGCCAACTGGAAAGTTGGGAGATCACTTTGCCGTGCGTGTCATGGAGGCCGCAAAGGCCCGGGCTGCTATGCTCGGGGACGATGCACCAGAATGGGTTGAGACCTCGAATGCAGCGGTCAAGCCGGCACCGTTTAACCCAGCTGAGTTGAAAAGCCGATGGGTGGTTCCCGTATTGTCCGTCTTGGCAACCTGTGTCTTAGCATTTTTGTTAACTAAGATCACTTTGCTTTATAACGAATCGCTGGAACAGCAGCGACAAGACGAGATTGCAGAATTCAAGCGAAAGCAAGATGAGCAAGATTTGCTTGCGGTTTTCGACAGGGATTTAGCAAAAAACCAAACTGTGGCGTCGGGATCTTCGTCATCAATCGTTGATAATTTGCTGGATGAATCCCAAAAGCGGATGGACCCAACCGAAGGTGAAAAGGATTTGTCAGCAATCGCTGCTGGGGATGCCACAGGGCTACCAGATGAAACGAAAACCGAATCCCAATCAAATGAAATGTCGACCCGTAGTGCGTTAGCAAATAATGCAGCTGAAACCGGATCTGAGGCAGACTCATCCAAAACGACCGAAAACCGGTTGGCTGCAAATTCTGATGCAGTTGTTGATAGGTCGGTCGTCGGGAACAATGCTACGGACATCAAGCCGAAGAATCCGCTCCAAAGAGCAACCGGCAAAATGATGGCTGTGTACGAGGTGAGTATTGATGCTGTTGCTAGAGATGGTGACTTGCTCAATGTTTATTTGCAAAAACACGGGCTCGGATCTGTCGAAGATCTGGTGCTTGGTGAAGAGGAGCTCGCAAGCGTTTTGAAGTCCGGAATCGTTGGGCCCGCTGACTCCCAAGGAGACTCACAAGTGTTGGTTCTCAAGGGAACGGCTAGTATGTTGTCTGAGTTTTACGATGACTTACTAAGAAGTTACGAAGACTTTCCTGGGTTACGAATGAACGCTGTGATGGACGATTCGGTTGGCATGATCGAAAATCAAATGCAGACGATGCTGGTCACTGATGCCAAAGGTGCTGTCGGGCGTTTAGGGGCGTCCGGTTCGAACGGTTTGGTATCCTCCTTTGCGTCTGGATCGTCAAAGTTCTTCGAAATCCCCATCGAACAAAGAAAACTGGAGAAGAGACGCGAGCCAGGTCGGGATCTTAATCCGATTTCTTATGTCATCTTAATAGTCCGCTCTGGCAAGTAGTCCGCTCTGGGGCTTGCCCGGTTTTGCGGGTTCTTCTATGTAAACTGTGCCTTTTTCTTTTTTCTCCACAGTGGGCCGCCAGTACGTTTACGTCGCTTCTCTGCATTGTCCGTTGCGTATAGTCTCGCAGGGCTCTTTGTTGATCTCGTATTGGTTCACGGATGGCAAAGGGCATATCTTGTCGAACGGAACCGTTAAGAGAGACCCTAGCCATGTCTGACTCACGCCCATTGCTGGTAAGCTAAGATATGTCAATCGCACGACCGAAACGCACAACTTAATCATCTGCTATGCCATCCTTTCCCAACGAACTGCTCGAATTTCCCTGGTCAACCTGGACGTCGAGATACCTAACCAATCTTTCTCCTAAACGGATGGGGCACTTTTTTGTTGACGTGCTGATCGTCGGTGGTGGGCTTTCCGGTTTGCGTGCTGCACACGAGGTTGATCCGTCACTACGTGCATTGATCTTAACCAAAGATAAACTCGAAGAGTCTAACAGCAATTACGCCCAAGGGGGCATTGCGAGCGTCTGGGATCCGGAAGATCGATTCGACAACCACGTCCAGGATACACTCGTTGCGGGGGCTGGGCTTTGCGATTCAGATGTCGTCGCGCAAGTTGTCAAAGAAGCGCCTGAACGGGTCAATGAACTAATTGCATGGGGAACGCGTTTCGACACGCACGACGGACAGATCATTTTGGGCAGAGAAGGTGGGCATTCCCATCAACGCATTCTGCATGCATTGGGAGACGCAACAGGCAAAGAGATAATCCGAGCCATGATTGAGCATGTTAAGGCTCGACCAAACGTCGAGATCGTTGAGGAGACCTTCACGATAGATTTGATTACGTTCGAGGGGCGTTGTCATGGTGTCATAGCTTCAACTCGTGGGGGCAAACCATTTTGTATTTGGGCCAAAGAAACAATTTTGTGCACCGGAGGTTGTGGGCAAGTGTTTCGAGAGTCCACCAATCCTAGAGTGGCAACCGGGGACGGGCATGCTATTGCATTTCGCGCGGGGGCCATTATGCGCGACATGGAGTTCATGCAGTTCCATCCGACCGTTCTCTATATTGCAGGCAGCTCCAGAACATTAATCACGGAAGCTATGCGAGGTGACGGAGCTTACCTCTTGGATGCTCGTGGCAACCGATTCATGGGGGACTACGACAGTAGGCTAGAATTAGCTCCTCGCGACGTGGTCAGTCAATCAATAGTCAACCAGATGGAGAAAACCCAATCTCCCTGCGTGTATTTGTCGATGAAGCATCTGGACGCCACGCATGTTCGCAATAGATTTCCAGGTATCGCCAAGGTATGTGCTGGGTTTGGGTTAGACATTGCCGTCGATGCAATTCCCGTTCGACCGGGGGCTCACTATATGATTGGTGGGTGCACGGTGGATACAGAGGCCAGAACATCTTTACCGGGTTTATGGGCTGCTGGAGAAGTTACTAGTACCGGGTTGCACGGTGCAAATCGTCTCGCATCCAACAGTCTCTTGGAGGGCCTCGTCTATGGTTCGATCGCTGGCAAGAACGCATCCAATGCAGCATTAGAGGATCGCCGCGAGGAGCTACGGGTCTTGCCCGTATCCTCGGAGACCCAAATTATGCTTAAAGAGCCCATCGATTTTGCTGATATCCGCAATAGCGTTCGATCGCTCATGTGGCGCAACGTCGGTGTACGCCGTCAAGAAGAGCGACTGGAAGAGACCATACAAACCATTCAGCACTATTGCTCGTATGTCCTATCGCTGCAATTGGAGTCGGTAGACGGATGGGAGCTGCAGAATATGTTGACTGTCAGTTTGCAGATGGCAACGTCCGCCTTGAAACGAAACGAATCACGCGGTGTGCATTTCCGAACGGACTATCCGTCTCAATCTCCAGAGTGGCAAAAGCATCTGGCTATGCGTCGCGAAAGTGTTTGATCGACAAACCGAGTCGTGCGCAACATAACTCTAGGCGTATCTTTATTGGATGTCGTTCGTATACAATAGAGCGAGAGTGGGGCGTTATTACATAGGGCCTCAGCTACACTACAGTTAAATTGAATCCCCAAGGGGATCTGCTCGAAATAGGCCAACCAATGCTTACATCCAATCTAAAAATCCTAGGGATCGTCATTGTCGTTTGTGCGTTTTGTTATGGGAATGCTGCTCGTTATCGCAAGGTTGGCGATTTGGGGTTGGTGATGGATTTGATCGAGCATCAATACGTCGACGAATCCCAAGCAGAGGATCTTTACAATGCAGCGATGAAAGGGATGGTGGATTCGCTGGATCCCTATTCCGGGTACGTTCCCCCAAGTTCGATTGTGTCCTTTCGGTCAGTTCTGGAGCAAGAATTCGGTGGGTTGGGAGTAAGTCTCGATGGCCCCCCGAGACGCGATCGTTTTACTGTGGTGAGTGCCCTATTCGATTCACCAGCTTACCGAGCAGGGGTCAAACCTGGTGATGTGATCCTCGAGGTGGATGGGCAGAAAATCGATGGTCTCGAGTTTGAGCAGCTCACATCGAAATTGAGAGGTAAAGAGGGCACAAAAGTCCAATTGCGACTTGAGAGAGGTGAAGGCTCGGAACCATTTGTTGTCGATGTAACGCGTGGTATCATTGAGGTGGAATCGGTTCTGGGGGATCAACGTAAAGAAGATGGCAATTGGGATTATCGGATGGCGGCTGATCCATCGATTGCATACCTTCGAATCGAATTGTTTGGCGAAAAAACGCATGAAGAGTTAAAAAAAGCGATCCAAGGTCTAGACGGAATCAGGGGCTTGATCATTGATCTTCGCGATAACTCGGGCGGACTGCTCGAGTCTGCGATAACCGTTTGCGATTATTTTTTGGATGACGGAGTTGTGGTTGAAACGAAAGGTCGTCAAGCTGCCGATCGTGAAACCTTTTTCGCCAAACCGGGAGTGCTAGTACCTAACGATGTTCCCATGATTGTTCTTGTGAATCAGAATTATGCGAGCGNNNNATGGCCGCATGTTTGCAAGATAACTGTCGAGCCAAAGTTGTAGGTATGCGAACCTTTGGAAAAGGTAGTGTGCAAAATGTAATTCCTTTGGATGGAGGGCGAGCGGCGCTTAGGCTGACGACTGCCTACTACTTTCCGCCATCCGGCAAAATGATTCATCGACGCAAGGGCGCGAAACCAGAAGAAAGCTGGGGAGTCATGCCTGATGCAGGCTGCGAAATCGACATCGATTCGACCCAACTCGAAGCGTTGATTGATCGATTTCGAAAGAGATCTGATCCCGCAAATTACTTGAATCCCACAGATTCCGAGACGCCCGCCCCTGATCGCGACCCGACGCTTTCCGACGACCCGCAGCTGAAAAAGGCCTTAGAATTGTTACAAACAGCAAAGGCATCTGCGTAGTTTGTTGGCTCCAATTTGGATTTTCTCTCCGAGATTGTGTAAGATAAAGTGTCGTCGGCTATAGGTTTCTAAGCTATCAGAAGTGAGTCGAGAATGATTGTCCGCTTTCCCAAGTTGCGTTTGTTTGCCTCTGCAATCACCCTTTTCGGAATCGCTGCATCGACGAACTGCTTCGCCGATCAGATCTTGCTCAAAACCGGCGGTAAGCTATCAGGAAAGATATTCCCATCCAAGCAGGAAGGGATGGTGGTTATCAAAACGGACGACGGAATCGCCATTCAGATTGCGAAGGATGATGTTGTCAAGGAAACCAAATCGACAGTCGTCAATCTTGACTACGAGGGACTGCTCAAGCAAACGCCAGACACTGCCGAGGGCAACAAAGAAATCGCTTTGAAGTGCCGTATGGGCGGAATGAGTGAACTCGGAAAATCGCACTATGAGCGGGTCGTTGAACTCGATCCTGAAGATAAAACATCTTGGTCCGCAATTAACTATGTCTACGATGAGCGTTTTGGTGGTTGGATTCGGAGAGCAGAACAGCACTTCCGAGAGGAAATGGGAGTGTATGAAAGACAAGTTATGACGCTGCACTCCATGGTGATCATGACGAAAAAGGAACAGGCCGAAAAGGAACGGGCCGAACTTGAGAAAAGAATTCGCATTGAAATAACGCGACTTAAGAAACGCGATAAAGACTCCGTTTCGGCTGCTGAGTTTTTACAAGCTGTAAGCAATCCAGTTGTAATCGATTTCTTAGAAAAGCAACTCATGGAGGAATTGAAACGCGGAGGCAGCGGAGAAATCTACATGCAGATGCTTCGCCAGATGCCAGGCATCTCTGCGACACAAGTGTTTCTCAGATTAGCGATGAATACCAATTTGCCAGACGGTGCCGGCTATATCGTTGACCAAAGCCTTGACGCGCTAAGTCGACATGAACTTAGTCGTGATATCGCTGCTAGCTACTTTATTGGTGCCCTAAGGTCCGATCCCAAGAAACTCTACAAGTCGCAGGCAGAGTTTGAAACTGTGGTAAAACGCATAGATCGTGCGGCACAGAATCTTCAATCGCTCCCAAGTGAAGTCGCAATTGTTGCCTTGATCAATGCGCTTACCACAACCGGAAACGTGGTGCAGCAAAGACAACAAAGCGCTGGTATTGATTCGTCGGGGGGATCAGGCCTTACAACGCCTGGCACCACCGCGTCAGCAGTTTCCTTTAATCAGCAGAGCGTTCTATTCGCACTCTCCGAAATCACCAAGGTAAACCATTCTTACAACAAAGAAGCCTGGAGAATTTGGTTTGCTCAAACGTACGCAAAAACAAATCTCGATCTGCGAAGAATTGAATAATAGAGTCGAGTTAGTCTAGGTCCATTAAACGGTTTATATCACGGATGAAAATTACCGTACTTGAGTATCTTTGCTGTGGCGGGCTTGTTGGCATGCCTGGATCTACGGAGACCGAAAGTTCGTCGGATTCACAAATGCGAGCCTTGCTGTGCGAAGGGCTCGAGATGTGGAATGCAGTCGTTTTGGATCTAGTCGATTGTGGGTGCAATGTTACATCTGTTATCGATCCGAATGTCCGCCAGTGGATTGAAAAAGATGACAATCCGCTGACCAACCAAAAGGTAAATCTAACTGACTTTGACTCAGCCCAATCCCTCGAAGAGAACTGGTCACAAGCCTCCTTCGGGGCAGATCGAGTCGTAGTAATAGCCCCAGAGATCGACGATATTCTTGTTAACGTCATCAAGCATTTGAGGAGCAAGAAATTTGTTGTAGTCGCTCCTTCTCAGCACTTTTTGAGAGTTGCCAGCGACAAATGGCAGACCTTTCAAGCTTTAGGGGAGCATATCCAGCAACCGAACACATGGCTCGCTTGTGATATCGATCCATACGACCACGGCGTAAGTTCACCAGACCTGGGATTCGTACTCAAACCACGAGACGGTGCGGGTGGGGGTGGATGTCAAAGGGTTGCGAACAGGGATCAATTGAAATGGGCTGTCCATAATCTAGAGAATCCGGCGCAATGGATTGTTCAAGAGTGGCGGGACGGTAGACACTGCAGCGTGGCAATGTTGGTTGATGAATTCGGAACGTGCCGAGTTCTGGGAGCAACAGAGCAATTGCTGAGGTTTGACGAAACAGGTTTTCATTACCTGGGTGCTCGCGGGCCTTTAGCAACCCATGAAATTCATGGAATCGAAAATTGGTGTCAGCGAATACTGGCATTGATTCCCGGTGCTTTCGGCTGGATAGGGATCGATTACATAGCCACCGCGAACAACGATATAGAAAGCCAAGAGACATTACCAACGAACTTGAGTCGTTCCGAGTTGTATTGTTCTTCGCGAACGCTGATCGAGATTAATCCGCGACTTACGACAAGTTACCTGCTTTATCGTCAAGTGTACGGTCCCAAGCTAAGTGCGGGATTGATTGGCCTCGAATTAGATTTGGTGGCTCTACGGCGAACCGAATGCGATGAGGCAATTGAGTATCTGGTGAATGCGGCCACGCATCAATACCAGCCCGATGCGTGAGGGCTTATTGCTTTAATCACATTTCGAAAAACAAGCATTAGCCGCAGGGCGCTAGCCCACGGTTAACGGCCGACAACCGGACGCTAGCGCGCCCACGGCTAATTAAAGCAACACGCCCTTGCGCTTTGGGGCTGGTATGGAGAACTGTTTCTTGATTACGACTTTCAGGTCGGGATCATTACGGGCGAATCGTTTTGTTTCACTCTGCTTTTTTGCACATGATCATGAGTGCTTCTCGGCCGGTCATTCCTTTTTGAATTCCCATGGAAGAGGCAGCGTCACTTAAGTCAACAATGACCGCTTCCAGCAAATCTTCTGGCTCGCATAATGGATGCGTTGGGGTACCTCTAGCAATGGCGACAGCATAGCCAAATTGGCTAGCGATCCGACAATCGTAAATCCCACATCCCACCATCCCTCGGTCAGTATGAATGGCACAATACTGTCCACCCGGCCATCGAAAACTATTTCCGATGCATTCTCCAAATGGGAACTCTAGAACCTCATTGCGACTGATTAATTGTTTTACGCTCATCGCGGACCGGTTTTGTTATAGCCAATGAACACTAGCGAATTACCGAACTCGACATTCCCGATTGAGTTGGATCTCGGAAGTTATCAACGGGCGTTAACCCCCAGTTCGAGTTATTCGTTGGATAAGTTGGCGTCTGGGGACGAAAGGTCAACCCGCTTGAGCTAGCAGAATTTCCGAAGAAAGGAATCGATAATGGGTTTGCTGAACTAAAACCAGTCGTGTTCCCCCATTCGCTGGAATTGGACGCGACATAACTAACGCCCCCAGGATACGGCGAAACCCCAGAGCTAGGAGGGGCAATCTGAGGCGTAGGCATGACGGGGTTCGCAACACCGCTAGATGCCATCGTCGAACCGCTTTGATAGAGTGGACCCGTCCTATTGAAAAAATTGGTAAATGGATTTGCAGATCTGCTGGCGACCATCGCGTTCGATTGATTCCAGTTTGGATTGATTCCAGCGTTGGGAGTTGGGTTATTAACATATGGGTTCACCGATGCATTGTTTGGTGCTGCAGCATAGCTAGCCGTTCCCCATCGATTACCATAAAAGCCCCCATTGTTCCCCCCAGAAAAAGAGTTGATTGGGGGATTAAATTGCTGCTGTGCTGTTGCGTAGTAGGGAGCAGGGGAGGAAGCAACCATAGTTCCGACAGGCTGATTAAAAGAGTTTAACGGACGGATGGGGGGCGGTTGCTGTGCAATTACATTGCCATTGGTGGTGGCTGGTTGGTTGCCATTCTGATAGGTAGATGGTGTTAGTGGTCGATCTGCAAATTGAGGAACACGCTCTTGTTTGACGACCATCTCGGGCACATACTTTGTAACCTCTTTTTCGACGTATTTTTGATAAGTTATCGGTTGGTTGGTTTGATAATATCGTGGTTGGTATTGGACTTGAGGAACATACTGCCAATACTGCCCGGGAGCAGAAAAGGGATTCCATGTGGGGACTTGGACCGGCTTTAGCTGATAGGTAACGATCGGCACGTATTGAACTTGCGTGGTTGGCTTCGTCTCCTGAACCCACTCAGGAACGAATTGCCTTTCGACGACTGGTTTGTATTCGTATTTCGCGACGGGAACCGTTTCATAGAGAACGTAGCGACCGTACATCTGCCCTGAGCGAGGATCGACGAACGTCATTACCGGCGTTTCGGGCTGGAAAGAATTGCCCACTGGGGGACTTGCTCCAATGCCCTGATTTGGCATATTCTGCTGAGGCATTTGTGCGGAGCAGCAAGATACTAGCAAAGCAATGTTTAGTAGCGAAACGGAAAAAGAACAATAATATGATCGACAATACCAACTTGTACCGCGACGGGATGAAATCGGCAAAGCGGGTGATAGCATAGTGAATAACGAGCGACCCATTCCCGATTGGCTCCTTGCCGTGCTGCGATGTCCCATCACGTATGATCCGTTACGCGTCGCACCAAACGAGCTTGTTGAATTGCTTCAGGACCAAGCTCGACGCGGGGTGCTTTCCAATAAGCTTGGTCGTACAATTTCTGAGGTTTCAACGCAAGGCCTAGTGAATGCAAGCAATACCTGGTTCTACGAAATCAGGGAATTTATTAGCCAGCTAATGCCTGACGACGCGATTCCAATAGAGTTAGAACGGATTGTCCAAGAAAGCGCGGGCAATTCAGCCCGTCCGGCTTGAGGGCCATTCATTTTCTAACTGGCGAAATGATCGACAATGTTGATGGAGGATTGCCGGCTATTCACTCCAATTCAAGCGTATCACAATGTGGCCCACCACCGGAACCTCCTGTTTGTCGACTTCTACTGTAAAGCGGCCATGCAATTCGATCATGTTAGGTGGCAGTTGGTTAACCGAGATAAGCCAATTTACATAAGAATCCAGCTGCTTTTTCAATTCACCTTTACTCGCTGATTCCACTAAATCATCCGCTGGGATTGTGTACGATGTACCGTTTGTTGAAGCGATCGGCGTTTTGAAGTTAATAGCTCCCAGTTGATTTTCACCGTGGCTCAAATAAAGTCGAATCGGGCGCGAGGTGTTTCCCAGTGAAGTGGTCCGATCTACGGAAACACTCATCATTAATGGCGAGTTTAAAACGCAGCCATCAAAGCTGAGCTTTTCCTTGCTGCGTTTGAGCCTTATTGAACCATTTAGACTTCGTGGTTCAATCTTGAACAAAGCGGGATTTACCGCTTCGTTGTTTTCTTGGACAACAGGAATCAATAAATGTCCGCTAGCTCCGTATGGAGTTGCAACGTGGACATCGATGTATCCATCGTATTTAACGTCACTTAGTAT
>VYLF01000387.1_pt1 | contig 14611 bp, 12 predicted proteins | sample 5114371 | NCBI WGS metagenome assembly VYLF01 (sample SAMN12291773, study PRJNA351875) | freshwater metagenome | isolation source: freshwater lake | place: USA: Michigan, Kent Lake | collected 2013-08-15 | reverse complement strand
TTTGCATCACCTCAAGCTGGTACGAACTCACCCGCTTTCGACTCAGACAATAAATCAATTCCAGAGTGGAAAGCGGGTGAGTTCGTACCAGCTTGAGGTGATGCAAAAGCTAGATCAATGCGTACGGCACCTGAACCCACCATTAGGCCAACGAAAAGCTGGCCAAAGATAAAGATCATTGATTGCAAAGTACAACAGTTTTCGAGTCGAAACGCCCGCACGTCTTCGATTCCAATTTAGAGTAATCGCCAGGATTCCGAGTAACCCAAAAGATCCAGACAAACTCGTAGGACACTTACCCTGAGTCTCGGTAGAGTCTTTACTCGAAAAGTCCTTTGCGATGCAAGTCCCCCGTTTGAAATTGCCACATAAATTGTCTCATGAAGTGGATTAAGTCAGGTGATATTGACCTGGATAGTCAGAATCTTGTATCCCGCGCAGGGCGTATTGTTAACTAGCGATTTTTTACGAGTTCCATTCCATAGGTTCGGCTGAGTTGCAGCGCAATCGGAGGGGTGGATTATCTCTGGAGTATGGTCGGATCATGAGTTTCATCAAAGAGTTTAAAGAGTTTGCGATGCGAGGAAACGTGATCGATCTCGCAGTCGGAGTTGTTATCGGGGGGGCATTCGGAAAGATAGTAAGTTCTCTCGTGGAAAAAATCATCGTTCCCTTGACTGGTTTTCTTACTCAAGGAAAAAGTGTTGCGGATTTGTCGTATACGATTCCTTTGCCGGAAGCCTTGAAAGAGAACTTCAAGCCTGCAACCATCGGTTACGGTGCTTTCTTGCAAGCTACTCTAGATTTTATCATCGTTGCATTCGCCATATTTCTGATGGTTAAGCTGCTGAACACCTTGAAAAATAAACAAGAAAATGCACCGGTGGCTCCAGCACCTACGTCCGAGGATGTGTTATTGCTCAGAGAGATTCGCGATTCATTGGCTAAAGCGGCACCGCGACGGGCTGAATAATCGCGGCATTAAGGACGAGTTTTAATGCTACTTGGCTTACTATTGGGCAGAGTATTGGTTGAGTGGTAAGTGTCTGTAGTATGTTTCCAAGCAGAAGATGGAAAAACATGTAGCGTAGAGTCGACCTCCGCCACCGTCGTGGGGGTCGCCTGATGCATCCCAGCTGCCTTTGTTAGGGCCTGATTGCTCCTGCATGGAGGGAAGATGTGCCTTCATTGACTCGTTCCACTGTTTCCAGTAGTTGCCACCGACATGATGCAGCGCGGTTGTCGCATAGTACCAATAATAGTACGAGATTCTGTCTTTGTCGCGGTTTATTAGATTTTCACACAGATACTCTGAGCCTGAAACAATACGGCCATCGCTGGCTTTCCAGCCCAAGTACATTCGACAAAGCATTCCCTCGGCGGTCATTGCGGGAGACGCTTTGGAGTAAGGCATATATGAGTAGGCCTCGCCATATGGGTCAGGATCGGTCTGGTTTCGTTTCTTTTGTACTTTATTGAGAAAGTTTTGCACTCGATCGAGTTTGTCGCTATCGACAATGAGCCCAGCCATACGGGCGCTCATCAGGGCCATGACATACCACCCCGTAACGCTCATGTCGCCTGGTTCACGTGGGTTGTATCTCCAACCGCCGTCGTCTGCCTGGGCTCGCTGTGCGTAGCGAATAGCTCGCATTGCGACCGGTTCGAGTAAGGGATCGTTTGTTAGTCCATATAGTTCGCAGATCGCAATCGTGCATTGAGCTTGGGAGTATGTTCTTTGGTTTCCTATGGCTTTCTTTGCAAAGAACCCTTCATCGTCTTGAATGCTGAGTAGGAAGCTCATTCCGTTTTTTACATTTTTGGAATACTGAGAGTCCGATTTGTGCGTGTGGCCAGCACCCAGGAATGCCAGCATGGCCATAGCAGTCGCGGCAGATTCGTTTTCCGTAGTCGCGCCGCCCTTGTAAGGGCCAACAAGAGACCATGATCCATTGCTTCTTTGATGTCGTGCGAGCCACTCTAGGCCGGCAGCCACGGCGTCTTCAGTCCCTTTGGTTCCACCATATGCTTTAAGAAGGGTCTCCTTCATAAGCCCTGAGCGACCGATAAGACCGCTCTTTATGGAAACTTCGGCACTAGACAGATCTACAGTTGGTACGACTGAGGGGACGTCGATCTCTTCGATTTCGATCTTGGATAGTTCTTCGACGTTTGGAATCTCCATTTCGGAGTCCGATTCCATCGGGCTGAGTTCGTAGGAAGAGAGATCTTCGGTTCCCTCCGAGAATGAATCGCTTGATAGGAGGTTTATCGCGTTTCCGATTTTCTCGCTTAGCGGGACGATAGCGAGCAGTAGGATGATTGCCAAATGAACGATCATGCTTACTAGCCATGAGGGGGTTTCTCGCCAAGCTAGGCGTTCAAGCAGTGATCGTTCTCCGAGCTCGCCGTCACCGTCCAATTCCGATGCGGGAGAAGCGGCATTGTCCGTTGACGACAAATCATTAGATACAGGAGGGAGATGCGATTGTTTCGGAGGCTTCGCAGTTTGAGCGACAGGCGGGGGTATCGCAACGGGAGGGGCGATGGCGGGTGCTGTTGCTGATTGATTTAAGAGTTCTGCTGACTTCGTAGTTCGAGGTGGCGGGGGGGGGCCTTTTTTGGGAGTGTCGTTCAACACGTTTTTGAAGCTCCACACCAGGCAGCAGGAAAAGGGATAAAGGAAACAGATAATTCAACCCGAAACCAGGCCTAAAGTCGAGCCCCTCGCAAGCAGCAGCGGTACTTAGAACGATTCATTCTCAAGTGACTGTAGCAAAGGATCCGGTCGGGATTTGTCAGGAATGACCTGAGTGACGCTAACTTTGTTCTTTTTCAGTTCTTCAATCTGGTTGGCCATCTTCTGAAGCAATGTTGCAATTTCGTTGCCGGCGGCTTCGCCAAGATGGACACTTAGGGCTTTTCGTGCACTGTAGGAAAGTCCCAGATCGTCGTTCTTCATTTTGTTCGCCATCGTTTTCGAGTGAGGGAAGCTAGACTGAAGTCGCGTATTTTTACTCGACTGTCACGCTCTTTGCCAAATTTCTTGGTTTGTCGACGTCGCAACCTCGCATGACAGCGATGTGGTATGCCAACAGTTGCAAGGGGATCGAAGTGACAATAGGCTGTAGGAAGTCTTCAACGTAGGGTACTTCAATAAAGTCGTCAACGAGTGTATTGAGCGATTTGTCTCGCTCGTTGACTACCGCGATGACAGGGCCACCTCTGGCTTTCACTTCTTGCAGATTGCTCATCACTTTATCATATATCGTCGACTTGGAGAGAATGAACACAGACGGAGTGTGGGCATCAACAAGGGCGATCGGACCATGCTTCATTTCGGCAGAGGGGTAGCCCTCTGCGTGGATGTAGCTGATTTCCTTGAGTTTCAGGGCACCCTCGAGGGCGGTTGGGAAGTTGTAATGTCTGCCTAGGTACAGAAAGTTGGTGCAGTCTTTATACTTGGCCGCGATTTCTTTTACTTGGCCATCACACTTCAAGGCTTCTTCAACGGCTTCCGGGAGAGCCTCAAGTTGGTTGATGATTCGCTGACCAGCTTCGTAACTTAGGTGTCGCAATCGTCCAAAATAAAGTGCCAGCATCGACAAGACGCACACTTGAGACGTAAACGCTTTGGTCGAGGCAACACCGATTTCTGGACCCGCGTGAAGATAAATTCCGCCATCCGCTTCTTGAGCGATGCTGCTTCCGATCACGTTGCAAACGGCGAGGGTGTGGTGACCTTTTCGTTTCATTTCGCGAAGGGCGGCTAACGTGTCTGCCGTTTCGCCACTTTGCGTAATCCCGAAGACTAGTGTGTTGTTGTCGACTGGTGGGTTGCGATATCGAAGCTCACTTGCATATTCCACTTCGACGGGAAGCCTAGCGAATTCTTCGATGAGGTATTCGCCGATGAGGGCGGAGTGCCAACTGGTGCCACAAGCTGTTAATATTAATCGATTGACACCTTGCAATTGAGACGGGGTTAAGTTTAGTCCACCAAACTTTGCTGTCGCACTTTCGCGATCTAATCTTCCCCTCATCGCATTTCTCAATGCAGTTGGCTGCTCATGAATTTCTTTGAGCATGTAATGCTGGTAGCCCTCTGTTGATACATCTTGTTCTGTTTTTTCGAGGACTCGTACTTCTGGTCTCACTCGACCTTGTTCACGATGTCGGACCTGGATGGAGTCGTTGGTAACAATTGCGAGTTGGTGGTCTGCTAGGTATATGATTCGTTCTGTGTGTCCAACCAGGGGAGATGTATCACTAGCAATAAACTGTTCCCCTTTGCCCACGCCGATTACGAGTGGGCTACCGCAGCGAGCAGCGATTAATAGATCGGGGCGATCTCGAAACATAATAACGAGTCCGTACGTGCCTCTTAGTTGGTCTAGAGATAGTCTTACGGCTTCAAAGTAAATGCTGTTCGGTCCATCACTCTTTTCTTTCCGATTCTCAAGAGGCAATTCCATCAATTGTTGAAGGTAGTCGGCGATTAGATGAGATATTGCTTCGGTGTCCGTATCGGACTTGAAGACGTATCCCTTTTCTGTCAACTGATCTTTAATGGTTTGGTAGTTTTCGATAACCCCGTTGTGAACAATTGCCACCAAGCCAGAGCCACCGAGATGTGGGTGCGCGTTTGAGACGGTCGCAGGTCCGTGAGTAGCCCAGCGGGTATGACCGATACCTATTGAGCCATCGATTGGATTTCGGTCGAGGGTTTCTGCCAGTTGGTCGATCCTGCCTACAGCGCGGCCTAATTGAAAGGATCCGTTCGAAGCCATTGTGGCTATGCCAGCGCTATCGTAGCCGCGATACTCGAGTCGTCTTAAGCCTGACACGAGAAATGGTGTAGCATTATTTTTTCCGACATAAGCAACAATACCGCACATTGCAAACGACCTATTTCGCTTTGAACCAGTAGAAATACGACATGTCAAATCTGAGCAGGTGGCAACCGCATTCTTTTGCGCATCCCTTGATGAACATCGCCACACAGTACCCGTAATAGTTTATGACGAGAGTAAAAAGCCTACGTTACCCCTAAAGATTTGACGGTAACAACAATTAAGATTCAATGGTTCCGACATGAAAATGGCAACAAAGTCGGCGCAATTAATACACGCCTAATGCTCGGTAGGCCCGGATGAGAGGGGTAGTCGCTACAAAAACATGTTGTGCGAAATGCATCGAGCTTTCCGGGTTCAACGGCCTTTAGCTTTAGTTGGACCCCAGGATTGTGAGAATTGTTACGATCGGAATTGTTTTTTAGGGTGACGCAAAAAAAAACGATACGAAAACGTCTCTAACCATGTTTCCCCAGAGTTTTTCGACCTAGTCTTCAAACGTACTGTCGTTCCAGTTTGACTTACAATCCTAACCGAACTCTGGTTGGCTCGGGCTCAAATGACGACTTCTGGCAGGCAATCAGAAAGAACTCGGACATTTCGTTGTGGCTCTGCGTTTCGTCGTGGTGCTGCTGCCGTAGAGGCTGTCATCGCGTTTCCAGTTGTTGTGTTTGTTGTTTTCAGTTCCATCGAACTCGCTAACGGTGTGTTCATGAAACAATCGTTTGCTATTGCGGCATGCAAAGATGCTAGAGAAGCTAGCCGGCCAGATCGAACGCAGGCTCAAGCAAGAAGTAGAATCCGAGAAGTTCTTAGCAACAAAGGAGTAGACAACGAAACGGTGACCTTTACTTCTGAGATTACGGCAGATACTCCTTGAGGCACCAAAATTAATGTCAGAGTACATGCGCCGGTCTCAACCGATTCAATAAATCCGTGCAAGCTTCTAATCAATCGTACGTAAGAGCAATCCGTTGTCATGTTTCGTTTGTAGGTCTGAGGGGGATATTCTAAGAAAGCAAATCACCGACTTACAAATTCGTTCTGTTTAGCTGATGGTAAGTTTTCGGCTAACCATAAACGAGGCGAGCGGATCTCGGCAAGAGAATACAAAATTGTCTCGCGACCGGCGAGGGGCGGCCTCAATTCTGATGGTCGCTATGCTTGGCGTCTTCCTGGTGATGGCGGCCATTACTTTGGACTACGCGTACATTCAGCTTATTCGAACGGAATTGAGGGCCGCGACGGATGCTTCCGCCAAAGCAGGCGCGGAAGCTCTCTAGAACAGATGGGCCGTGCTCACGCGTGCTGTTGGTGATTTTTACGATGAAGTGAAAGATTTTATCCCGCCTCCAAGAACCTCTTTGGTGACGTGGGGCTCTAATTACACTATGCCAAGCGAACATCGTTCGCAACTTCTCTCTCAAACGAGAAATGTAATCGGAACTCCGGGGCTCGAAATCTTCTTAGGTTGGCAACCCGTTTCGAGTAGGAAGAATCGCTTCAAACGATTACACTTCGTTGTATCCTCAGGTGTTCGTTTTCTCGTTTTGCGGTAGTCGATATCAAATGTCAAAAATTCTAGAATCCCTTCCCGTTGGACAAAACGTAGGTATCGCATTTTCGGGGGGATTGGATACCTGTGCTGCAATCTATTGGATGCGACAAAAAGGTGCTATACCCTACTGTTACACCGCTAACTTGGGACAGCCTGACGAGGCGAATTACGACGATATTCCTAAGCGAGCTATCGAATGCGGAGCCGAAAAATCGCGCCTGATCGATTGTCGTGAACAGCTCGTACACGAGGGCTTAGCCGCATTACAATGTGGCGCCTTTCATATTACCACCGGAGGGCTCCCCTACTTTAATACCACCCCCATCGGTCGTGCCGTTACCGGTACGATGCTTGTTCAAGCGATGAAAGAGGACGGGGTCAATATATGGGGGGATGGCAGCACTTATAAAGGTAATGACATCGAACGTTTCTATCGCTACGGTTTACTGGCAAACCCAGAACTGATGGTATACAAACCATGGCTCGATGAAGTCTTTAATCGAGAGCTCGGCGGACGTAAAGAAATGTCCGAATTGCTCGAACGAGCTGGTCTCGCGTATCGCATGAGCAAAGAAAAAGCGTATTCCACTGACTCGAACATCTGGGGTGCAACGCACGAAGCAAAGGACCTCGAAAGCCTCGACACTGGCATGAAGATTGTGGATCCAATTATGGGCGTTCCCTTTTGGAAACCAGAAGTGGTAATTGCTCCAGAAGTTGTGACGATCGCTTTCGATGCGGGGTTGCCCGTTTCTTTAAACGGGAAGACCTTTGCATCAAAGGTTGATCTCGTTTTGGAAGCAAACGCCATCGGTGGCCGACACGGATTGGGTATGTCCGATCAAATCGAAAATCGAATCATTGAGGCAAAGAGTCGCGGTATCTATGAGGCACCTGCAATGGCTCTCTTTTTTATCGCCTATGAAAGGCTGATCACCGGCATCCACAACGAAGGAACCATGGAGCAATACCGTGACATGGGGCGACGACTAGGACGCCTTTTGTACGAAGGCCGATGGTTCGATTCGCAATCTTTGATGCTTCGCGAGGCTCTCCAGCACTGGGTTGCTCGAGCGGTCACCGGGGAAGTGACTATCGAATTACGACGCGGCAACGACTACACGATCTTAAACACCAAGAGCCCAAATCTAACCTACCACCCTGAGCGTCTTACCATGGAGAGTGGTAAAGGTGAGTTTTCACCCAAAGACCGAATTGGTCAACTCACCATGCGAAATCTCGACATTACCGATTCTCGCGAAAAGCTTAATGTGTATCGAAACGTTGGCCTGCTCCGAAGCGGCGCTGATGATTCCATTAAACTTCTTGATGAGTAGTACCACTGTAGCGCGAGGTTCTGTTTATCGATGGGCGGTCTAAAGATCGCCATCACTTGCGAAATATGACAAAGTTTGTCCAACAATTGACCCGTCTGCACTGGGCTTTTAATCTTGGTTTGTAGGAAGCAATCAGCCGATTGCTTTTTTCACTTCTAACCAGGATTGCGGTGCAGAATGAAAAAAATTGTAAAGGGTTTTACCTTAGTAGAATTGCTGGTTGTGATCGCCATCATCGGTGTGCTGGTTGGTTTGCTATTGCCTGCCGTACAAGCTGCTAGAGAAGCCGCTCGGCGAATTCAATGCCGGAACAATCTGAAACAAATAGGATTGGCAACGCTCAACTACGAGTCTGCAAACAAGAAAATCCCACCGAGTGCCTGCATTAATCGTTTTGTAACAACCAACAATTCTTGGGGGATTCATGGTCGTCTGCTCCCGTTCATCGAGCAAGATAACCTCGGTACTCAAATTGACCTGAGCCGGCCCTGGAATCAGTTTCCCATATTGAGCGGTTACCGAATCGCTGTTTATTCGTGCCCGTCAGACCCTAAGGCTTCGATCCCTAGGGATACCAGCGTGACTGGGAATGTCTCCATGCAACTCTATCCTACGACCTACACGTACAATTTAGGGACTTGGTTTATTTATGATCCCGCCACGAATCGTGGCGGTGACGGCGCTACCCATCCGAATGCAGATTTCAGAACGTCAGCCATCTCGGATGGTATGAGTCAAACGATGTGGTGCTCCGAAGTGCATGCATGGCAAGCCTACACTCGAAACGCGGGGCCACCAACAACGAATATCCCAAACACAGTCGCCGAGGTCGCAGTTATCGCTGATTCTGGTATCAAAGATCGGATATTCGCAGATGGAACGGGTTCAGGACGAACCGAATGGACCAACTCGCATGCTCATCACAGCGGGTTCACTGTAACACTTCCGCCAAACACCAGGGTGCCGTATACATTCAACGGAGTTTTGTACAATATTGACTACAACTCCCGCGCGGAGGGCAGCAGCACAACCGCTCCTACCTACGCGGTGCTTACATCGCGTAGTTGGCACACCGGATTGGTTCAGACTGCTATGTTAGACGGCTCGGTTCAAGTGTTTACAAGCTCAACCGACCAAGGGGTATGGAGATCTCTTGGAACCAGAAGCGGTGGAGAGGTTATCGCAGGCAACGTTTTTGAATAAGCGATCGTTGCTGGTCTGATTTCGCACATGGTCCGCGTTGTTTAACGTCAACATCTTCGCAGGCCAGCCCCGTAAAATCGCATTAGGGTTCAAGCGAATGAACTACTAGCCCCGAGACTAGTTTGGGGTAGAAGTAAGTACTCTTGGCAGGCATTCGCTCTTGATGGAGTGATATCTTTCTGATGTGCTCAATCGTCGCCGGCATCACCAGGGCTGCTATTGGGTAATGGAGGGCACCCTCAAGCTTGCCGTTCAGTCCGTCAATGACTTCTGTTACGGAATGTACATAGGTCGGTTTTGGCATCTCTTTAAGCCCAAGCAAGTCCTCTAGGACCAGTCGGTGCAGCACTGCGACACCGAGTTCCTGCCAATCAGCTGATTGTTCCGCTGCAATCTCTATCATTCGGTCGGCAGCTTCTTGGCGTGCAGAAATCCGTGTCCATTCCTGAGATTTAGACGAGTAGATCGCCATAATGAGCTGCTCATCCAATCGCTCCATCTCGGCCCAAACTGCTCCCGTATCATCGGGGCCAGATCCTACGAGTTCACAATCAAAATGCTTGGAGAGCTTCTCGTGCAACTCTTGGGTGCTAAATTCAGGAACTCCATGTAGCAGGCGATGCGTTGGTAGAACCAGCAGACCTGGATCGTTCATACTTACCAACATCGTCAACACAAAGTTCGCGGGGTGAGTGTCGGTGAGGAGCCCCTTCTCTTTCAGTTCATCCTTGTAATTGCACGCTGTCTCGTAGCGATGGTGCCCATCAGCTACGAACATGTCTTTGTCGGCTACCAGCGCCATGACCTCTTGGATGATTTTAATGTCGCTCACGGGCCACATTCGATGCACAACACCCAGATGGTCGGTAGCCTCGAGGCCATGGACCCCAGCGACTTGGCTTTCAAGTAACTCTTGGATCTCGTTGTTTAGGTCTGGATACAATCCGAAAATCTGAGAGAGGTTGGCTTGAGTGGCTCGCGTTAATTTGAGTCGATCGTCCTTGGCTTTGGAGTGTGTTTGTTCGTGCGGATAGATATTCCCTTCACCGAATCTTTGCAGCTCAACTCTAGCCATAAAACCTCGGCGAACAACCTTTTCGCCGCCGATTTCAAATTCCTGGTGGTAAACATAAATCGCGGGGTCTGGCTCGCGTTGAATTACCCCCTCATTCTGCCACTTGCGATAAATATGGGCTGCACGTCGGTATACTTCGTTTTCGTCCGCATCCGTGGGCTCTGGTCGATTTAACTCCAATCGCAAAAAGTTATACGGTGATAATCCGTAAAGATAGTTTTGCAGGGCCGAGTCAACCACATCATAAGGAGGGGCAATACAATCCGAGAGCGAACCTACTTGGGCGAGATTGTACCGAAGACCACGAAAGGCCTGGATTTCTGGCATGATTTGCAGCTGGGAAAGTGATAGAAGCGATCCGCAAGCTGCGAAATCCGCTGGTCGAACGACCTTGTAAAAAACAACTCTGTAAATAAAAAGAGCCCGGAAAAACCGGGCCCGAAATCTTAAACTACCCCGCTAGGACTCGAACCTAGAATAAAGGAACCAAAATCCCTTGTGTTGCCATTACACCACGGGGCAGTCTTTTGGGGAATTCCCCTCAGATGGACGAAGTGTAGCCAGTCCTTGTTCGCTTGACAACCGTAGTTTTTCGGACTTTTATTCGAGCTTTGAAGTTACGATTCTCAGAATCTCTTTTTCTCGGGATTGTAACAGTTTTCCTTGCCATCCAATCAGAGATCGATAGCTAAAAATGCTTCCCGCTATCGCGCCAAACGATAGGGGAATGGCCAACGGAATCCAGCTAATGTTTGGGGCGAGATAACCAACCAGCCATTCGATCCCTAACGGAATCAATGCCAAGCTCAGAATGAACGGCAAGATCGATGAGAGCAGTAAATTCACTGCCACCGTCATAAAGTCCATGTTCTTGGGTTGGATTCCTCCTGAGCCCATGGGAAACGGGGTGTAGATGGCCATTAGATTCATGAGTAGTGCGAACATGGGAAGCACAGTTAACACAACCAAAATGGCGCATAGACCAAAGTACCAATTGATCCCGAGATACATGCCAACCCCGACCAAGATAGGTAGTAGTAGGAGGCCGACGAAGGTACCGTGCGCTAGATTCTTCCCCAGAAGCACTCTCCATCTCTCCATGCCACTGAGCACAAAAGTTCGAAAACCTGCTCGGTCAAATCCAAAGGTGTTGCCAGCAACTCCACATGACATCAAAAGCATAAATGCCGCAAAGCCACAAACGAGTAGACATTTGAGATAATCACTCTCAGGAATCGCTTTACCTCGTAGGAACGCGAGGATGATAATCGGAGCAATAATCGGCATTAACAGGTACATCTTCACCTCTGGTGCCCTCTTCATCGAAGTCAGCGTCATGGCGACCGTCGCCGAAACATCTTCGTCGACAAGTGGAAAAGACCACTCATGAAGCCGACGCTTATGGGTGGATTTCGTCTTGGTTGCTTGAGCATAATGCGAATCGGCATGTATCTTTGTCTCTGCAATTGCAGGTTGTTTTGCGGCTGCTTTGGGTTTTGATCGCTTGAGTCCTATCTCTCCCATCCAATATGCTAGGGTTGAGCGGTAACTCCATCTTAGGAACTGGACGCCAACCAAAGCTAAAGCCACGGTGAAAAACAAGGCCTTCCAGCTCGAAGCAAAACCGTTAAGAAGCGATTCAATGGCAGCGACTCCCCACAAAGGCGGGATCGCATAGTTGGCGATCTTTAGGTAAGACAGTGCTCTATCGAGCAACATAGCACGACGTGCATCCCGCTCTTTCTTTCGTTTTTCGCGTTCTTCTGCTTTGGCTGCTTCTGCTCTAGCTGCTTCTGTGGCATCTAATTCCTGTTGAGCCGCTGCCACGTCGGGGTTTGTGGGGGCTTCTTTTTCAGCAGTTGAGCTTGCGTGTTGTCCATCGATTTTGCTGGCCATTTCGGCTGCATCGCTGCTTTCGACAACAGCAGAATTGTGTTTGTTCTCTTTTGCGTTATTCGCGTCAGTAGGTGTTAGGGGCTTGGAATCGTTTCCCTCGACCGTTGTTGTGTTTTGATTTAGTGTTTCCTTTTCGGCATTTAATGTAGGTGGTGGCGGAGCATCTGCCGGCCTTGCACGAGGATCTGGAGCAGTTGCAGTGGCTTTTTGATTGCGATCCAGCCACAAAAAAAGTTGGACCGGAATCTGAGTCGCAGCAATGATAAAAACCGGCAGCAACACCAGAACCAATTGTTTTGTTCTGGGGTTCGTCATCAATGTCGCTAACCATCCTTGGAGCCAATAAGTTGCGGCCGTCATCGCAAATAGAAACGCGATCATCGGAAGTAAAAACAAAATGGATATAAGGCCAACCGAAAAAACGGAGCCAAGAACTAAGCCTAAACACCCTCCCGTAGTCATTAAGAATACGGGGGTACCAAGCGATGCTAGGTAATTCACTACAAACGCTTGGGAGGGTGAGACAGGCAAATGCAGGATCTTGTCCAGCGATATCGGATCGCCTCGCTGGGCCTCGTTAAGCACGTGAACTAGCCACATCAGCATTGCTAACAAGACGACCCCTTCCCATATAAGAAAGTAGTATTCCGTGCTGATGTACCTGGGAAGAAAGAATCCTAACGAAAAACCAGCAAACCAGATCGACACGATACTCATGCCAACGATGATCGTACCGATTAATGCAAAGACCTTGGTTAACTGTGAGCCACGCGAGATTTGATTGTAACGAATACGGAATCGCAACCAAACAAACAACAACGATGGCCAAATAAATCGTTCATAAATTCCATTCATCATGATTCAAGCCAATTCAGTCGGTTCGCTGCAACGTTCTCACTGCCCGCCATCGAAAGGAAATACTGTTCCAACGATCCTTGGTCTAGTATCTGTTGCATCGACGATTGATGAACCAGCTTGCCCTGCATAATGATGCCAACATGCGAGCAGAGCTTTTGGACGATTTCCAATACGTGAGAAGTGATAAAGACCGTTGACCCTCGGTTTACGAAGTTGGTCAAAATTTCACGAATGGTAACCGACGCCACCGCATCAACACCCTCAAACGGTTCATCGAGAAAAAGCAACTCCGGATTGGGTAATAATGCTGCCGCCAAAGACAACTTCTTACGCATGCCATGGGAGTATTCCAGGGCTAATGTTTTGGGCTCAGTATCGAGAGTCATTAACGACAACAATTCGTCACTTCGTTGTCGGATGGTTTCCAGAGACAATCCATGAATACGTCCCACAAAGGTAAGATACTCTTGAGCGGTGAGATTCTCGAACAGCGCCAAGTTCTCAGGGATCACGCCTATTCGCTTCTTGGCTTGCAAGCTTTGTGGCTCATTGCGCATGTCAAATCCCAGTACTTGCATCTCTCCTCCCGAGGGAGCTAGCAGCCCAGTTAGCATCTTAATCGTCGTTGACTTACCCGCTCCATTATGCCCCAGGAATCCATAAAGCGTCCCACGCTCGACTTGAAGATTCACAGAATCGACTGCCACCTTTTCACCAAACTTGCGAGTTAACTCTTTCGTTTCGATTGCCCAAGTCTGCATAGAATCTGTTTGTGTCATTAAGGGTTAGTCCTTACCACGTCGCAAATAGGTAACGATCTGAGCAAGCTGCTCAGGTGTTAAGGTTTTTTCAAAGCCATCCGGCATCAAAGATAGATTAGAGGATTTTATTTCCTCGATCTCTGACTTTAGGATTGTTTCCAACCGTCCATCGGTCAGCACTAGTTCGATTGCTGTTTCGGATTCTTGGCGTATGAGGCCTGTCAGCACTAAATCCTGGCTGGTTCTTATAATGCTACGACGGTATTTCTCATCGGTAGCTCGGCTCGGATCTATTATCGCCTCCAGCCAAGCTCGATTGGTCCAATGACTCAATGCCTGTAATGACGGTCCAATTGGTGCCTCCGCTACGCCACCGGTGATTCCACCACGATGGCACTTGGAACAATGAGTTTCGAACAACTGTTTGCCGGGCCCAAAATCCACTTTGGCTGGCCATTCCTGCTCAAACCGATCAATTGACTCTAGACGGTTGGAAGATTCATCATTACCGAACGATTTTACAACTCGATCCGCCAAGCTGCCTTTGGAATTTTGTCGGATAACCTCCAATTGACTGGGCGTTATGTTGGCAGTCACAAGTCGTCCGTTCTCAATTTCATCAAGTAACAACTCAATCCCCTTCGGATTGGATGCGAATAACGATAACGTGAACGACTTTAGCGGAATGGGCCATTTGTCAGCCGTGCCTAGTAGAATTTTTCGACTGTCGTCTCCCAGTCGATACACTCCAGAGACGATCCTTTCCGCTACTGAGCCGCCGCTCTTAGGAATAACTGTCAACAACTCGGTGACTTGCGACTGCGAATCATCAGTTAAACGAGTTAAATAGAACTCCAATGCCGCGACCTTGCGGGCCTCGCTCCTCTCGTCGGAAAGTAGCACTTCTTTCGCGTCTACGTAAATTTTATCGATCAATTCGTTGTTAATCGAAGCCCCATTCGTATTCATTCCTATCTGACGAGCCATCAAGAAATGCCATGCGGGCCTTAATCCTTTATGCTCAACTATCTTATCGACGATCCGGAGCAATTCGTTAGCGTTCATGCGAG
>VYLF01000384.1_pt1 | contig 14741 bp, 10 predicted proteins | sample 5114371 | NCBI WGS metagenome assembly VYLF01 (sample SAMN12291773, study PRJNA351875) | freshwater metagenome | isolation source: freshwater lake | place: USA: Michigan, Kent Lake | collected 2013-08-15 | reverse complement strand
GTTGATGACGCGAATAAAATCATCAATCGCCTCAAAGAAAGATTTCCCTGGATCATTGGTCCCGCCAAGGAAGACATTTGCTACGCGACCCAAAATCGCCAGGAAGCGGTTCGCATCCTAGGTTCTCAAGCGGACGTGGTTGTGGTTCTTGGAAGCCAAAACAGCAGCAACTCTCAAAGGTTGCGAGAACTGGCAGAAGAAAAAGGCAAACGAGCCATCTTGATCGATGGTCCAACAGAACTAAACGCCGATTTCTTTCTCTTGGCCGACACAGTCCTGATCACAGCCGGAGCCAGCGCTCCCGAAGAAGTAGTCCAGAGCACCGTAGCATGGCTTCAAAAAAACTTTGACGCGACCGTCGATGAAATCGCCATCCAAAAGGAAGACGTCTATTTCCCTCTCCCCCGAGCTCTCCGCACGCTTGGCTCCGCTCCATCATGACACAAGAAAATGTCATGACCCAAAACGATGACGATAGCCAACAGTCCCCGAAAAAGGTTGATGTGGACCCCGCCAGCTACCATCCACTTTACTCAAGGTCAGTATGCATCAATTGTGCCAGCCACCGAACTATAGTGTCAGGCACAGGCTCTGTATTTATGTTGTGCCAATCGAACGCGATATCGTTGGGTTGGCCTAAGTATCCGCCGCAGCCCCTCTTTCGGTGCCCTCATTTTGAAACCATCTCAACTGCGGAACGCCCCAAATCGGGATAGTCGGTGAAGAACCCATCTACTTTGAGTAGTTCCACTAATACACGATGGGTCTCATCTATCGAACTAGACCATTTCGGTTGCATGTTGACTCGTACCGTATATGGATGAACCTTTAATCCTGCTCGCTTAGCGTTTTCTACAAATCCAGTTGATGTGACTTCTGCTCCCGCCTCTTTCTTAGCCAGCAGATTTGCTGAAGGGCCTACACCATAAGCATACTTCGCGATCTCTTCGATATTGCCTTCAAAGCGATCTCCCATCAACTGAATCAATTTGTACGGACACCCTTTTTTGTGCAGGCCAATCAACTCGTCTGGTTCAAAACATTGAATCAAACATGATTCGGGATCGTGAGCAACCTCAAGTTTTTCTAAGACTTTCAATAACTCATCCCCCATGCTCAATCCAAACTCTTTTTTGTGAAAGCCAGCACCCTTGAGCTCTATATACAACCCTGTCTTTCGATGGAAAGCCCGATCAAGCTGCCTGAGAAATACAATCTCATGATCGAGCCTCATCATGCGTTGGCCGCAACCAACTAGATGATCTGGTGCTCGACCGCGCAGCTCCAATTTCTCAAGCTCTTCCCATGTGAAATCGGCAGTGTAGAACTTGCCATCTGCTCTTGCTCTATTCGGGTAGATCTCTTGAACATTCGTCGTGGCATTCAAAGTCAAATCGTGAGATACGACAAAAACTTTATCCTTGCTCAACACGACATCTTGTTCAATGTAGTCAGCCCGCTGCGCATGAGCGAGAGCTTTCGCTCCCTCGGAATGCTCGACGCAATATCCGCTCGCTCCACGATGGGCGATAACTTTTGTTTGCCCGTAGACAAACGCACCATCCAGAACAGCTACCGTGGTGAAGAGGAAAAGAGTCGTTAGGGAAACGTTCGCAACTGGCCGAGCCCTCGATGTAGACCACAAAACGAACGCATCAAAATCCACTTTGGCATTTTCAATAAATCGCATCTATCCCTCTCAGATTCCAACTTTCCTGTGGTGACAACCGGCAGATCGTACGTAATGGTTTTTTGTAGCTCCTACTCCGAGCAGCCAAAAAAACACCTGGCTCACAAACGACCAACAGATCGGGTAATTGTGAGCACTCTCTGCGCTTCCTCGATTAGGATTCGAAGTGAATTAGGTTAAGTTCGCATGTTCTCTACCATCTAATCCCAATGATTTCTAAACCTTCAAGCATTGCAAAACCGTTGCAAGTGCATATGATTTTCGCATCAGGTTTGGATGGGAAACAGTGAAACTTAGGGACTTCGTCTATGATTCGGATGCTTTGTCTGTTGATACTGGTTTTGTCAGCGACCGGATGTCAGCAAAAATCCACGGCATCGGTGGGTGGCTCTTCTGGCGTACTGCGTATGGGTGAGACCCCGCTAGCGGATTTTCAAATCAAAGTCTTCAATGGTTCCGATGGGAATTTAATAGGAACTGGAGCTACGAATTGGGAAGGTCGTTTTCAACTCGTTAATCCGGAAGGGAGGGGACCGTGCTGGCTTGAGTCAGGCGACTATATTTGCGTTCTAGAGTCTTTCGGAACAGACGCACCCAAACTGAGCCCTTCGTATGGCGATAAGTCGAAATCACCCCTCAAGATCAAACAGGCAGATGGGCAGCAACTGATAGAGTTGCAAATCCCTTCAAAGTAGCTTCGGGCATCCGCTAAGCTCTGAAGAAACTAAGAATCTACTGAGTCTCCGTAAGTATTCAAGAACATGGTGATGATAGAATCGACGATTTTGTCGCGCTGTGCCTTGTTTGGATTCGGCGCATTGAGCATCAATTGAGGCCATACGCAGAATCCCTCAAGCATAGCGATCAATTGCTTCGCTCCTATCTTAATATCGAAATTCGCTAGCCTCTTATCTTTTTGCGCCGCCACAATCCACTGCGAAAGCCCCATTTCAAAGATCTTGCCATTTCCGAACATCTCATGCCCAAGTTGTGGCGAGCGGATAAATCGTGAAATGAGAATACGAGCCAAAGCCCGCGATTCATTTTGGCAATGAAAGTCTATAACACCATGACAAAACCGGGCCAACTGTGGGGCTAACAACTCGTCGCCGTTATAAACCAGTGGAACCGCTAGCGTCGCATTCACCTTAAGCTTGTTCACGATAGCCATGAATAGCGTATCTTTGCTTGCGAAGTGATTGTATACCGTTCGCTTCGATACATTCGCGTGACTAGCAATCGCGTCCATACTGGCGTTGTCGAAACCATTTTCACTAAAGCAGGCAATTGCGGCATCCAAGATATCCGCGCGTTTTCGATCGGTAAGCTTGTCTGGCCCCGCTGCTGCTACGGAAGCGGTGTTTTGGTTTGCATTGCTCATTTCACCTCCGCCTCAGAAACGCCGAATCGGCAAATTAAACCGCGAAAAATTAACCCCCGATTTTGATCATGTTCGGAATTGAGGAAAGCCCCCTCCCAACAAAATCGCAACTATCAGCCCGCCATTTTATGAAGTTCAACTGTTCACTAAGTCAACGCTTTCGCGATTTAACGCTCCCCTTTTATTCACTCAGCCCACGAGCCAAAAAAGTGTTTTACCTGGAATAATTCAGGTTTTCAGCACTGCACAATTACACCCGCCAGTGTACTTAGATATCATCAACAAATAGATCCGACTCGCTTACTGTTCCTCTCGTATTTGCAGAGGGAGCAACAGCAGCTAGCTGTTTTCTTCACCCCATTGCTCTATCTCGTTTGCCAGCGAGTTACAGACAAAATCTAAGGAAAGCGAATAAACCAATCGCCAATAGTCGTGTCGACCAAGCTCATCGTTTGGGGGTGAAATTAGGCAGCGCGCTTCAACTGCGGGATGGAAAGACCAAAAAGACCGAAAATCTCTTTTTGGCTGAGCCCCATACTTCGAGGCACTCCCGCCTCTGCGAATAACGACTGGAACAGTTCTCGCTTCTCCTCCAATACGTTGTGAATGCGTTCTTCTATAGTTTCTGTCGACATCATGCGTGTCACGGTAACGGCTTGTTTTACCCCCAATCGATGAGCGCGATTGATCGCTTGATCTTCGACGGCCGGATTCCACCATCGATCAAACAGAAACACATAATGACAGAATTGCAGGTTGAGACCAACAGCACCTGCCCCATAGCTCATCAAGATGACTTTAGTCTTTGGATCATTCTTGAATTGATCGATAACTCCATCCCGTTTGCTAGACGGAATACGGCCACTATATTGCAATGGATTGTACTTGGCTAATCGCTCTCCTAGCGTATCAAGGGTCTCGACCCATTGACTAAACACGATTGCTTTTTGTCCGCTTGCAGCGATCTCTTCCATGTCAGCTTCGAGCCGTTCGTATTTGGCGCTAGCGCCCGTAAGAGGATCAAAGTTACATATTTGCTTGAGACGCAATACAAGTTCGAAAACATGCTGGATCGTAACCGACTCACCTAAATCGTTTAGTTGGACGACTCCCTCTTCTTCGGCCGCTTTATAGCTCAGGCGTTGCTCTGGTGTTAAATCGAGATCAGCAGCGCGGAAGAGTTTAGGCGGCATATCGGTGAGAACTTTGTCCTTCGTTCGCCGCAGCACATAGTCTCGTGTCGCTTTCCCCAGAGACTTTAGATGCATATCGTCGTTCAGGTATCCAGGGGACAGGAACTCGAAAATACTGACCAGATCCTCTGTCGAGTTTTCGATAGGAGTACCTGTCAATGCCCACGATCGCTTTCGCGGGATCGAACGCACGATCTCGCTCGTCGTGCTATTTCGATTCTTGATACGTTGGGCCTCGTCGAGAACGACCAAATCGAATTCCAGATTTCCATTGTCTATTTGATCGCGATCTCGCATCATCAATTCGTAATTGGCAATTTTGACCGGTGCCTGAGGATTACTCCAAATGTATTGACGGCGATGAGCGTCCCCCTCGATAACGGCTACCGGGATCTCGGGAGCCCACTGTCGAAACTCTCGCACCCAGTTGGTTACCAGCGGCTTGGGACATATAAGAAGCACATTCGACAATTCGTTTGATAGCAGGAGCATCCGAATCGTCGTGATGGCCTGCATTGTTTTACCGAGCCCCATCTCATCTGCGAGCACAGCGGCAGCACGAGGGAACAAAAACGCGATTCCCTCCATTTGATACGGGAATGGTTGGAACGGGAAAGTCAGTTCCGCAGATTGAACAATTGTTTCCAATGGAGGCTGTAGAACATAATACAACCTATCTTCGAGACTCACCAAATCGCCCGGCGGCCGAAGCCTAGTTAGTTTTGGAGACGGCTTCGCAGCATCGCCTTGTTTTTCTTCTTCGGCATTCCGAGGTGGTTTTACCGATTGACCGTTACCATCGACCTTTTCATTGGGTTCGGCCTTTTTCGTCCAATGCGGAGATTCTGGAAACGAAAATCCTATGGTCTTTGGAAGTGGCTGGCCCAATGCAACAGTCAGCACCCTCGAATCTGGCCATGAATTCCAGCCAAATATTGGCTGGCAACTGAGATCCAGAGATAACTCGGGTGCAATTGCTTCTCCATAGAGGGACAAAGAGAAGCCAATTGTGGACGATTCTTCGTACCAGCTAGACCCAAATTCGATAGTTGGCAGATCTGGCTGAAGCATTATTGATCTCGCTAAGCGGCTTTGGTGGCAGGATGTGCTTCCATCAACGCGCCCTCGATTCGACCGAAAGGCTCGATGAGATCGATTGATATTGAGCCGAGAAACGCTTCAATTTGCTTCGAATCGACTGCGAATTCTTGCATTGTCAGAAGCTTGTAGCCCTCGATGTTTATTCGATGCCAAGCCTCACGTGTGGGCCGTGGGTAAGTCAGAGTCGCCTCATTCTTGGACCAACTGGAATCGATTGCTGCAATGGGTGATTCGACCAACAGGCGTACCGAAAGAGCGGCTAGAGTATCTGTCAGAACTACTTGCGGTTTCGCCTTGGCTTTTGCAAGCAAGGCGCGACCGATTTGCTCGCCAGCCACAAACTCGTCCAAAGTCGCACCATAAAGGAGTTGTTGGGCCCTGGTAGGCAGCAACGGCAGCGTGCAGTGAAACTCCACGGGTCTCGCGAGACCGTTAAGCACGAGCAGTCCACCTACGAATCCGAGCGAGGAATGCTTGCGGACTGTAAGAAAACCGATCTGAATCTGCTGTTTCTGCTGTGAATCCATTCGAAGTGCAATTCTAGGGTGGAGGCTCAGTCCCATGTCGTTGAGGATAGACTCGGGCATGATTGCTTCGACCGGTCGCCCTATGTTTTTTCAATTCGATCGAACTTCTCCGAACAACAGGGAAAACTGACAAAGAGCTCCTAATCGTCAAACTCCGCAATTACTCAGCAAAATGCTCGACGATGTATAGGTAGCATAGCTATACTAAACGCTTAACTTGCAATTCCGATGAATTGCACATGGTCCAAAACATGTTCTGCATGAGTTCGCTTCCGAAAGTTGTTTGAAAATCATGGCAAACGATCAAACACCCTTTGTCCCCGTTTTTAGTATCGACGTTTCCGCGACGGAATCGCCGAATGCTAGCACTCCTCAACCGAATCCAAAAGCCAATGACATTGGTGGAGCTTTGATCCACCTCACTCGTCAGTTGATCGAAATGCAGAATCGGCAAAACGTTCTGCTTGAGCAGTTACTGCAAGTTAACAGGCAGGTCCTGCAATCGAGCAATCAAGCGAACACACAGCGGCAAAACGAACTTTCCCAGTGGCGAAACAATCACCCTCACCTAGTGCGATCCTGCAAGTCAGCTTTAGAATCGTTATCAGGGGTTCAAATCGATTTCCTTCAGCAACTAGCAGACGAAGTCGAAGAACAAAAAGATGCACTGGGCGAAAGTGAATATGCATTCAACGATTTCTTAGATAGATATGGACCGCGAATGGCTCATTTGAATGGAATTCTTCAGGTATTAGGACATTTGGGCGGCTAGTATATTCTCTGAGAAATCGCGATATTACAAAGCGTTCGCGGCGACGTTCTTTACAACTTTCTGCTCATTAAGTCGGCTTACACAGAGCCCCGTTATCACATCGAAACGGGGCTCTTTCTTTTGGTGCAAACACTTCGGCGCAGCCATCTGCAACAACCATTTCTGGCGACTTGTTGTGGTCGATTTACGATCGCTACGATCAATTCCAAACTCGCTTTCGAGAAGTTCCAACGGCGAAGAATGGGTAATTCGCTTCTTCTCCACTTTTCTGGGCCGAATTCCATCGATTGGCAGTTTAGTGACGAGTTTTGCTATCGCAGGCTACTGTGCTAGCAAATCAACAACCCACTAAATGTTGGGGATAGGTTGCAAGCCCCCCCCTGTTTTTCCTATACATTCGCCCTCTTCCGCCGCTGGTTCAGAACGACGGAATCTTTTACCTATCTTTTCCAAACCCAACAAAAAAAGGATTAGCAGCGAGGAACGCAAGGATGCCGTTGAGGTGCTGCCACTCACTTCTCTGGCGAAATCGGTATGCGATCAAGATGGATTCTTGACCTCTCCCGCGACACCGTTCATTGCACTATACCGAGCAAGAATTCTTGTTTGGTTTTCACGTGGACTGACCCAGTACTACTTTTGATTCATTTTTTTCAGGAGGATCCTACAGAATGATGAAACGACCCCTAATCGGTTTGAATTGCGATTATCGTAGCCAAAACCAAGGTACGCCGGCTTATTGCTTTTTGGCTGCAGGTTATTTTGAGTCGATCACGAACGCGGGAGGGATTCCCGTGTTAGTTCCGCCAATGGAAGATCACGATAGCCTCAACCAAATCCTCGATACGCTAGATGGATTTGTCTTGGTTGGCGGCGGGGACTTGGACCCACGGAATGACGGATACATGCTACACAGCTCGGTTCGGCCTATGGAACCAAAAAGAGAACATTTCGATCGCCGACTTGCTCAGGAAATCGCGAATCGCCGTATGAGCCTAATGGCTATTGGGGTCTGTCTACAACTGATCAATATCGTCGAGGGTGGCAATCTTTTTTATCACATCCCTATCGATCTTCCGAATGCACTTCCTCACCGTGACCCTCAAGATCCCAACCATCGTCACTCTCTAGTAGTCGAACCGAATTCCATATTGGGGCGTGTTTATGGCGAAGGTGAAATTCGTGTTACTAGCCGGCATCACATGGCGATTGACCGCCTAGCCGAATCGTTCCGCGTCACAGCGCGATGCCAAGACGGCGTCATCGAAGGAATCGAAAGTCGCGATCCCGATTGGTTCGTTGTCGGTTGCCAATTCCATCCCGAATCAACAGCCGCAAGCGCACTAGACATCCGAATCTTCGAAGAGTTCGTTGAGGGAACACTAGCCCGAGCAGGCCAAATGCAACTGGCAGCGGCCTAATTTGGAATCCCGCGGAACGTTCGAATTGATTTCGAGGGTGCCACAAGGAAGAATCAAGGAATGATCCAGTTCCCATTCGACCGACTGGCACAGGGCACGGATGCCCCGTTTCGTTTGTCCAAACTTTTGATCCGCCGAGAATGATTTACCCCTAAACAGAGCGAGCCAGACCGCAATCGATCTGGCTCGCAATGGGGGAAACGGGAATTGTCACGTGTGACTGCAGAACCAATCACGCGTGCGATCTAAAACTAGGTTTTTCACACCGCCAATCAAGAAAAAAATTTCTTACTTCTATTTGTTGCCCTATCGCTGTCATAACAATTGACGATTCTTATAGTTATAGCGATTGGACGGGTTGTAACGGCATGCCATGCCTCCTGCACTCCAACCATCTGCGGAAAGCCATTGTCGACATTGAGGCAGCTACGTGTTTAACAGACCTTCCAGAACTCTACCGATCTCAACCTTCTTAACGCTGTGTGCTCTCACGTTTGGTTGCTCAACCAATTACGAGAAGCAAGTCGTGATCTCCTTCGATTCGAAGCAAACCTATGCCTCCCCCATCCTGGCTAGTTTCGCGAGGCAGTTTCCTAAAGACGAGTTTCAAGTGGTGAAACGAAGCTTGGAGCCTGGTTATAAGCCGCTGCCCTCGCAATCTGAGGGAGCATCTCTACAAAAGCATCCCGAGGGTGATGTTGTTTGGGATTCGGACCTACTTCGAACTCTAAAACATCAGCGTCAAGGGCTTCTTCAGTCTCGCACCTGGGCCGTCTCGCGAAATTGGCCGAGTTCCTTTAAGGCTAGCGACGGCACTTGGGTTGCGTTCGCCGCGCGTGCACGAGTGTTTTTAATCAACGACCAAGCTATCGATCCAACCGCCCTCCCTGATAGCGTCTGCGATCTTGGCGCTGCGCAATGGAAAGATAAATGTGGAGTCGCCTCCCTCTCCTCTCCATCGGTTCGCGGTCATTGGGCGATAATTGCTTCGCAATGCGATTCCATTAAATTGGACGCCAGTAAAGATCAAAGCATCGCGACAGAGAAGCAAACGTTGGATTTTGAAAAGTGGACTGATAGGCTTTCGCAGAATGCAAAAATCTACGACGACGAAAAACAAGTGGCGTCAGCTGTAGTACGCGGGGAGATCCATTGGGGTGTTGTGGATTCCGACATTGGAATCGCCACACGAGATCAAAACCCATCCCTAAGAATTGTATTTCCTGATCAAACCAATAGTGGTTTCGGAGCCGTGTTGATACCCGATACCGTTAGTGTTCTGGCAAATTCAAAAAACCCAAAAGTCGCCGGGCGTTTAGCTGACTTTCTTGTCAGCGATGAAGTCGAAGCCCGCTTAACCTTAAGCGACAGCGCCACAATCCCAATAAATCCAACTCCCAAATTACTATCCCGACTTCTTAAGGGGGTTGATGTCAAATGGGCCAAAACCGAATACGGTAAATTGATTGATGCGTGGGAAAACGTTGTTGAACTATCTGCTGAAAAGCTTCGCCCTAATCAACGAAATTGATCTATTAGCTTAAGTCTTCAGACTCAATCATTCCATGAAAGTCGTGATTCGAACTTATGTTTACAGAAGGGTTTCTGAAGCACGGCCAATACTATGAACTTCGAATCCAATTTCCGTAAGCTGTTGACGATTCACCACATTTCTTCCATCAAACAAGAATGCTGGACGATACATCGAATCGAACACCGTCTTCGCATCAAACGACTTGAACTCGTCCCATTCGGTCAAAACGGCGATTGCGTGGCTCTCACGAGTTGCCTCGAGAAGCGAGCTGTGAACAGTGACGTTCTTTTCAATCAAACGCTTATGCTTATCTGATATCTCCCCGAGTACATCCGCGAACGCCATTTGCAGATCGTTCCTAATTTGCGATTCGGGTACACGAGGATCATATATCGATAGCCGAGCCCGTTCATCGAGCAAATCTCTACAAACATGAATGGCAGCGGATTCCCGCGTGTCGTTCGTGTCTTTTTTGAACGCAAATCCCAGAATTGCGATCTTCTTGTCGGATACGGTATTGAACATCGTTCTGACAATTCGCGACGAGAATCGACGCCTCTGGTAGTCGTTCATGCAAACGACTTGTTCCCAGTACTGAGCCACTTCTTTAAGACCAAAATGCTCGCAGAGATAAACCAGATTCAGTATATCTTTCTGAAAACAAGAACCGCCGAACCCGACGCTCGCCTTAAGAAATTTAGAACCAATTCGCGAATCTGTTCCGATGGCACGAGCCACTTCGTCAACATCTGCGCCAGTGGCTTCGCAAAGGGCCGAAATCGCATTAATCGAAGAAACTCGCTGCGCAAGAAAAGCATTAGCAGTAAGTTTCGAAAGTTCGCTACTCCATAGATTGGTCGTAAGAATTTTTTCACGTGGAATCCAACGTGCGTAAACCTTGGCGAGAGTCTCGATTGCTGCATTGGACTCTCCACCAATCAGGACACGATCTGGCTTGAGCAGATCTTCGACAGCTGTTCCCTCTGCAAGGAATTCAGGATTGCTTAATACATCAAACGTCGCACCGCTGGCGGAGCTATGGAGAATTCGCTTAACTGCCTCGGCAGTACGAACAGGCAGGGTCGATTTCTCAACTACGATTTTGTGGCCGCTAGAACACTCTGCAATGGTCCGGGCGCATTTTTCGATAAACTCGAGATTGGCAGCTCGTCCAGCTCCGACACCAAACGATTTCGTCGGAGTATTAACAGCGATGAAAATAATGTTGGATTGTTGGATGCTCTTTCGAACTTCGGTCGAGAAAAAGAGGTTTCGCCCACGTGCTTCTCTTACTACCTCATCCAACCCAGGCTCGTAGACCGGTAAATTATCCGAATTCCATTGATCGATTCTGGTTTGGTTCAAATCGACAACACGCACGGTAATATCTGGGCATTGTTTGGCAATCATCGCCATGGTCGGCCCACCAACATAGCCGGCACCGATACAGCAAATACTTGTGGATGTTGTCATTGGAATTCCTAACACGTTCTGAAGATGGTTTGGAATTAGCAGCGAATCGTCGAGACCTCCAGACCAGCGATGAACTGTATCTTAACTGCGATTCGTTTCGTGTCTAACCAAAGACATGAATCTTTTTCGTACGATGAGATGTCGAAGAATTTCGCATCTGAGTCTGCTGATTTTAACGACGATTCCGAAGATGCCAGAGGGATGGAATAGTCATCCCAATCTTCGACAGAACAGGCAATAGAGAAAGATCGAGCATCCGTTTTTCTGCCTCATCAAAAATGGACGATGTTCGACTAGTTAGCCACACTATGATAACAGCTCCCAACATCGCTATCGCGGGCCCAAACAAAAGTAATACTGGCAACATCCCAATAAGATAAAACGACCAACCGAATCTGATTTTTGCCATTCGGAGACTCAACAAGGTTAGTAACAGAATCGCAAACCCCGAGATTGCAGTGGCGGCCATTGCACCACTAAGACCAAAATAAGGTACCCACCACAGATTTAGCAATAGATTCGCCACCAAGCCCAAAGCGGTTATCATCCCCACCACGCGACCTTTTTCAGCGCACCAAAAGTAGTTTTGAAGCAGGACACTCGAAGCGGAGAAACAACAATAAACAAGTGCCATAGGCATTGCCTCCAAGCCTTCTTGGTACTTGTTTTTTAAAACGTATTGAAACAACCACGGAGCAAAAATCATTGCCCCGATCGATATGAGAAAAAACACGAAAATAGCCGACTTTATCGTAAACTCAAGAGAGGTTCGAACTCGCTGTGATTCACCAGCTTCCCAATCTTTTGCTAAATAGGGTAGCAACATCGCACTAACTAAACTCGTTAGACTGGTCAGCAGAACCGGCAAGATCTTCGCGCTGTGAAACTGTCCAACCAATGCAGCGCCTAGTTCTGGAGTCGCTGCTAGGTAAAGCAACGTATAGCGGTCCACGACTTCGAATAAGTTTATCAACAGGTTCATCGTCCAGACGCTGGCCGCAAAGGGCAGTATTCTTCGCCACATTTCGTTGGGCTTCAGCTTGGCAGCGTCGGCAACACAAGACTCCGTGATGACTGGCTTTAATCGCCACATCGGCCACAGTGCAAAAGCTGACGAGAGGCCAAAGGCCAGTACAATCGATCGCCAGTCGGGCCAAATTAACAGAACAATCACACTGATGATTGTAAAAAATATCGAACTGGACGAGTGCATCATCGATGCAATTCTGGACTGCCTTAGTCCATTGGCTAGCTCGGTCGAGACGTTAAACAGAATGACGGCCCCTAAAGACGCAACGATCAACCCCATGGTTTGCAACGTCGTATCAACCCCGAGTATCAAATGTCCTAAAGCATGATGCATCACCAAAAGTGCGATCGACATGACTCCAGTGCCGATCAGAGAAACGACGAGTATACGAACTAAGAAAGCGGGAAGCAGGCCGCGAACTCGATACGTTTCGACAAACCGTCCAAAGGTCCCTGGCAGCCCCAAAACAGCTAGAGGGGCGCCCAATACAAAAAAACTACTCGCCAAGGCCCAAAGCCCTAGCTGTTCCTCACTCAAGAAACTACAAAAACCGACGTTTCTCGCAAAACCGATCCCTCGTTGCAATACGTTCGCGATAAGCATAAATGACAGACCAGCAGCGATCGAATCGGATGCCATTTGCATCGAACTCGAACTGTGGCTCACCTGTGCTGAACACGGTGTTGGTAAACACTGTGTTGTTGATGAAGAGGCCGTAGTGCCACTCATTTTTGAGATTTCAGATTCCAGGTGAATTGGTTTGAAAGGGCGAACGGTCCCAGATAGATGCCACAGTGAATGTTGTTTTGCAAATCTTTAACCTTAGCGAATATGGGGCATTTTTTACGATCGGCTCGACTTTGACGATCATTCCAGTCGAAACGATTGGCTACAATCTGGAGCTGGTTGTTTCGTATCGCTGTTCAATCTGTTATATGGCAATTCTTACTGTTATTCGCGGAATCCGGACGGGACATCAATTCCAACTTGGGGACGGCAAACGCAAGATTGGTAGAGAATCTCAATGCGACATTCATTTCTCGGATACCGAGACCTCCCGAAATCACGCTGAAATCGAAGGCTTAAACGGCGAGTTTCGATTGCGAGATCTTGGGAGCAGCAACGGAACCTTTGTAAACCAACAGCGAGTTTCGGAGAGTTTACTGCATCACGGCGATCGGATCCAAATCGGCCGGCAAACACTTTTGTTTATACAGAGATTATCTCCTACTGAAGCTAGACCGAAGACGATTGAAATCATTCCTGCCCTAGGCGGTGAGGCCTCCCAGATTGTTGGACGGATGTCCGCCGCAGATGACTCGTCCAATGACCAAACCGCGGATTGGCGAAGCGCAATCATTCCCGTTTCCACTCCAGAGTCTCTCAACGCTGTAACTCCGGGTCACGAAAAAAGCCTCTGGGAAATTCTCTACAGAACCAGTTTGGCCGTAAGTCGAACGCTAGACATCGATCAACTGCTTGCACAGATTCTAGATCTCATTTTCCAATGGATCGAATGCGACCGAGGCTGCATCATGCTGACAGACTTTGAGTCGGGAGATCTGCGGCCCGCATGTCGCAAAGATCGTAAACATTCCAGAAATGATCGTCTGACCATCAGCAGAACTATTCTGGATTACGTTACGCAACATGGCGAGGGTGTTCTCACCAGCGATGCACACGACGACGTTCGCTGGAACCCCAGTGCGAGCATTTCTGCCGACGGTGTAAGAGAAGCTATTTGCGTTCCCATGAAAGGTCGCTATGACACAGTCGGCGTAATCTACATCGACACTATGTTCAGCGCGGGTCGGTATGCAAAGCAAGCAGACCACATCTTCAATCAAGAACATTTAAAACTATTGGTAGCCATCGGGCACCAAGCTGCTTTAGCGATCGAAGACACCTTCTTTTATCAGAACATGGTCCAAGCGGAACGATTGGCCGTCATGGGGCAAACTATTGCCACCCTTTCGCATCATATCAAAAACATCGTACAAGGACTAAAAGGGGGCGGATATCTAGTTCAAGAAGGAATTAACGCTCAAGAACTGCCAACTATTCAACGCGGATGGCAGATTTGCGCGAAGAACCAAGAGCGAATTGAAAATCTGGTTCTGGACATGCTCACCATGAGCAAGGATCGAGTTCCTATGCGTCGCAATGTCAGTCTCAATCAGTTGATCAGTGACGTGGTCCAGTTGGCAAAATCACGTGCCGAAGAAACCAAAGTAGATTTGAAATGGAGCCCAATCTCTCCTGACATAATCCATTCCATAGAAGAAGAGGCAATTCACCGCGCACTACTCAACTTGGTGGTCAATGCGATCGATGCCTGTCGCGACCGCGAGAACTCAATCGTGACGGTGATGTTGCACTCCGATCACAAGCACTCGCGAATCGCGGTAAGCGACAATGGTATAGGTATTCCGCTAACACAGCAAAAAAAAGTCTTTTCCATGTTCGAATCCAACAAAGGTAGTCGCGGAACGGGACTTGGGCTACCGGTCAGCCTGAAGATTGCAGAAGAGCATGGTGGCACGATCCATGTCGAATCTGAAGAGGGCAAAGGAACGACGTTTGAACTGATTCTTCCCAAGTCGGAACCCATTGCCGCGT
>VYLF01000383.1_pt1 | contig 14759 bp, 10 predicted proteins | sample 5114371 | NCBI WGS metagenome assembly VYLF01 (sample SAMN12291773, study PRJNA351875) | freshwater metagenome | isolation source: freshwater lake | place: USA: Michigan, Kent Lake | collected 2013-08-15 | reverse complement strand
TATTGCACACTTCACCCTGCCAAGTCTTGTTGCTGGCGACGGTTTTGAACATCTCCTTCCAAAACTGTTTGGTATGAAAGCCAGAGTTCAAAATCCTGTGGTTTTGGTTCATGAGCTCTTGATGGGAATAGCCGCTGAGTAAGCAAAACTGTTCGTTCGCATAGATAATGTTTCCAGCTGTATCCGTCTCAGCAACGATAGCGTGCCGGTCAACGATCGAGCGATACATTTCTAAGTATCGTAAGGTCTCCTTGCGATCAGAGATGTCACGGACACTCGCGAGTAGCACAAACTTTCCATCTAACATTACTGAGGACAGGAGGATTTCTGCGGGAAATGATGTGCCATCGTCTTTTTGAAGAATCCACTCGAAACGTCTGCTCCCCTTTTCGTTCGTTTCTTGTTTTACGGCACTGGTGAGGTTTGTCGCAGACGTTGTATTTTGACTCGGCGACGGAAAGTCGTGGTAGGGATGTTTAGGCGTCGGCTGTTCCATCGATAAACTTCCAGATATTTCGAACGAATACAACATCGCTTCGAATTTCCATAGGTATGCCAATTGTTCCTTTGTCGTTATTCCAAAAACTTCCAATGCTTTTTTATTGCAATCAATGAAGTGGCCGTCCTTCAAAAGCAAAATCGCATCGCTGCTTCCATCAAACACTGTTTGAACACGACTCGCATAGGCCTGTACTTTCCTTTCAGCTTCGATTCGAACAGTAATGTCCTCAGTGGAGACGACAGATTTGGTTTTCCCGTTCCTAGTGCACGGTGAAGCGACGGCACGAAACCACCGTTGTTCACCATTTACATTCAATGGATACTCACGTTCAAAGTAGGTCGCCTCGCATCTAAGAACTTTCTGAATCCCCGCAATAATCTCCTGGCAATCTATCTCGTCCACGAACGCAATGGATCGAAGGATTTGAAAGAAATTCGCCCCACCGCGATCCCCCGCCCATCGCTTCCTGTTCGGTTGATAAAAATCCATCCAGAGTTGATTCGCGCTAATCACAAATCCCTCAGGATTAACAATGGCAACTTTTGAAGTGAGAGAATCGAGTGTTGATATCAAAAGCGTCTGCTCTTCACGGATTTGCTCCTCGACCTCTTTGAATGTCGTGATGTCCGTTTCCACGGCCATAAAACCATTGACATTACCCTCCGGATCATTCAGTGTCTGAATGTTTAGTTCGAGCCAATACTCTCGACCAAACTTGGAGCGATTCTGAATATGGCAGTTAACGGATGATCGAGAACGTAATGCATGCCTTATTTTTTTAACTGTTTCTGGATTCGTCTTTTCAAATTGCAGGATCTCGCCAGGCTTTTTTCCAATGACTTCATCAAGGGCGTAGTCGGTGATGCGCGTAAAGCCAGCGTTAACCCACACGATGCGACCATCGATATCTGTTATGATCACGGCATTACTGGTGCGTTCCGCAATTACAGCAAGTCGATGCTTTTCGATTGCCATTTTACGAAACGAGTCGGAGCTTTGGCTTAAGTTTGTCATGGCCTTGCCCGCAAAAGCTACCACCAATCCAAAGACAATGGTCACAAAGACAACGAGCGATACTCTTTCTTGTCTTTGTGACCGATTAGCGAATATCTGTTTCGTTCGGTTTATGACGGATTCTATTGCTGGCTCATAGATGTTAATCTTGTCATGAAGCTCTGCGTACCTTTTTTCGTCAATCAACAGAGCATCATTTGGCCCGCTTGCCACGTCTTGAAACATATCGAGCATCTCGTTCCGTATCTGCGAGGCGTACGCAACTGATTTTTTGAGTGTTTGATCCTCTAAAAGCGATTGTTCCATGTAGCATTGTTCAAGTTCAACAGCTTCCTTGTTGAACCTTGATATCGTTTCTGAAATTGCTAGGTTTTGGTTGATGCCTTTTTGATGAGTATTGTTTTGCAGTGCCACCAAGCGTCCAATTTGCTGGGTGAACATTCTCTGGCGCTCTTCAAGATTTATAGTTTCGCTTATGTCTAGATTACGCGAATTGTCCAGGTTTTCGACATATTCGAAAATTGCGATGGATGTTACTAAGACGAAGAAGCTAACAATAATGGATTTGTTTAGCGTCGAGACGGACTTCACGAATCTCGTTTCGATTTCAACATCAGGAAGATCTTTACGGATTCGAGCACTTGTCATGCAACTTTCCATTTTCGTCATTTGCGCAATACTTCGCACAGATGCACCATGTTAGTGACGATGAAATTCTCGGATTAAATCACATCGCCAAAGGAGCATACAATCCTCATTAGGGGATTCTGCCAAGTCATCTAAGCGTTCGCGGTTTGTTTAGAAACAGCCTATTCCCACGTGGCCTGCCCGTAGCAAGCAGTGGCTTCTCTCTAGTTCGGACTGTAGGTTACCTTTTCCCAACGCAAATGGTCGCTACTATCTACTTTGCAGTTGTTGCACACTGAAATTTGCCAAGAGCCACAAACACGGGTTGCTTATTCGTTTAAATCCGCAAGATGATGCCAGAATGCAGACTACTCGTCGGTGATATGCAGTTCGTTTTTGACTTTGTCGATGCCCGGTTCGAACCCTAAAAGCATTACAATCAGATCTTCCATTTTCTTGCTTTGTACTGTTCCTCGAACGATCGCCAAGCCGCCCACTCGTACGACACTGATTTTTGCTCCAGCTATCTTGGAGATTCTCTCTTGAGCTTCGGAAAAAACGGTCTCTGCTCTTGTTGTCTCACCCATCCCATTCGACGTTTCTTCCGCATTGCCAAAGTCGAGATCCAGTTTGGGATAGTAAAGTCCGGTTGATGGTTGGGCAGGGAGCGGTCGGTTTACGGATCTTTGGTTGGGAACTCGCAAGCCGTCTACCGAGGACTGAACTCGTCCAACTCCGATCGCCTGCGTAGAGCCGATAAATCCTTGTTGATCGGTACGATTGGAACCCACGAAATCATTGCGAGATCGATTGCCTCGTATGAATCTACCATTTATCGAGGGTGATAGACTATTCCCGGCATTCGGATTCCCCGCCTGAGCTCGAGGCTGTGATGAACCGATTGCTGCGCCGATTGTGCGATTTCCAATAAGCTGTCCCATTACTTCGCTCTGAACGCCGATAACGGACAAGAAAATGCATGGCAGCAGTGCAGAACATGCAACAATCTGGGATGCCTTCATAATGTGGATGGTTTTCATTCTGGCACAGACTCCTTGGGGGCTGTAACTTTTCCGACAGACTCGCCTAACTTGATCCAGTGTACATCCTGATTGACGTTAATCTGAGCTCTATCCGATTCTAATGCGACAACGGTGATCTCGTGAAGTGCGACCGGGACATTACTACCCGCTTGAATCTTGGCAACCGTCCCCTTGTTATCGACCGTGAACCAAGCCTCCGATTCTCCTTTGCGGTTAACCGTTATCGCCTTTAGGGAGACGTCGTAGAGCGCCTTGGCAAAACCACGAGCAAACAAATTGCGTTTTACAAAGGTATTGTTGCTGCTCCGCTCGGCAATCACCTCAGGCAAAACTCGCCACTGAGTCAATTCTGTATCGTTAGTAGCCCCATCTAAACTGAGAACTTGTATCGATAGACTCACATCGAGTCGTCCTTCATTACCGATTGGGTTCAATGTGACGGATGCTAGCTTGTGTAGCATACCCGCATTGCGGAATTCATCGAGAAACCCAGCTAACTTCGAAAGGCTCGCTTGCCCGCGCAAAGAAAAGTCGATTCGATAACCGATCCGGTCTCTTTTTCCCTTCTTAGTACGGCTTTTGAGCTCGATCGCCGAGGGTTGAGACGCATCCACGGACGAAGAAGTGATTTCGAATCGTTCAATCTGAGTCAACAACCATTTTTGATAAACAGATCGAGCCGTTTGCGGATCCCCTGGCAAGGCTCTCGCTAGATAATCCTCGTATCGTTTGCCAGCTCTTTGTGCCTGAAGCTGCTGGTCTTTCGTTTTTTGTAGATCGCTAGACAAATCATCCAAACGCGCCGTCAATTGTTTCTCGGGCTCTTCGATCCAAGATCGATAGATAGAATCTGCACCATACAGACCGAATACGATCGCTCCACCGGCGATCAACCACTTCGTGCGCTGATTCATTGCTGCACCTCACTTTTGATCTCCGCAGAAGCGGCCTTTGCCGGCTCATCGGGTTTATCACTGGGTGACGCGGGAGGTGGACCATACGACTTCCAAGATGGCGTATCGATGGCAAACGAGATTCGCGTCTCAAAGTTCCACGGATAATCGGTCGTGTCCGGGCTTTGACTGATCTGACGACTCGAAACCGAATACTTGGCACTCGTAAGCCGATCTTCCAAGACCGAAATGTACTCTTGCGCGTTAACCTGAACCGACAAGTCGATTGCAGAACCTGAAGCACCAAGCGTCCCCGTTAAACGCCGAACGGTTGCGTTCTGTCCCTCGGGTAAGCGTTGTGATATCTCATTAAGCTCTGCTAACCAGTCCACTTGGTTGGACAGCCAATCTTCAACGGACTTAACCCGGTCCGCTTTCTCTTGGTACTTGTTTGTTAGCTTAGATACATTCGCAAAGTCCGATTCGAGCTGATCGACTTCTGATTGCAAGTCATTGATGTCACCTAACAGGACATACGACACCGCCGATACGCCAGCAACTGCGGCTGCTGCAATCACCCCTCGTTTGATCCATGGGTTGGCCGGCTTTGGAGGGCGTTTGGGTGCAAGCAAATTTACGGGCAACGATTTATGAAAGTAATCCCACGCCGCGCCGATATTCGCTGCGAACACACCGTCGACCGCAATCTCAGCGCTTGCATTTCTTGAGCTGCTCGGCCAATCGAAAGCTGGGGCGATCGATTGTACGGATCGTGGTTCTAAGTCTTTCAACGCCTCTGTAACTTTGGTCGCAAAAGGACTGTCTCCAAAAAAGGCAATTTGGATCGGCTTGGAGGCAATCTCTTGCGGTAATAGCGTTAAACATCGTTCTACTTCTACTGCGACTTGTTCCGCAACCCGTTCGGCATCCTCTGTGCTATTGCGAATAGAACGCAACAGTACAGGCACTTCGCCGTGGCAAATCGAAAGCTCCGTCTCCCCAGGATAAAATTGTATTGCAACAGTAATGGAATCGGTTGTTACTGTCTTCCTATGCAAAAGGCTCAATGGGCCCAAGTGTCGGGCTCCCACTCCTACAATCTTCAGCCCCTCTTCTTTTGATTGTTCATCGAGTAACTGAAGATACTTTGGCTGAGATGCAAACAAAAGAACATCATTGGTCTCAGTGCCAGTTGTTACATCTTGATGAGATATCGATAAAACAAAATCGGCGGTAGGAAAATCAGAAGCGTCTCCATATTGCTGCTCAAGCTCACTTGCCACCATCGAAGCTGTCTCTTTTTCATCACCTTTAGGAAGTGACAAAGTGGACAGATCGAGCTCCGGCCTGGAAATCAAGGCAACCACTTGATTAACACTGCCGTGAGACTCCTTCAAAAAGCTTGCTAGAGTAGCAATCGGCTTATCAGGATTGGAAAGTGGCAGTACACCGGTGCTACTGGATGTAATAGGTTGTGATAGAGAACCAATAAAGTAATACAGATTGTCTTTATCCCAGTGAGCGAAAGCCACTGGCCCTTTTCCGGGTCGCATCTTTTTAAAGTCTGGCAGACTATGTAACGTTGGAATCTTCATCGATCTGATCAATCTATTCGCTTTCGCCGACGAATTCTTTGAGACTAAAGCCGGCGTCCCAGGTGTGCCAGGTTTTGAGTTCTCTTGGTCGGGCGGGAGTCTGGGAACCATCGATCGTCACCGTGCATCGATATACCGAGGATGTTTGATCGCGAAACCCTAGGACTTGTGTCGTGTAAACATCACTGCGAGCCGTTAGGTAGGGCTCCCATTTTTGCAATGTTTGTAGGTCTGTAATTCTGCGCTGTAGTAGCCAAGCAATCGTGCCGGCCGATTGTTGTCTAGCTGTTTCATCCTGTCGTGCTGAGACGATCCGACTAGCTGTCCCTTCGTCCATCTCTGGAATCGACATTAGCACTTCTATCGGCGCATCCCAAACATCGATTTTTCCCTCCAAGAACTTTCGGCGGTCCGTCGTGCAATCATCTAACAACCTTATAAGGTAGTTCGATCCTTCCGCACTTCTACTCGAAAATGGGCTGACGACCGATTTGTTCTGCGACGATTGAGAATTTGAAGCGGATGGTAGCGTCAACCTGGAATCGACAAGCTCGAGTAAACTGCGTATCTGATACCTACCCGCTACACTCCAGTCGATTGCGGAAACACTGGAATCTGTCGCAGCGGGTGACATCGCGGCGTCAGATGGGGGCCCTCCGCGTCGGCCTCGTCGTGATGCGATCGTAGGGCCATATTGACGAGCCAAAATCACATAATCGGCAAGCGGCTGCGGCCAAACACTCATAAGCTTTCGATGCAATGCTTTCAAATCCTCGTCGTTCACGTAAATGCGTTCAGACCCGTCGAATCGCTCATTGCGACAACCACTATATCGAGTGATATATCGTTGAAGTGCGATCGATTCTTCTTGGGTCGACAATGAAGAACGAGCTGAGACGCCTGTTCCCGTTTGCGACTGCCTTTCCAACCAGATCTTCTCTAATGGATCGAGTCGATAGTTTTGGTTTAAGTCGCCACCGCTCCAATAGCTCGCGTGCATTTGTTCCGACGAAGACTCGTCCGAATTTCGATTGCTACCGGAGTCGATACCATTGGTGATTGTGATACCGGCGCTGTCTCGAGTTGGGTTGTCGTCCGTGTTGCTGGCGCGTTCCATTGAGCTTGATGGTCCCCCAATTCGCCTGCTTGGCCTAAGCACGCCCTCTGCAATTAACCAAGGCTCGATGACCTCAGGTTTGACACCAGGCAGTCTTGCCAAAACACTTTTGGCGTGCCCTGGCTTGGTTCTCTCCCACTCTCTAAGTGCTTGGATGGGAATCTTTGCGGATTCGTTGTCCAATCCCCATCTCCATACCTCGCCACTTCCTGACATCGAATCAGTGGCAACTCCGAAATCTTCAAGGCTACTCGCCACCGATGCGCGACGTGGAGAGATTAACGCATATTTCCATGCTTCGTTAGTGCCACTTGTAGAAGACTGACTTTCGTTCGAGCGAATCAGCTCTCCCTGAAACAGGTTACTTTTCTCTACAGATGGTTCTTCTTGTTGCACCGATAAAATAGGACGGGACGATAAAGGTTTGTCTAACAACACACTGGCATGCTCAATCCCACTCCACGCAGCTTGCCTCGCATCAACTTGCTCCTCATAGAGCTTTGCTAGTCGATACTCGGACTGCATTACAAAAGAAAAACGATAGGCAGCCAGGGTGATCAGCATGACCATCACGAAAACGACCACGAGTGCGATTCCGCGACGTTTATTCCGTCGGTTGGGCCGTATCATGGCGATCTCCTCGACGAGTTGCTCTTGGTGGATCGCGTGTTGTCTCTGCTAAACTGCTCTGATTCCTCGTGTGTCGGTTTTGGTGCACGAAAATGAGTTGCGACAATAATCGTCATTTCTGCGCTCGATGTTGCAATAAGATACTCTTGATTATCCCGTGTTTCAGCTTGTGCCGTTGGTTGCTGACTGAGCAACGTATCAATTGAGCCAAAAGATTGTTCGGAACTAACCTTTGCTTGGTCAGATTCGTTTGCTTCCATTTTTCGTTGGGCTTTATCTTTTCTCGCTCTGGATCGACTTGGGAAATCGAACTGAACCGCCACCGCAACTGGAAATCCATTCTGTTTGCGACTATCCCAATCGGAGTTCCATGCTGTACCATCAAAATACTGAAACTGCGCATTTTGGATCCCCTCAAGAGATTTTTCTCTAAGCGCCGGCCCTCGTGTGTCGCGTGTTTCATCGGTTTGTCGATACAAATCTCGAATGGTAAGTTGTCGATCCGCAGCTGGAACTGAATTGTTCGGAGCATTGGAACCACTTAGGGAGGATCCTCTTTCAGGCGATGATGACTGCGAGACTGTAGTTGGCAAACGTTCGCGTCGCACAAGCTTATAGACAAAATCTTCGGATGACACCGTTGCCATGTTTTGCAGAACCATCGGTTGAGGCTCTAACGTGTAATCGATGCTAATCTTCTCTAATGCCCATGGTGATCTCCGTGCTGCACGAACCTGGCGATCTTGATCGGTATCATAAACCGAGGCTAACTCTGTTTCATCTTCCCGTTCTTGCATCGCGGGAGAATCCCCCTTGGAAGCAGGCGATTCGAACGCATCTTGCAAAAAGGGAAGCGGATCTAACGAGGGGCTAATCGTCGCCACAAATCCTGTTGAGTCTCCAACAAAATAGAGATCACCACTGGAAGCCTTGCCATCACTGGGATTGTTGAGCGGAAATACCAACTGATCGAGATCTTCGGCTAACCATGTTCTGATTTGACGCAAAACCTGTACCCGATTGGCGAGCCCCTCGCTCCGCTCCTCTGCCTTTTGAAGATTGTCAAACAGGGACCATGCTACAAGCAATAGCATTGCCAAAAGCCCTAGTGCCACCATGAGCTCTAGCAACGTGACCCCGCGCCTCTGAGTCCGCAGGGCTATTGGTAACGCCTCGATTGATCGATGAGAGTCGATCCGTTCTCGCGTGATACCCAGGGGTGGGAAACCTATTTCTGACGAGTCCTTTCGCATGAGTACAATCCTCACGGAACAGGACCTCTTCGTGTTACTTGGGTCAAGTGAACTATTGGTTTCGATGATTGTCGATCAGTTTGTCCACTACCATCGAAAAGCAATACTTCGATTTGAACTAAGCTAGATTGGTCATCGATCGCTTTGGATCGATTCGACATGCCTGCTTTTGTATCACGCGCACCGGCGGTGTTTTGCAATTCTTGCTCTGGCAAATCACGAATGACAACTTCAAACGACCGAGGTGTCGCTCCTGGTATTTCACCAGAGTATTCCTCGGGCGCATTACCAGCGGCTATTCGAGCTAATGTTTCATCCAGCACCGAGTGCGCTTGTACCATCGCTGTGATTCGGCTCTCAGCTCGATTGCCAAACCGAGCTCCGGTCCCAATGATCGATGATAAAACGATAGCGCTACCAGCGAGTATTCCCGTGGCAATCATTACTTCAAGTAACGAAAGTCCAGATCTAGCAGGAATACGGTGGCTCATTATCGCGAAATCTCCAGTCCACCAGTCGTTGAAGAGTAAGAAACGTGAATCGTCTTCTTCGTGGATTTATCCAGCAAGGTAATCTTGGCATTGCTACCAACTCCCATGGCATTAAGAGGTACCCACCACTCTTGCTCGCTACCATCCAAGTCCGATTCAACCGAAAAGTCTTCAGGTGCAACGTATGGTTCCTCTGCTTCACTTCGAGATGCTCTAAAACCCGAATTTGTATTCTGAGATTCGGCGGAATCTTGCATTGGGCCAGATGCATATCGAGTGTCATCTGAGGTCGGAACGTCGTCGATACGCTCGACATTAACCACGACAACATCGTCTGGTAGCTTCCATACGTGCGGTTCGGATTCCGTTACAAGGTCGCCGCTTGCGGATTTGCTTTGAGTATCGCTAACAGGTCTAGAGGTGGCTCCTGTTTGGTTTTCCATCTGTTCCGCAAACGAATCAATGCTACCGGACTGAACCTCTGTAGCCCCTTTTCGGAGCCGGATCAGAATCGATTGGTTTTGACGAATGGCTTGATGACGGCTTTCGTCGATTGCTTCTCGTAGTGTCTGAGATGCCTCGTCCAATTTGACTCGTCCTAAGGGCTTTTGGAGATTCGGCCATGCGATGGCCAAGGCTCCAACCATAATCACGAGGACGATAATCAACTCGATGAGCGTGAAACCTCTCGAAACCGCTATGCGGTGATTTACTTTCATTTGACTTCAATCGGTGGTTGCGTAACCAAATGGGAGGGATTTGCGATGCGGAGTTAGTCCGGTGCAAACGTTGGTTACATGGTTGGTAAAGAATTCAAAGGTGGGAAGTGGGGTCGGGTGGGATTAACTGCCGCTGGTTGTGGATTCGGTTTCTGACTCGTCCTTCTTGGAAGTGTTGCCAACATCGTCACTAGTGTCTCGCTTGCGATCGGGGCCTATCGAAAAAATAAGTGGAACGGTCTCTGTGCCTGTCTTAGCTTCGGTACCTTCTTCTGTGGACTCAGTCTCATACTCGTATTCGAAATCACTCCCCCATGGATCTTTAGGAAGCTTGCCACCTTCGATGTAGGGACCATCCCAGTTCTTGGCAAGTGCTTCGTCCTCGGGTGCTTCGACGAGCAGCTTCAGACCTTCTTCGGTCGTTGGAAAGGTCTTCATGTCGACGGCAAACATTTTCAAGGCGGATTCTAGATTTCCGATTTGAGCTTGCGCTGTTCGGATGTCAGCCTTCTTTTGGGTTCCCAATACACGAGGACCAACCAAAGCGATGATACCAACCAAAATGACCAATACGATCATGAGTTCAAGCAGAGTTAAACCTCGCCGCAGACTACTGTTTCGTTTCATTTTCATTCTCCTACTTTTCTTACTTTCGTTTAAAGTACAAATATTTGATGTTTAGCTTGTTTCGTGTTACCCAACGGAGGAATTCAAGTCTAGTACAGGCATTAAAACTCCTACGATGACGAACATCACCATGCAACCAATGAATACGAGCATAAGTGGTTCGATCATTCGAACAAGCACATCGAGTTTGCGTTCAATACGACCATCAATACGATCTGATATCTTTACTAAAACGTCGTCGAGAGTATTGGATTCCTCGGCAACTCGAATCATGGCCATGACCTGTGGTGGGATCAATCCGCTGGCCAACAATGGCTTGGAGAGTGAATCACCTGCTGTGACATTATCCGCCGACTTCAAGATGGCATCTGCCAATAAAACGTTTCCGGTCGACTCACTGCTAATTCGCAATGCTCTTAATAGGGGAACACCATTGTGCAGCATGGTTCCTAGAACTCTGCAAGTTCTCGAGACTGCCGCATCGTGAAAGATAGAGCCCAATAAAGGCAAGTGTAATTTGATTTGGTCGGTCAATCTGCGACCAGTGCTTGTTTTCATCCATCGAAACAAACCGAATACACCCATCGCTGCGATGGCAATAACGAAAACGCCATAGGACATCATGGTGTTGCTGGCCCACAGCAATATCACCGTAATGGTTGGCAGCTCGCTCCCCGTTTGTTCCAGCCGATCAAAGAGAGGCTGGAACTTGGGAACCAAAAACACCACCATCAATGCCACAATTGTTGTTCCGACTATTCCCAATATTGAGGGATAGGTTAATGCACCAATAATCTTGCTCCGCATTTCATCTTGTTTGCGAAGAAAGTGAGCCGTCCGTTGTAGGGCATCTTCGAGGAATGCGCCTTCTTGGCCAGCTCGAATCATGCTAAGGGTAAGCTCGGAGAAAATGCCGTTCTCCTTTGCCATCGCGGAATCCAAAGTATCGCCTTGAGATACGGAATCATGAATCCGCAGAACCGCTTCTCGCAAACGTGGATTCTCGGTCGCCTCTGCCAGAATCTGAATCGACTCCAACATGGGAACACCATTGGTCAGCAAATCTGCCAATTGTGAACAGAGGTCTGCTACCTGCTCCTTCTTAATTCGCTTGGGAAGCGAAAATCCGGCACCTGCTTTGGCAACTTGTTTGCCAGTCACCGTCAATGGAAACAGGGACTGAGCGCGCAGCTTTTGCAACGCGTCGGATTTGGTTTCCGCTGCGATGGTACCTGAACGCCTTTCGCCGTTCAAAGACTTCGCGGTGTAAGCAAACTCAGTCATAGTTTTCCCTGTGCGAGGATTTATTTCCGTGGCCTCTAGTCGGCTTTGGTGACTCGCAGTACCTCATCAATAGTGGTGATGCCGGCCAGAACTTTGCTCCAACCATCATCTCGTAATGTTTCCATGCCGTTTCGAATCGCCGCTTGTTTGATCACGTCAGACGTGCATGCCTGGGTGACCAAATGCCTGATCTCTTCGTTAGTAACAAGCAGTTCGTAAATCCCCATTCGACCTCGATAACCTGTGTTGCGACAACACTCACAGCCAGTCGGTCGATACAAAAGTGGAACTTCGGATAAACGATCCTTGGGAAAATCTTCGGGTAGCTCTTCTTCGCTTGGCTTGTAAGGTTCTTTGCAGTCTTTGCAGAGAACTCGAACCAATCGTTGTGCCATGACTCCTTCGACTGTACTGGCAACCAAAAAGGGCTCGACCCCCATGTCGCCTAAACGCATAAACGCACCTGCCGAGTCGTTGGTGTGCAACGTACTAAACACCATGTGACCAGTTAACGACGCTTGTGTAGCGTTCTCTGCGGTTTCCAAGTCCCGGATTTCCCCGACCAGAATGACGTCAGGGTCGTGTCGCAAGATAGCTCGCAAACAGGCTGCGAAATTGAGCCCTACTTTCGCGTGAACTTGAATCTGATTGATCCCCTCAAGCTGGTACTCGATGGGGTCCTCGGTCGTGACGATTTTTATGTCTTCTGATTTGATTTCGCTCAGAGCAGAGTAAAGTGTCGTGGTCTTTCCTGATCCTGTTGGGCCGGTCACCAATACGATTCCGTGGGGCAGACGAATCAACTTCTGGAACTTTTGATACACCGACTCGGGCATACCGATGCCTCGCAACGAGAAGCTCAAATTGGATTTGTCGAGCACCCGCATGACGACGCTTTCACCGTGCAACATCGGAATAACCGATACCCGAATGTCAATCTCACGCCCCTTAACTCGAAGCTTGATCCGCCCATCCTGAGGAACTCGCTTTTCGGCGATATTCATTTTGGCCATGATCTTGAGGCGACTAAGGATGGCCGCTCGAAATTGATTCATCTCAGGTGGAGTTGACTGTTTCTGCAGTACACCGTCGATGCGATGTCGAATCTTGAGCCCTGCTTCTTGGGACTCGATGTGAATATCACTCGCGCGTGCTTCAATCGCTTCGCTCAATATTTCGTTAACCAGTCGAACCACCGAAGCTTGTTGAGCCTCTTCGGCATCTTCCAAATTATCGAGATCGAGTCCTTCGACCATCTCAATCTCGTCTCCTTTGAGACGCTGCAACGCGATCAGACCATCGATGGTTTCGGAGCCGACCCCAAGATACCTCTTAATCAGGCGCTGAATCATCTCCGACGATGCCATAACCGGGCGCACTTCGACTTGAATCGCCGAAGCCACCGAATCGATGGCAGCGAAATCAAATGGATTGCTAACTGCTAATCGTAGCCAGCCCTCCCCCTTTTCTATGGGAAAGACCGAGAACCGATAAATCAATCGAGCTGGGAATCCTTGAAGCGTTTCTTCAGGATTTTCGATGGCGTCGTTCTCTAGCCACTCCATCTTCATAGAGCGAGCACTGGTCGCAAGCAACTCTTGCGAACTTTCAAAACTCCAACGATGAGTCAACTCCTCGAGCGCACCCGCATCCGCAAAGGCGCGAGCTAGTTCACGAAGTTGTTCCGGTTCAAGCAAAGAACGCGTTCCATTTGGGCTGGAAATCATGGTTTGGTCCTATGTCTGAAAGAAACACTCAATCCGCAAGTGTTGTTAGGTGGGTGGGTAGGCGAGTGGGGGGGTTAGGCAGGTTTTAGGCGAAATCTCGCCGGCAACTGGAGATATGAATCCCGCAGTTAGTTCCTTCGTGTTTCCCAATATCTGGACAATCCGTATCCTGGAATTCACGATGCTATTCGGGCACTAAGAGCTAGGGAACTCCCGGCAGCAGTTTCGTGCCCGATCGTTCATGCTCCCATCTGTTTTATTCAGCCGTTTCAACCCGCTATGGTGATACGTTTTCGCTATTTTGTCAATATTGCAAACGGGCTTGCATTAGTTTGTTTTATTTTGTATTACTTGGTGTATAGCAGTTTAAGGGCTTTTTCCAAGTTCGCGGCATTGGTGGATTCCAATCTTAATACTTGGATTTTCTGGGCTGGAGCGTCTTCCGACTGCTTTTCTAATTTGTTGATGAACTCCGTAACTTCCTCGGTCAGTTCTCCCGGTCCACGCAGCACAAGCGAATTGGAGGTTGGGTCGATGGCGATCGTTAGCAACGGGCCAGATGCTGCGGCGTTAAGCTGCTGAAAAATCGTAGCTACCTCAGTGGAAACTCCTTCGGGAATAGGAAGCGGCTTTCTGCCGGCACCCGCAGACAATTGAGACTTGTAAATGTCCTCAAGAACGTCCAAGACATTCTTTGCATTCGCTGTACTGAGAGTCACGATCTTTGGTGTGATCTGCTGTAGCCGATCGATGAGTTCTTCCGAATCGATAACTCCTAGCAGTTCTTCAGCGGTCTTTCGTTCGGCGAGATTTCCTCCGATGACCAAAGCATTGATACGAGGATCCGCTACGATTTTGAGCCTTTGCATCGAACTACCAAACACCGATCGTTGGCTCGATAACCCAAAAAGATCCACGAGCAAATCTCGTACCTCGGTGGCATCGGCATGACGCAGTATGTAAACCGCAAAGTTACCGGCCTTGGCGTAGGGCTGTACACTCGGATTCAAGAGCGTCTCTAGCAAGGACTCGAACTGGTTCAACGCTTCCTCATCTTCGGATGCGATGGTCCATTGCTCGTCCCCAGTGATCAAAACGACCGGCGGCGAACTTGCGTTGGTACCGTCTTGAAAGGATACGAACCGCTCTTTGCTGACACCTTTATCGTTCTCGGACCCCATCCTAGAGCCATTACTAGACTGACGATCGTCAGGGGCGATCCGTTGAATCTTCTTAG
>VYLF01000377.1_pt1 | contig 14914 bp, 14 predicted proteins | sample 5114371 | NCBI WGS metagenome assembly VYLF01 (sample SAMN12291773, study PRJNA351875) | freshwater metagenome | isolation source: freshwater lake | place: USA: Michigan, Kent Lake | collected 2013-08-15 | reverse complement strand
CACGGCCGCGGCCACCGCCGCCACCGCCGCCGCCACGACCGCCGCCGAAGCCGCCACCCGGACGCGACTCCTTCGGACGAGCCTCGTTCACCGTGAGGTCACGACCCGCCATCTGCGTGCCGTGCAGCGCAGTGATCGCCGCCTTGCCCTGCTCCGGATCCGCCATCTCAACGAAGCCGAAGCCACGAGAGCGGCCGGTCTCCCGATCCATCACGATCGACGAGCTCAGAACCTGACCGTGCTGCTCAAACAGCTGCCGGAGGTCTTCGTCAGAGGTGCTGAAGGGGAGGTTACCGACGTACAACTTGATCATTCGAAACACTCGAACTCTGCCCGAGGAGGAACCGTGAAAACCGCTGCTGGAACTCGGGCGAAATCGAGCGTCGGTCGTGAGGCCCCCATGGAGAGCTGCTCTCCGCATAGCAAAGGCCTCAGCGAATCATAGGCCTTCGCCCCCTCCCCGTCACCCCCGCCCCGGGATTCCGTACTCCCCCCAACGGGTGGTGACCCGCGCCCGAATTTCTTCCCCCATCCGCAAAATCGGCGGGAACGGCCGCACCGCGTGCCCCCCCACTTCCTCACCCGGAATCTTCCGCGTCGCGTCCACCCCCACCTTGTGCCCCGCCCCCAGCCTCGGCGCGGCATGATCCAAGATATCCAGCGGCCCGTTCACCACCTCAAAGTCCCGCCCCGGGTCCGCGTTCGCGCACACATGGAACATCACCGCCTCGTGGTCGTGAACATCCACATCCTCGTCCACAACCACGATCGCCTTCGTCCACGACATCTGCCCCGCTCCCCAGATCGCGTGCATCACCCGCCGCGCATGCAGCGGGTACTCCTTCCGGATCTTGATGAACGCGCAGTTGTGGAACGTCCCGAACATCGGCAGGTCGTAGTCGATAATGTCCGGCACGATCGTCCTCAACAACGGCAGGAAAATCCGCTCCGTCGCCTTCCCCAGGTAGTAATCCTCCTGCGGCGGCAACCCCACAATCGTCGTCGGATACACCGCGTTCCGCCGATGCGTAATCGCCGTCACCGTCAGCACCGGGTACCGATCCGGCAACGAGTAGAACCCGGTGTGATCACCAAACGGCCCCTCAAACACCGCCCCCGCGCCCAACTCCCGCTTCCAGAACGCCTCCCGCTCCGCTCCGCTCTTCCCCCCCACTCCCTCTCCTCTCGCCAGGACATCCCGGGGCTCCCACCCGATGAACCCCGCCCCCGTGTCCACATACCCCTCGATCACGATCTCCGAGTTCGCCGGCACCTGCAGCGGCACCGTCTTGCAATGCACCAACGGAATCGCCCCGCGATTCAAAAACCCCGCGAGCAGCAGCTCGCTGATCCCCGGCGGCATCGGCGCGGTCGCCGCGTACGGCAGGATGCTCTCGCCCCCGAGCGCAATCGCCACCGGCATCGGCTCGCCCTTCTTCTTCCACGACCGCCAATGCCGCGCACCGTCGTGATGCATGTGCCAGTGCATCGCGGCTTTCCGCTTGCCCAGCAACTGCACCCGGTACATCCCGATGTTCCGCGACGGAGCCGCCGGATTCCCTAAGTCGTCCGCGTGGATCGTGTGGATCCCCCCCAGCGTGATGTACCGCCCCCGATACTTCTGCTCCCACTCCCCTCCCGAGCCCAACCCCGGCACGCCGTCGTTGATCCCCTCCGGATACCCGAGCGCCGCGTAGTCACCATCATGCGGCCAGCACCGCAGCAGCGGCAACCGCGTCAGGTCCGCCGCATCATCCTTCAACACCACATCCTGGCACACCCCGCTCGACACCCGCTTCGGCGGAATCTTCGCCAGCTCGAGCAACTCCGGCAGCTTCTGCAGCTTCGCCAGCAGCGTCGGCGGCGGCTCTGGCTTCACCAGCTTCCCCACCTTCTCGCCCAGCGCATCAAACCCACCCGGCGTGTGCCCCGCCTGAACCCCCGGTCCCGCCTCGTTGCACCCAAACGCCATCTCCGCGCGCCGATACGACCCGTACGCGTTGATCAGCACCGGAAATGGCGAGTCCTCCACGTTCTCAAACAGCAACGCGTGCCCACCCAGATCGTGATGCCGCGGATCGTTCCGCGCAGCCGACGCCGATCCCGCGTGCGCCGCCGGTGACTTGCTCACCCGATCCGTAATCTCCGTGATCTCGAGCACCGGCGACACCTTCGCCCGCACCCGCTTCAACTCACCGGCACGCTCCAAAGCCGCCACAAAGTCCTGCGTATTCTCGTACATGTTCAAGCCTAGCGGTCCAAAGACCAAAGAGCGCACCCGATGACCATCTCACCCGACTACCAACGCGACTGGCCCGCCTACTTCCAAGCCGTCCACGACAAACCACCCCGCGACACCCTCCTCCGCGCGCTCGACCTCCTCGGCCCCGGCAACCACCGCCTCGCCTTCGACGTCGCCTGCGGCGAAGGCCGAGACACCCGCGAGCTCCTGCGTCGCGGCTGGTCCGTCCTCGCGCTGGATTCGCACCACGGCGGCCTTGAGATGCTCAAAGCCTCCACCCCACCCGACCACTCCCCCAGACTCCTCACCGCCCACATCTCCATGGAGGCAATCCCCCTCGACCCCGCCCTCCGCCAACCCGCCTCCCTCGTGAACGCCAGCTTCGCCCTCCCCTTCTGCGACCCCGACGCTTTCCCCGCCCTCTGGGACTGGATCCTCGCCCGCCTCCTCCCCGGCGGCTTCTTCTCGGGCCAGTTCTTCGGCGACCGCGACGAATGGGCCCCCATCCGACCCCGCAGCCACCTCTCCAGACCACAACTCGAGAAACTCCTTTTGCCCTTCGACGTACTCTGGTGCGACGAAGTGGACAAAGACGGTGAAGACGCCCTCGGAGGCACCAAGCACCACCACCTCTTCCACGTCGTCGCACGCAGGAAATAAGCCCCGATGACCACAGACTTCGCCATCGACCTCGCACACGTCGCCAAGACCTACTCCGGCGGCGTTCAAGCCCTTCGCGGCATCGACATGAAAGTCCATCGGGGCGAGATCTTCGGCCTCCTAGGCCCCAACGGCGCCGGCAAAAGCACCCTCGTCAAGATCCTCATGACCGTCATCCGCGCCTCCCGCGCCGACGGCACCGTGCTCGGTAACCCCGTCGGCAACAAGGAAACCCTCCGCAAGGTCGGCTACCTCCCCGAGCACCACCGCTTCCCCGATTACCTCACCGGCCGCCAACTCCTCGACTTCTACGCCTCGCTCGCCGGTGTCCCCCGCGCCGACCGCAAGGCCCGCGCCGAAGACCTCCTCGATCTCGTCGGCATGAAGGACTGGGGCCACACCCGCGTCAAAGGCTACTCCAAAGGCATGCGCCAACGCATCGGCATCGCCCAGAGCCTCATGAACGACCCCGACCTCGTCGTCCTCGACGAACCCACCGACGGCGTCGACCCCGTCGGCCGCCGCGACATCCGCGAAATGCTCAGCGTCCTCAAATCCCGCGGCAAGACCGTCCTCCTCAACTCCCACCTCCTCAGCGAACTCGAAATGGTCTGCGACCGCGTCTCCATTCTCGTCCAGGGACAAGTCTCCCGCCAGGGCACCATCGACGAACTCACCCGCGACCAGCGCTACGTCGCCCTCGAAGTCCCCGAATCCCCCGACGCCGAAGAGTCGCTCGTCCGCTGCACCGCCGGCTCCAACGGCCGCCGCGAGTTCACCCTCGACAACGGCCTCTGGGTCCGCATCGCCGGCAACACCCTCCGCATCGCCGGCGACGACACCAACCAACTCATGCCCATCGTCGACGCCCTCCGACGCGACCACCGCACCATCCAGAGCATCCGCCCCTTCCGCCCCAGCCTCGAGGACCTCTTCATGCAGGCAGTCACCGACCCCACGAGCGGGAAAGCCCTCAAACCCGGCGCCGCGCGGGGAGAGGCGGTGCGCCCATGAACGTCTTCGCCGCCATGCTCCTCGACTCCTACCGCGAGCTCAACTCCAAGAAGCTCTTCTGGATCACCCTCATCCTCTCCGGCCTCGTCGTCGCCGTCTTCGGCATGATCGGCATCACCGACAAAGGCCTGAAGATCATCGTCTGGGAGTTCCCCATCGATCTCTTCAACGCCAACGTCATCTCCCCCGCCACCTTCTACAAACTCGTCTACAACAACCTCGGCGTCAAAATCTGGCTCGCCTGGGCCGCCACCATCCTCGCCCTCATCTCCACCGCCGGCATGATCCCCGACTTCATCGCCGGCGGCGCAATCGAACTCACCCTCAGCAAACCCGTCGGCCGCGCCCGCCTCCTCCTCACCAAGTTCGTCACCTGCCTCCTCTTCACCGCACTCCAGGTCACCGTCTTCGCCACCGCGGCATTCCTCCTCATCGGCATCCGCGGCGGCGCATGGATCCCCGACGTCTTCCTCGCCGTCCCCATCATCGTGCTCTTCTACAGCTACCTCTTCTGCGTCTGCACGCTCATCGGCGTCATCACCCGCTCGACCATCGCCGCCCTCCTCATCACCATCCTCTTCTGGCTCGCGATGTTCGGCCTCAACTCCACCGACACCATCATGGTCGCCCTCCGCAGCAACAGCGAGCTCCGCATCGAAGCCCTCGAGGCCCGCATCGCCCGCATGGAGAAGAACACGACCACAGAACTCGAGAAGACCCGCGACCCCGCCACGCCCGAACCCACCTACACCCAGGCGCAACTCGACGCCGCCAACCCCCTCCTCCCCGGTCGCCGTTCCAAACTCGCCGAAGAACAAGACAGCCTCCGCACCTGGCAGCGCTGGACCACCATCCTCTACGTCACCAAAACCATCCTCCCCAAGACCTCCGAAACCATCGAAGTCCTCGAACGCCGGATGATCTCCCAGGCCGACATCGCCGGCCTCGTCGAACGCGACGAGGGCGTCCGCATCCGCAACGACGACTCCGACGACATCCGCGTCTCCGACTCCGCCCGCGCCCAAAAGGCCGAAGACGAGTTCCGATCCCGCCCCCTCTGGTGGATCATCGGCACCTCCCTCGGCTTCGAGGCCCTCATCCTCGGCATCGCAACCCTCATATTCTGCCGACGCGACTTCTGATCCCCTCCCACCGGAGCACCCACCCTTGGCCGACGCCATCACCCTCCGCAACATCCGCAAAACCTTCGGCACCAAGGTCGCCGTCGAAGGCATGGACCTCTCCATCCCCGAAGGCTCCCTCTGCGGCTTCATCGGCCCCAACGGCGCCGGCAAGACCACCACCATCCGGATGATCATGTCCATCCTCTTCGCCGACTCCGGCGAACTCTCCGTCCTCGGAAAAGCCTCCGCCGTCGAAAGCAAAGACCGCATCGGCTACCTCCCCGAAGAACGCGGCCTCTACAAGAAGATGAAAGTCGGCGCCTTCCTCACCTACATGGCACGCCTCAAAGGCCTCGACGAAGCCGGCCTCGACGCCAAAGTCAAAACCTGGCTCGCCCGCGTCGGCCTCTCCGAAGTCCTCAAGAAAAAGTGCGAAGAACTCAGCAAGGGCATGCAGCAAAAGGTCCAGTTCGTCTCCTCCATCATCCACGAACCCGACCTCATCATCCTCGACGAACCCTTCAGCGGCCTCGACCCCGTCAACTCCCGCCTCCTCCGCGAACTCATCGACGAACAACACCGCGCCGGCCGCACCATCATCTTCTCCACCCACCAGATGCTCCAGGCCGAAGCCCTCTGCGACCGCGTCATCATGATCCACCAGGGCCGCAAAGTCCTCGACGACTCCCCACAAAACATCCGCTCCAAGTTCGACCCACGCACCGTCGCCGTCGAACCCCTCGACCCCGCCACCGACCCCGCCACCTTCACCCGCATCCCCGGCGTCGCCTCCGTCGACCGTCGCGGCAGACTCTTCGACCTCCACGCCTCCACCACCGCCGACCCCCGCGCCATCATGGCCGCCGCCTGCGCCGCAGCCCCACTCAACCGCGTCGAAGTCGTCCGCCCCTCCCTCGAAGACATCTTCATCGACATCGTCCAGCAAACCCTCCCACCGGACGAACGCGAGAAACTCCTCGCCTCGCTCCGCTCCCCCATGGCAACCCTCGCCAGCTCCCTCGAAGGCGGCGGAGACTAATCATGATCAAAACCTTCCACGTCGCCAAGCGAGACTTCCTCGCCACCGTCCTCACCAAGGGCTTCATCATCGGCGTCCTCGTCATGCCCCTCATCATGACCGTCGCCGCCCCACTCGCACTCGCCCTCGTCAACCGCAAGCCCCCCGCCGTCGCCGGTGAAGTCGCCATCATCGACAACTCCACCGCCGCCGCGGCAACCCCCGAACTTGAACGCACCCTCTCCCCCGAAGCCATCAAGGCCTGGATCACCGACCAGACCGAATCCACCAAAAAGGCCGCGGCCAAGGTAATCGCCAAGTCCCTCCCACCCGACCAGGCCCAGCAGGCCACCTCCGCCGTCGCCGCCGCCGCCGACTCCGTCGAAGTCCCCGAACTCAAAATCACCATCCTCCCCCCCAACACCGACCCCGCCACGATCAAGCCACGCCTCCTCGAGAAAACTGAAGACGGCGAACAACTCCTCGCCCTCATCACCATCGACAACGACGCCCTCACCCGCGATGCCGCCAAAGACGACTTCGGCACCTACGCCATGTCCGTCCGCGCCCGCCTCGACATCCGCGTCCAAGGCCTCCTCCGCTCCAAAGTCCGTGAAGCCGTCATCGACGCCCGCCTCAAGTCCAACAACGAAGACCCCGCCGCCGTCCGCACCCTCATGCGCTTCGACGCTCCCGACGTCGAGACCTGGACCGCGCAGGGCGCAACCTCATCCGGCGAAATGGCGCAGATGTTCGTCCCCATGGGCTTCATGATCCTCCTCTGGATCTCCACCTTCACCGGCGGCCAGTTCCTCCTCACCTCCACCATCGAGGAAAAAAGCAACCGCATCATGGAGGTCCTCCTCAGCGCCGTCTCTCCCCTCGAACTCATGGTCGGAAAGATCATCGGTCAGATGTGCGCCGGCCTCATGATCCTCGTCCTCTACTCATTCCTCGGCATCTCCGCCATGATCGTCTTCCGCCAAGCCCACCTCGTCGACTGGGGAAACCTCGTCCTCATGGTCGCGCTCTTCCTCCTCTGCTTCGGCTTCATCGCCTGCATGATGGCCGCCATCGGCAGCGCCGTGAACGACATCCACGAAGCCCAGTCCCTCATGACCCCGCTCATGCTGATCATCGTCTCCCCCATGATCCTCATGATGCCCATCATCCTCGACCCCAAGGGCGTCATGGCCACCACAATGTCCTTCATCCCCGGTGTCGGCCCCTTCGTCCTCATGCTCCGCATCTCCTCCAGCGACCCACCCGCCGCCTGGCAGATCGCCACCTCCCTCCTCGTCAACGCCATCTACGTCGTCATCCTCGCCAAACTCGCCGCCAAGATCTTCCGCATCGGCGTCCTCATGTACGGCAAGCCCCCCAACTTCGCCACCCTCCTCCGCTGGATCAAAATGGCGTGACCCTCGACCGCTTCGACCTCTACGAACGCTGCACCCAGTCGCCCGCCGACATGGCCCGCGTCCTCGACGCCATCCACGGCAACAACCCCCGCGCCCTCGCCGAAGACTTCTCCGGCACCGCCGCCACCGCCCGCGCCTGGCTCTCCCTCGCCAACACCCCTCGCCGCACCGCCGTCGCCACCGACCTTGAACCCCTCGCCCTCAACCACCACGGCCCCGCCAAGGGCCTCACCCTCCGCCGCGCCGACGTCACCAAAGCCCCGCTCTCCCCCCGCGCCGACATCATCTTCGTCGGCAACTTCTCCATCTGCGAACTCCACACCACCGCCGCCCTCAACGCCTACATCTCCCGCGCCGCCGCCCGCCTCAAGCCCGGCGGCGTCCTCGTCTGCGACCTCTACGACGGCCCCGGCGCACTCCGCGTCTCCTCCTCCCGCCGAACGCTCCCCGGCCCCCGCGCCAGCCGCATCACCTACACCTGGCACCAGCGCAGCGCAAACCGCGCGACCCGTCGCGTCGTCAACGAAATTGATTTCACCGTGACCCGTCGCGGCACCCGCGCCACCCTCAAGGCCGCCTTCCGCTACGACTGGAAACTCTGGGCACACACCGCCCTCGCCCGCGCCTTCCGCGCCGCCGGCCTCGCCCCCCAGCTCTTCCCGCCCATGCTCGACGCCCTCGACTCCGACGGCAACGGGTACATCGCCCCCGTCCGTCGCGCCGATCTCCCAAAGGACGCCGTCTTCCTCGTCTGCGGCCGAAAGCCCCGCGCTACGCCGTAAACAACCACCGCAGCCCATAGAACAACGCCGCGGCCACAACCCCCGTAATCCCAAACAACACCCCGAACGACACGCCGGCCTTCCGCACCGCACGTCGCTCACCCCCCCGAATCAGCGGCAACGCCCCCATCGCACCCGGCCCCGCCGCGTCCTCACCCTCCCGCGCCGCGTGCTGAACCATCGCGATCACCAGGTTCGCGTCAAACGGCCGCATCCCCATCGACTCCGCACCCGCCACCAAGTCCCGCCGCCGCTCCGGCGTCAAAATCGCCGCTCGCCCCCCCTGCAACGCCTTCGCCACGTCAATCGCAAACACCAACCGCAAGTCCCCCTCCGGCAAGGCCTGCGCCGTCCTCTTCGCGGCATGGTTCTCCTGCGCAATCGCCTTCCGAGCCGCCACCTCCCGGGGAGTCACCGCCCGAAGCCTGGTCTGCTCCGGTTCGGGTTCACTCCCCACCAGCCGCAGTCGCGGCCGGCCAGGAGGGACAGGGGATGACGCTGTGGAGTCCATCTCGCTTACAAAGTAGCCGCTGCCAGACATCTCGCCACCCAGAACATCCGATTCATGGGCGCACCTTCTCCCCCAAGCCGTTACACTCCGCAAACCGGGGACCGCAACACCCCAGAGACTGCCCAAAGGGCCGACCCGCGTGAACGCAACCGAAGGCAATACCAGCACTTCCGCACCACTCCCCCCTCTCGACGCGCTCCCCGCGATCGTCACCGCTCTCCCAGAACCAGACATTCGCGCACGAATGACCGGTCTCGCCAAGCGCGGCAAACTCCCCGGCCATGCCGATTCTGCCGCCGGCGCCACCTTCACCGCCGACCTCTTCGGCGAACCCCTCGACTACACCCTCACCGCCCGCACCTCCCGCGAGGGCGACTCCTCCACCATCCGCTTCACCGCCACCATGAAGCCCCGCACCCCCGCCATCTTCTGGGCCCTCACCCTCCTCACCATCTGGCCCGGCCAATGGATGACCGACTCCATGATCCGCACCTACTTCACCTCCTACGACTTCAACACCTGGCTCTGGTACGCCCCACTCTTCATCCTCCCCATGCCCTTCCTCTGGCTCCGAATGCTCAAAAAATCCAAACTCGCCGCGGCAGACCACGCCGCCGAACTCCTCGAACGAATCGCCACCGAAACCAACGGCCGCCCACACACCACTCCCGCTTCGCCCCAACGGGGCGCAGGAATGTAGGTGTGTTGAGCACGTTCGATACCCCGGAGGTGAAAGTCCTCTGGACAACCTGATGGAGGTGAAGTCCATGTGAAACGCAAGGGCGACCGCCGCGAGGCGGCGTCTGAAGGAAGCGTGGAATCACAGCCGCGACCCGATGCACAAGAACCGGATGAAGGCGGCACCGAGCGGACGAGCGGCCCTACGACCGCGAAGTCCAGATCCATCAAGCGTCGGTGACGTAGTTCCGGCGGGTGTGCGGCGAAGGGTGTCGAACTTACCTCAAGAGATCTCCGGTGTGCCGTAGGGCCGTGTGAAAACGCACGGAGAGCGCGGCTGACGGCCCGCAAGGAACCGTGACCGCACCGGAGAAGTCAGCAGAGGGCGTAGTAGTTCGGATCCGCAGTCGGGAAGGCCGCGTGCCAATGTTGCTGCGCACGGGCTTCGGCCCGGGTCCTGCGAATCAGTACACGCCGTTACTCCGGCGGCCCGCGCGGTCAACGTACAAGCCCAGGGGCACGCGGCGGTCACGATGGCGGTGTCGGCAGCGGAGCGAATCGTGTGCGAATCCGTGAAGAAATGATCCGGGGGCTTCAAGTCGCCCCGTCAAGCCGTTTATGCACCCCGGAGGCTCCGCCGCGTGCCGACCCCCCGTTGACGGCTTGGGTAGCGGCTGGACGCCCCATCGCAGCGTGCGCGGGGCAGCACGAGCGAGCCGCCGAATCCAAAACAGATGACACTGAATCATGGCAGACTACATTCCAGGCCACGATGCGGACTATTAGGCGTGGGTGAGCAACTTCGTCACCTATGCGAGCGCCATTCTCGCCGCGCTCGGGCTCACCGCCGCGGATCTGACGCCCATCACCACGGCGCAGACCGCGTGGAACACCGGCTTCGCGGCCCACATCGCCGCCAAGGCCGCCGCGCAGGCCGCCAAGCAGACCAAGGACGAGAACCGCGCCGCCCTCACGGCCAACCTGCGCCCGCCCCCCCACACAAACTCGTGCGCCGCTTGCAGGCGTCCGCCGTGGTCAGCGATGCGGACAAGGCGTCGCTCGGCATCACGGTGGCCCAGACCCCGACGCCCATCGGCCCCCCGACCACCGCCCCCATCTGCGCCATCGAGTGCGGCAACCGCTTCCGCAATCGCACGATGCGTGACGCCGTGAAGGAAGTGCTCGAGAAGATCGCCCACGACACCATCGACGAGGCCAAGACGGCTTTCAAGGCCGCCGCCCGCATCATCGACCGTACCGCCAGCAAGGACAAGATCCACAAGAACCAGGCCGCCCGCCGCAAGAGCCGCCTCAACGCCCGCCTCAAGACCCGCGTCCTCTCGGGCGCTGAGGCCGGCACCAAGAGCGCGGCCAAGAAGACAGCGAAGAAGAGCTGAGCAGAGGCATCAAGGGATCCACGCGGCAAGGGATCCAGGCATCCAGGCATCGACAAGAATTGAAAGAGCCCCGAGGCGACTGCCCCGGGGCTTCTTTGTTTTCTCTTCTGGATCCGTCGATCCCCGGATCCCTGATCCCTCGATCCATTCCTCTCTCACCGCCGGCGGCGGAGCGTGCCGAGCGCAGCGCACCCGAGCAGGGCAGCCGCGCCGGGGGAGGGCACGACGAACTCCACGACGAACCCGCGGATGGCCGACGATTGGGCGGCGTCGTTCCAGTTCGAGTTGCGGGTGGCGTTGTTGCCCAGGAAGTGCAGCCGATTCTCCAGCCCGGCGGTGTTGTTCGGCTCACCGGGGCTCCACGTCGTGTAGGACCATGCCTCACCGGTGACCCACTGCCAGCCGCCGGCCGGCTCGGATGAGCCGGCGGGCTGGAACCCGCCCAGCCAGGGGCCGATCTGGTTGTTCGAGCCGCCGTCGAGGAACCACACGTTGTTGTTGCCCGCGATCCCCAGCGACATGTAGATGAACGTGTTCTCTGCCGATGAGGTGGGCGTGGCGAGGTAGCCGCCGATCGAGCCGGCGTAGGCCTGCGCGGCATCCCACGTGATGCCGCCGGACGCCGAATAGAGCGCGTAGCCGTGCCCATTGGCGCCCGGCCCGCTGGACCAGACCGAGCTGGCCTCAAGGGTCTGCGCGTGTGAAACGGCGGCACAGGCGGCCGCGACGGTGAACGCAATCAGCTTCATGGTTCTCTCCTGCTTCTCTCCATCACCGCGGGTCCGAGCCACAGAAGCGCGGTGTACACCCGGCGACCAACCTTTCCTCTCCCGCTCCAGAGGCTTCAAGCGAAGCCCGGGCGGAGTCCGGGGGGGGGAGGGGGGCGATCGCACCGGCAATCTACCACAGTTGGGCCGATTGGAAAGTCAAACCGCTGAAAAATGATGAACTGAATCAGGGACGGAGGCGGGCGGGGGTGGGCAGGGGCCGTTCGGACCGGAGCGCAGCGAAGGGGAGCCGCAAGCCAAGCAGCACAGTCGCCGCGCCGACCGGCTCACCTCACTCCGCCCTCCGTCCGCTTCCCTCCCGGAGGACGGCCCCCGGCGACTACCGCTCCATCGACAGCGTCACGCGCGGCGAGACGACGCTGTCCTTCGGTTCCCACAAGGGCGGTATACAGGCCCACGACCTCTCGCGCCGGGTGCGCACGAGCGGAGCGACCGGGCCGTGGAGTGAGACGGCCAGCGCGACGGTGGCGGCGTTGCGCGCGGCGCCCCTGTCCGCATCTTCATCGGCGTTGCAGGCTGTTTCGGCACCACGCCAGACCGAGGAGCCCCTAATCTCGTACGTGACTTCCAGGCGCCGCCGACTGACGCGTGTGGTCTTCGTCGCCGCCTTGGTTGCGCTGGTGACGACCACAGCGTCTTCAGCGTCAACCGCGAGCGGTTCGATCGGCTCGATGTCTGCAGGAAGTTCAGCGACCGGATCGTGATGAAGGCCTTCGAGGCCGGGTTGATCAGCGAAGACCACTTCTCGATTGATGGCTCCCTGCTCCAGAGCCATGCCTCGCTCAAGAGCCTCAAGCAGATCGAACGCCTCCAGGCGCGCAAGGGCGGCACGCCCGACCGTGACGACGATCAGGACAAGCAGGACCCGGGCGGCGGAGCGTCCAGCGACGGCCGCGTCGGCAACCCGTGGGTGGACTTCCGCGGCGAGAAACGCAGCAACGAGACACACCGCAGCGTCACCGATCCCGAGGCGCGGCTCTACACCAAGACCAAGGGCGTCGCGTACCTCCAGCACTGCATGAGCGTGATGATGGAGAACCGGCACGGGCTCGGGCTCGACATCGAGATAGATCAGGCCGACGGGCACGCGGAACGACGCTCGGGGCTGCGGCTGATCAAGCGGGTCACCCGCACGTTGGGGATCACGCCCAGGACACTCGGCGCGGACAAGGGGTACGACACGGAGGACTTCCTCGAAGCGCTCGATGCACACGGGATCGAGCCCCACGTCGCGTGCAAGAGCAAGAAGGAGATCGCGATCCCCGCGGCGGAAGACGAGGGGGCGTGGGCACGCTGGTTCAACCAACGGGGCGCCGAGAAGCCGGCGTTCGGGGTGAGCCAGCGGAAGCGCAAGCTGAACGAGGAGATCTTCGGGTGGCTGAAGCAGTACGGCGGCCTGCGGCGTGCAAGGTTGGTGGGGCAGTGGAAGCTCAGGCAACTGGCGTACATCGCGCTGGGGAGCCTAAACCTGATCCGGATCACGAAGTTGCTGGCGGTGTGATGAAGATCCGGCGAGCAAAGCCGCCGACGCCGCCAGCCCAAACCCCCTCGATCGCCCGGAATCAGGGGGCACAAGCCGCGAAAGCGAGCGCACGAAGACGGCGATCAAACCCGCTCGAGGGGTGAGGGGCAAGAATCGCCGCTATGACGCGGGTTGTTCAACGACCTGCTAATGCCTATGCCCCATTGCCTTCTTCACAGCCCGAAGGGCTGATCGTGAGTAGCCGGGGCGTGGAGGAGGCTTTGCGACGACACCCCCGGTAGGCTCTCAAAACAACCCTCCACACCGAAGGTGTGGAAGACACCAAACTATTCACATCCATATTACTTCCCGCGCACCTCCCCTCTTCGCCCCAACGGGGCGACGGAATGTAGCCACGGGTGAAGCGATGCTGCTCTGAGCATCGCGCAACCCGTGGAACAAGTCATTCCAATCTCCTAATTGCCCCGGAGGGGCAAAGGAAACCCTACACACCCGCGGCAGACACGAGACACAATCCCCGCGCCGTGGCACCGGCTTTCCAGCCGCTGTCCGTGCTCATCACAGATCCCCCGCAAAAACCCGACTCAGCGGTCAACCGTTGATTCCAGCGGGTTCGCGGCATGCGGGTCTGTGCGGACCATGCCGCATTCCGGGCATCGCGACGCCGAATCGACCGGGTACCCGCACCCAGCGCACAAGCCAGCGTGCGTTCGCCTTTGCCGACGAAGCAAACATATCCACCGCTCAATGCCCAAGCAGGCAACCCCCCAGAACACCGTGTTCACGAACGCGCCTCCGGCAATGGGCCGATAGGGAAAGACCCACACGCCATTGACCCACCCGCGCTGCGGCGCCCGAGGCAGCCAAACGGCCCCGACAAAGGTTGTGTTGCTGCGAGTCGCATCAATGGGGGAATACGCCTCCGATGCCATGACACTGCGGAAGCACTTCATGGGCCATCCGCAGTAGTCGATCTGAACAACCCTGGTTTCGGCTCCGATGAGCTTGGCGCAATCCTCGCGCGCCTCAAGGAGCGGCTTCTCGATCCGGTGCGATGGGGAGATTCGAGGTGGAGTTCCACGTGGCCATTGGTCGATGCGCGCGATGACCGTAGATCGTCCTATGCTGGACCCCGATGCCATGATAGTCAGCGCATCCCCTAACTTTTGATCTCCCTCACTGCGGAGATACGACCCATATCCATGTTCCACGTTCTGCGCAAGCCACGCGCTCGCCACCGTGAGCGCGACGCCACGCCACGCGATCCTCATTCCAGTCCGAGTCGCGCGCCGCAAACGCGTGTGCCAGGTTGCCGTACCCATCGGAGCTCGTACTCCTCCCGCCGCGGCCACAGGCAGCCGGTCCCGCAAGCGAACCCGCCCCACCCTCCACCCAAAACCCCCACCCACCAAACCGCCTCCCACCCTCCACAGCACGACCGCACCCCACCGCCGCGCCAAGCCCTCCCCGATTGTACAACACCCCGCGGAATACCCGCCACAAACCCCGCCCCTCTCCTCCTCCTCTTCCCATTGCCCATTCCCCACTCCCCATTGCCTGAGGAGACATGTTTGTGCGCGCCACAACTTTTTCTTCACCACCCCCCGCGCACCAAAACCCACTCAAAACCAGCCCCCTCCTCTCATTTCTCCTTCGCCCCTTCCCCTCCCCACCCAACCGAGGAGACGCCTCCGTGCGCACAGAAGCGTCCAAAGGGGGGTATAGGGTATGAGCACCGCGTTTCCTTCGATCCCTGCCATCGACTCCCTCCTCTCGCTCTTCTTCGAGCAACAGCT
>VYLF01000376.1_pt1 | contig 14934 bp, 11 predicted proteins | sample 5114371 | NCBI WGS metagenome assembly VYLF01 (sample SAMN12291773, study PRJNA351875) | freshwater metagenome | isolation source: freshwater lake | place: USA: Michigan, Kent Lake | collected 2013-08-15 | reverse complement strand
GAACCAAGAACCAAGAACCAAGAACCAAGAACCAAGAACCAAGAACCAAGAACCAAGAACCAAGAACCAAGAACCAAGAACCAAGAACCAAGAACCAAGAACCAAGAACTAAGAACTAAGAACTAAGAACCGTTTTTTTCATGCTTTATAGAACCACTATCATCATCGTCAGCTACAACACGCGGGAGATGACGCTTGAGTGTTTGCGATCGCTGTTTGCCTTGACGCCATCTGTCAATGGGCCCGATCCGAAGACGGAGGTCATAGTTTGGGACAACCAATCGAGCGACGGTTCGGCGGATTCGATTGAGGCGGAGTTTGGAACACGGGTCAGGCTCATCAAATCCGAAGAGAATCTTGGGTTTGCAGCCGCCAATAACGAGGCAGCCAAGCTATCGAGCGCGGAGTTTCTGTTGTTACTAAACCCGGACACCGTGATTTTAGATGATGGGTTAGACCGATTGGTCGACTTTGCGATCGAGCGACCGAAGAACGGAATCTACGGAGGCAGGACGTTATTCGGGGATCGAACTTTGAATAGTACGTCATGTTGGTCAAAGATGAGTGTTTGGAGTTTGATTTGTCATGCGGTGGGATTAACGGCCGCGTTTCCGCGGAGCAATCTTTTCGATCGCGAGGCGATTGGTAGTTGGCAACGGGATAGCATCCGTGAGGTAGACATAGTTACGGGCTGTTTATTCTGTATTCGAAGAGAGCTTTGGGCAGAGTTGGGTGGTTTTCGATTGAAGTACTTTATGTACGGCGAGGAAGCAGACCTCTGCTTACGTTCTAAACGTATTGGTTGTTCTCCCGTGATTACTCCTGATTGCACGATAGTGCATTATGTCGGTGCTTCGAGCAGCAAGTCAGAACGGAAGGTGTGCATGGTTGCAAAGGCCAAAGCAACATTGATCCGTGATCACTGGCCGAAGATGTTACAACCAATAGGAATCTTGCTTCTTTGGTTCTGGGCTGCTTCTCGACGGCTTGGTTCTAGCTTGTTCGCAATGACTAAGAAAACTAATAAGACCGAATGCAAAGACAAATGGAAGTTAGTGTGGAAGAATCGTAAGGATTGGCTTAGTGGTTATGAGTAAAGTTTGTAAGACAAAAAAATACCAATCTAGAAAATACAGATGCCATCAGTAATTATTCCTGCCTATAACGAAGCTGCCGTCATTGGGGGCACTTTGCGAAGCCTGTTAAATCAAGAGTGCAAAAGCAAGTTTGAGATCATCGTTGCATGCAATGGGTGTAAAGACAATACAGCTGAGATTGCTAGGAGTTTTCCGGGCGTAAGAGTTCTTGAAACCGTAGAGGCGGGTAAGCCGATCGCCCTGAATATGGGAGACGCAGCTGCAACGATGTTTCCTAGGATATATCTTGATGCGGACATCGAGGTCTCGCGATCATTTTGCGAAGACATTAAAAATGCGCTGGATCACGAGTCGCGATGTGTGGCCTGGCCGCAAGTGAAATTTGACGATTCAGAAGCTTCGAATGCGGTTAAGTCGTTCTACAAGGTTTGGACAAGTATGCCATACAACGTACCGGGGAGAATAGGTGTTGGGGCGTACGCGCTCAACGAACGCGGTCGAGGCGCGTTTGATCGATTTCCTAGTATTATTGCAGATGACGGATTTATACGAGGATTGTTTCCCAATCAAGAGCAGCGAATTGTGGTTGAAACTTGTCATACTACGGTCAAAACTCCTGCTGATCTGGCGTCGCTAATTGCGATAAAAACACGGGTTAGGATGGGGGTTTACGAGTTGGGGAAGAAGTTTCCGGAAGTGTTGAGGGGGCACGCGTCAAATGAGTCGCACAATGGAACGGAAAAGCTCATTAGGTTAGGCCGCAATCCGGCTGGCATCAAAGGTTTGCTGATCTACCTCTGGGTAAACGTTTTGACTAGAGGGCATGCAAGACATAGACTAAAGACCGGAAACTTTAAGTGGGAGCGAGATGCATCCTCTCGAATAGAGGTAAAAACCTAAAAAGGGAATTCTACGGAAATCAACCATATCGTTTGCAGTTTGCACAAACTGCCCAACAGCTTCGCCCTGATTTGCGCACTGATCGTTTGACTGAATTGCAAAAACGTCCCACTTACGGCGAGGGAAGTTTCGGGAGAATTGGTATCTAAGAGAACGTCAATGAGATGTTCGGATAGCTTTTGTCCTGAGGGTACTCGAACAGACTCTCAGCGATTCCCAGGCAGCTTGAGTAACAAAAACGGGAAAAGAAACACCAGATTTTTTTCCGAGGCTTCTGGTGCACAAGTGTACTAGCTTTGGGAATATCTAGGGCGACGATTCGTAGGGACAGTACACGAAACGGTTGCAATCTAATGTTTAGCCGCGTGCGGTCGTCAGTAGTCAAGCCGCGGTAGATTCAATCGACCTTTTACGGAGGAAAATGAATAATCCTGAGTTCATTGCACGGTGCGGCATAAATAGCTATTGATTTCCCAAAATTGCCAGTTGAATTAAACACGGCGATTACCAGTAAGTTTTGTTAGGGTTTTATTAAGAGGTGGATTCGCGACGAGTTCCCAAAAAGAAAAGTGGCAGAAATTTCCTCGACGCGGAGGCAAAAAGGCAAAAGCAAGTGCGAAACGTCTGGTGGATCATAGCTTTGGGGATTATCGCTGCAGTCTATTCTTCGGGAGAGATTGCCTGCGGGGATACCGGAATTGCGGACTTGGTGGACCGAAGCGATCGCTCCCAGGACAGTTCACATCGTACACCATAGCCTGCCGACCATCGTTGACTGATTAATCGCCAAAATATTCTAAGTAATCGATTTGTTGTGGAGTCACCACTGGCATATCAGACGGATAAAATTCCTGAACTGCTTTAGGAATTCGTTTCGTGGGAAGCGTAGCAGACTCGAAGAAAATTGACTTTTACAAGAATCGGATTTTCTCTAAAGTTCGGTTCGACGCATGACATCGATTAAGTTGTGGCGAGCGCTTCTTTGTTGTCTCGGAATCGAACCGTGGCTTTTCTGGGTTTGCTTGTGGATTTAGCGAATCATTAGTTGCGTAACTCATGACTTCAGGTAAAGAGCAATTTGATACTTCATCACAAAGTGTTTGCAGTTTTCGCAAAAAATGCAGTCGTTTCGTTTAAAGAAAAGCGTTGAATTAATCAAAATGCAAACTTCTCATGACTTCGATACAGATTCTTATCATACATGTGGTGATAACAACAATGAAACAAGCGTATTAGATACTAAAAAATACGGACCTACAAAATATGCAATTCAAATCCAATCATGTCCTTTACCCGTGATTGTTTTTTTTATATCAATCCTAGCGCCGAGTGAGTTTTTTTTTAAGCTCGGAACCTTATCGCTGCCTCTGTATCGAGTCTTCTTGATTCTTTTTCTACCGATTGCAACCTATCGCATATTGAATCGCAAGGTCAAGCAAAGCATTTTTTCAGATACATGCATGCTATTGTCTTCAATCTGGGTGTTTATTTCCTTGTCAAATACAATGGGATTTGCGAATGCCGTTGAACCAAGTGGGGTTTGGTTTGTCGAGTCATTTGGGGCCTACATTTTCGCGCGTGCTTTCATTCGAAATAGAACTGAGTACATAGCGGCGTTTTCTGTGCTCGCGTTAGTGATAAGCATATTAGGTTTTGTCGGCATTTTCGGCTCTATTTGGCATTTTGACCCAGTCGACGCATTCATTCGCCCTGCAATGGGATTACCAACTATCGAATATGGGAATCGCTTAGGAATGCAAAGAGTTTCGCTCATGTTCTTTCATCCTATACACTGGGGCGTATTTGCTTCCTGCGCATTCTCTTTCGTTGTACTTTCTACAACATCAAGCATAAAAAAACTACCACTCGGCATTGGCATATTTCTGGGGTGTTTTTCTTCCCTGTCAAGTGGTGCCCTCGCGTCCATTTCGTTACAAACGATACTACTTGTTTGGAATCATTTGTTTTGGTTTAGTAAAAACAAATGGAAACTCTTTCTTGCTGCCCTGTTGGTTTTATATGTCGGGATCGACATGCTATCTAACCGCGACCCTTTTAGCGTTGCTTTCACATACCTGACATTTAGCTCGCACACAGCCTATTGGCGATCAATTATATTCGAGTACGGCGTCGCTGAAGTTTACCGTAATCCATTGTTGGGAATAGGATTCAACGAGTGGATAAGACCAAGCTACATGAAGAGCGGCAGTATGGATAATTTTTGGCTCGTCATTGCCGTCAGACATGGAATTCCGGCATTCATTTTTTTTGGAAGCGTATTCATATACACGTGCATCAAAGGTTTTTCCATGTCCTCGACGCATGCAAACGACTCTCTCATGACTTCGTTTGTATTTGCATTGTGTGCAACTGGGGTTGCGGGGTGTTCGGTTCATTTTTGGCTTGCACTTTTAGTCTTTTTTTGTTTCCAACTTGGTTTACTTCCCGGTTTGATTGACGAAGATTTAGATCACCAATTTGAGTATTCAGAAACGAGTCAAAGTTGACCTCTTTACAGGCTCACCGGAGTTGAACGTTCAGTTTACGCGGTATCATCGATTGCCTGAGTCCCCAAATGAATATTTTTGGGAGTGTTGTCCTTGACATTCGGTTTCAGCAGAAGCTAGGTGGTTGTGCAATAGAAATTGTTATATGTCTCATGTCATCGACAATTTTTTTGGCGAGTCCACCTTCCATGCGATACAACTTATCACGCGTCGTATCCAAGATAGAGTCTCTTTGCATCACCGCTCATGAATAAATCTTGTAACAAAAGACAGACTGGACTCAACCTCGCCCAAATTCACTGTTCCGCCTTTTGCTGACGCTTTTGCTTTACAAGTGCGTTTTCCTTATGCCGGGCAACATCCAGCCGAAGTATGTTTGCCGCTTCGCGATTGGTTTCTCCGGCTTTAATCGCTTTTTCGCTGAGCGGTGGTTGCTTCCGGCTTTAATTCGAACGCAAACGATTGCTTTTCGGCATAAATGGTGACAGCACCGACAATAGTGATTGATAATCTTCTTGCTTCTTTATCGACAAGCCCAAATTGCTCCGATGTATTACGAATGCGCCGCAGTCTTCGATCAAACCGAATAATTCGCTACACTCTGTTGGTTGTCTGATGGGCTGGTGTTAGTGCAATTGCACCTCGACTGGTTTCGGTCCTAAGCATTGCGAGGGAATTCCCCTCGATAATCCCGCGAGACGAGAGATGTAGAAATTTTCGTACTGCCAGCGCAGTAATGTTATCAAGACAAAATCGTACTTGGGAAGAACTTACATAAGTTTGAAGATATTACTGATCCTCAAGTCAACGGCGGTGAAAATCATTCACTTAAAGCAGTGGTCTTTGTTTCGCTTTGTGCTGTCATTTGCGAGGTGGACTCTTAGGCTGACGTTGAGCTTTATGGAAAGACAAAAATCGATTGGCTACGGAAGTTCATCATACTCGACAATAGTGTTCACTCGCATTATACGTTGGGCCGCGTTTTCGCGACTAAGGACAGTACCATGTACTACGCTGCCTTGCAAAGGTGAGTTTCTGTTGACACAAGAAGTCTTGAGGATGAGACGATTGCGTTCGATGAAAACACTCTAGGTGGTTGGTTCAACTTGCCTTGGGGGTAGTGTCAGATGCATTTGGTGTTAGGCTAGTGCATGCGGACTTCTTCTAAAACTCCAGCCGATCTCCGTATGCCTTGAGTCTTTGTGCGTTTTGGTCCAAAGCACTCTTTGGCGTTCTCGAATTAGGTCGGAATGCAAACCATTGACGGCATTTATCGTTAACGCGAGATAATAGGAATGCAGAAAGAATTGTCGGCGACTTTTATCGAGAGTCTGCTTTGCAAAATACGTAACATAAGCAAACGTTTACGGTAGCAATGGAGATTCAGGAACAACCAATACTATGTACTCGATGTAACATTTAAAGAGAATTCGAGTCGAAAACGCAAAGTAATTGGTCCTGAAATTTCTTCGGTTTCTGCGGGCTAGCACTAAGTATCGTGCAACTGAATACAGGGATGAAGGATTCATTCTGGTGCCAGACAATGCGTAGCTGATTAGATAAACATTCGATAGAGCGTTTAGTTGTCATGTTTTGGACATTAACATTCGATTGCCCTGCAGTTAGTACAAATCTTTTTTTCGCCATACAGGCTTATCTCCTACATCCGGATGCAGTTGATGCTTGGCCCCTACCTGACGTAAACCTTGACCAACTATACTAAAAAGGAAACTTAACCTTTGAAAGTCTTACTAGTATGTCCGTTTATCAACTCTAACGCGGTTAGTGAATCTCGTAATAATTTCGTTTTTGCTAAAGAGATATCTAACCGTGCAGAAACCACTATTTTGACTTTTTATCATCCCCATTGGCCAAAACCATCCTTACAGGGAATTGACGCCAGATTTATTGAATGGCCGGACTATACCATGTTTCAAAGGCTTCCACGTTTTAATGCAGTGGCAAAACCTGGATATTTTTTGTTTCGGCATAAAGCGAGCAAATGGCTGCAAGAAGCGTTACGAAAGGGAGAAAAGTTTGACGTAATCCATCAGATTTCACCACCAGCATTGCGATCTCCTGCGATCAATTTAGGCAGCTATCGTGGACCTTTTGTTTTGGGGCCATTGAGCGGAAGCGTGCCACGACCTCGGTCCTTCAGTCGCGAGTTCCGCGATGAACCGCTATTCATGAAAATGAGGTTACTTGACGCGATTAGATTGCGAATCGATCCGTGGATTAGACGCGGTATTGAGCGGGCTGACATTGTTTTGGGGTCGGCTCCTTATGTAAGAACTCGTTTGCGCAATTTCGCGGTAAAAAGGTTTGAGGTTTTTAGTCGAATCTGTATCGACAAAATGCCGGACGAAGTATCAAAACCACCTCATAACTCTGAGCACCTAAGGCTTTTGTTTGTAGGAAGGATTGTGAGATGGAAAGGGGCACGTGATGCGATCCGCGCAATTGCGACACTAGGCGATTTACCGAATGTAACTCTAGACATTGTTGGTGATGGCGATGATTTGCCGGCTTGTATGAACGAAGTAAATCAGTTGGATCTCTCAACACGTGTAAAATTCCATGGATGGTGTGACAGGATGACTGTTAGTCGAATGATGGTTGATTCCCACGTGTTTGTGTTTCCCAGTATAACCGAACCTGCTGGCGGCGTAGTAGTGGAAGCTATGAGTCATGGTTTACCTGTAATTGCTATTGACGCGGGTGGACCTGGTTTTTACGTTACCGAACAGTGCGGGGTAAAGGTACCCGCGAGTAATCCAGATCAGGTGGCGAGAGATCTCGCATTTGCGATTCGCAGCCTCGCTACTAATCCCAATCTTGTTGAAAGTATGGGCAGAAAATCTGTGGAGAGAATCAAGGACGTAGCTCTTTTGCCTACAGTATTCGACAGATTGATTGATTTGTACAAAGAAGCGAAGAGCGAGAGGCAGTAAGTGTCTATGTCGGTGAAATTTGAAGAATATGATTTAAGGGATCTCGTTTTCTCTAAACTTGGTCCATTCGCATTTTCGCTGTATAGAATGGAACGAGTTAGATTCTTCGTCTTATGGCTTTTGCGGAGAATCGAAAGCGATATGTTTCGATCGGGTACTCGACGAAGGATATTACAACACTACCATAATGTGTACGTTGGTGCCTACAGTTATGGTAGCTGTTTGAAACCGGGACTACTGCATCCTGGAACAATTGTTGGACGATATGTTTCAATGGGGATGAATACGAAAATTTATAGAAAAAATCACCCCCAAAAATGGCTTTCCATGCATCCATTTTTCTTTCATCCCCGGTTTGTTGATGTCAGTAATAGATTGAGCAGTTCGCCAAGTTTAGTGATTGGTCACGATGCGTGGATCGGAGACGATGTTACTATAACGCCCAATTGTAACCGCATTGGAATCGGAGCTGTTGTTGGGGCAAGATCGGTTGTCACGAAAAATGTGCCCGACTTTGCGATCGTAGCGGGGGTTCCGGCCGTGATCAGAGATTACCGTTTCAGCAATGATCTCCAGAGAACGATTTTAGACTCGCGATGGTGGAACCTACCCGCTGAACACTTTACCAACAGCATCAATTTGATGTCATCGCCGTTTTCGGAGGAGAGTGCCCAAGCACTACGCGAATTAACCTATCATGAGTAAACCGAAGGGCATCTGTTCCGCTCAGGAGTAGCAAGTTGGGGGGCTTTGGAGACAAATTCTCGAGATACTTTGCTGGTCTACAATTTGTGATGTTATCTGTTTAGTTTAGAAGTACGTCAGCGCCAGCTTTTGTAGCCTCCGCACGGTCTTGATTTCGTTCAAAGTGTTTGGTATCGGTGGCCATGGAGTCCAACCTGCGGAGCGAAGAACATGACAGGTGACACTGCTATAGCCCAACTATGGGCTTCTCGCTTAGGTCGGTTTCGAACGTCAATTCTCACTATCCTGGATGCTTACACTGCCCCCTAAAGAATACCACGCAATTCGCGGCAAATTCGCATCTGTACTCCGTCCATCGGTGTACACCTGTGTCTCTGTTGACTTCCTAGGAACGCGACAGCAGGAATGTGTATCTATCACTCTGTCCCCCCTGTTGAATGTTGACTTCTAGCGTGGTACCATAGTTTAGCGTTGGAGATTGTCTCTGACCGGGAAAGAAACGTCAACAATGTATGCGATGAGCCTCGACTTCTGGACAGGATGGTATGATCCGCTAAGCTGCGGATAATCAGCGTTTCATTTCCGGGGCCGATCGGGGGATGATTTCCGGAAGACGGGACGATCCTTCTAAGTTAGTTTGGAATTGTCGCGACGACCGAAAAATAGGTTGGTTGTAACACTCAACCTATTCGTATCAACTTGGTATCTGGTACGAAAGGGCGGTGTCAGAGTTTGGCTTTTGGCTCTGGCTGCTAATAACTCGCGAGCAGCGCGACCTACCTTACTTGAACCTTCAGGACCCATGCTTTATTCACTAACCTGCTAATGCACTCGATATGTCGTTCTCCAGGCTTTTGCCGGTCCATCAGCCATGCTCGACGTGAGTGATCGTTTTCGTTTAATAATTATATGAAGTCACACAGAAACCCGCTCCTTAAGCGCTTCGTTAAATTTGTTTCCCCTGGGCTATCAATGCTGATCGTTTGGTTTAGACTTACCGACGTCATCAGGCATTATATCACCTTCTTAAACTTCCTAGTCGGGCGAGGTTCCGGGTCGGGTTGGAAGCTTGAAGGGGAAGTGAGCATAGCAGCCTCACTGATTAAGCGGTCCGCCCCCGTAGTTTTTGATGTTGGCGGGAATGTAGGGGCGTGGTCGGAACTTTTTCGCCAAAAGAACTCGACGGGAGAACTCTACATTTTTGAGCCTCAGCCAGTTTGTCAGGCAGAGATCGAAAAAAAATGCATCGAAAATTCACATCTTGTTGGCATGGCAGTTGGTGAGGCAGCGGGAAAGCTTGTGCTATATACAAGCTCTCCGACCGATGGCTCAGCCTCTTTACATAAACGCGGCGATTCGTTTTTTCAGCACAAGGAATACGGTCAGCAAGAAGTAAGTGTTGTCTCACTTGATGATTTTATCGCTGAAAATCGAATTGGTTTTGTCGACTTCATTAAGTTTGACATCGAAGGACATGAATTTTCCGCTCTTATGGGCCTACGAAACGCACTAGCAGAAAGGCGAATCGGAGCATTCTCATTCGAGTTTGGCTCAGGGAATCTGAACTCTAGAACTTCCTTTAGAGATTTTTGGAATCTATTGAGTGCTGATTACGATTTGAATATCGTAACCCCCTCGGGTTACCTCACGTTACTACCTGCGTATTACGAGGATTTTGAGTTCTATCGAGGAGTTTCTAATTTTATTGCCATACTAAAGTCTCCCGTTGAAAACACATAGACTTTGATGTTATGTCTTGTGGTTGGGGGATAGCGTTTGAATCGCCTAACATTGTAACTTAGTTGTTTCTTTGCGAACATTTAAGGCTGCGTTCATGAAACTCCTCAAACGAGTCGGTAGTGAGAGGCTGATTCCTTCTTGCGGGGGCTATCTCAGCTTCGAACGTTTGTTTTCACTCCTTGGAAAATCAGTCGAGACTTGTTCGGAGACTACTTCTCCTCTTTTCGGGTTCAACGTTTGGCAACGGTTAAGTTTTTTGCTTGCGGAGAATTCTGCTTGTACTCGTTATTGCACTGTTTGCAGGTTCTGGGCGATCCTTCCAGTCGGAGCGATTCGTTTACGTACGCACGTCTTTTCGGTACCATTTGTTCTAGATTGTCCCCCACTAAAACTCATTTCGGTGTTGGTATACTGGTTAGGTAAATCGAAATAGTGTGTACGCCCTGCAATGTATAGAACTCGATATTCTCTCGATATTCTCTCGATAACTTGAGCAGACTTCGGCAACGCGATTGTTCCAGATGGCGGGATCCATGATTTTCGGAAATTACCAGTCTTTGCTTCGGTGTGGTAGGGTATTGGTTCGATTAAAAGAAGATTGAACCGTTGACGTAGTAATACTTAGCACGATCTTTCGCTTGGCCGCCCCCTCAACGATATCTTTATCGATGAATTGGCTGGTGGAACACTCGGATTGCTTTTCGGGGTTCTGTCGCAGTAGACATAATTGCGGATTGTTGATGCGATAAGAACGGAGATGCACTTCCCCTTGTTTGGACGGTTAGCTAGCAACGCTCAATTTCAATTTTTTTAAGGCGTGATAGATTCATTAAACTCCGTAGAAATGAATTGATCGCATGCGTTCTCGCCAGACGCTGGCTCGCAGTGGGGGGGCTATTCTTCAGCCTCGCCAGCTCGATACAATCGTACCACTACCTATTGAAGGGAGAGCTTCACGTGGACTCCACCAAGCGAACCGCAACGATAAAGCTTGCAACGATCTCCTCCGGGCCATCGAACAACTCTTCCCAATCCAGGATTTTCGCTGGCATCCGTGGTATATTTTACTCTGATTCGAAGTGTCAACTTGGCTGCGTGGGGGAGCCTGTACTTAACAGCCCGCCCCGATCGAGACCAACGAAGATACGTGGCTCTAGACGCAGCTGTAGAGCCAATCAAGCGTTGCTCTCAGCCGAGATGCAAGCACCCGAACCTAAGTTTAGTCGAATTTTGGATTCTGTCGGCCAAATTACTGCTTGCAAATAATCTGCGACCAAATTAGGATGCGTCTGGTGACAGAGTGAACATTGAGAAAGGTTAGTTCGAAATGACAAGAAAATTTATCGTCGGGCTGGTTTGTGCTGCGGCTTCGCTGTTGACCGCTAGCACGGTGGAGGCGGCGGCCTTGATCGTGATGCCTCAACAAACTCTATCTTCGGCCGGTGGCACCGGAGGGGCTGGGAAAAATTATGGTCCGTTCAACGTTGCTTTTGGCGGCCCCGCCTTTCACGGCAGGTTGACAGTGACGCTAATGGGGGACTTTGATGATATAGCATCAAACCAAACTTTCGGTTCCACGACTGGGCGTGGTGAGTCAATAGACTTCAATTTGGAGGGAGTCACAAAAGTCAGGGTTGGACGATTTTCATTGAACGACCCGGGGTTCAGTGTTGTGGGGAACACCTTTAAGCTTGTAAAGAGTTTTACGATCAACCTGCCATCCATGTCGACTTTGCTTGCAGATGGAAACGTTAGTTTTTCGTTTAACCAGTCGCAAAGTGTTGGTGCGGGCTCGACTGTCAATGCATCGATATCTACGGTACCAGAGCCCGCTACCTTTGCTGTCCTTGGGCTGGGGGCTACCGTAATTGCGGGAGCGGCTCGAATTCGTAAGCGAAAGTAGTTGGCTTCTCTTCCGTCAAGGTTGGAGGTTTGATCGCGCACCCTGTGCGCGATTTTTTTTGTTTAAACGTTGGCAAATTTTTGACGACGTCAGTTGCTCGAAAAGTGATCCATCAGTGGGGCGAGTGAGGGCTTGCGAGTTTGCGCTTTATTGAGCGTACGTTTGTGCGTGATTGAATGGAAAAGTTGAATGTTTTCCGCAAGAGCGATTTCATCAGATCTTCACACTCGCTACGGCCCGGCGACGTTACCACACGTCTGTTAATCTGCCGAAATAGTGTGTACGCCTAGCAATGTATAGAAATCGATAGTTTCTCGATAACTTGAGCAGACTTCGGCAACGCGATTGTTCCAGATAGCGGGATCCATGATTTTCGGAAATTATCAGTCTTTGCTTCGGTGTGGTAGGGCATTGGTTCCATTAAAGAAGACTGACCCGTTTATGGAATTTTATAGCCCGGCGCGTCGACCGCGACAACAGATGTTCGCTCATGGCGAATATACGTGAGCGAAAAAACAAGTGAGATTCTTACAGTCCACTCGTTGAAAAATGTTCTAAATTTGGAAGGGAAAGGAAATCAACCAATCCTTGCAGACGAGTTAAGCAGGGACAATATCGATGAATTCGACGCAGAAAATCCAGACATACGTAGCCATCACAATTGGTAGACAAACAGATGACGCGAAGGTTGTCGAGAAGTCGCTGTACTCGGTTGTGTGACGAACTCTTCTGTGTTCTCATATTGGGCCTGCCTGTAATCGATCTAGGGAATTTATCGATCATGCGAGATCAACGAAGTGCTGTAGGAATCGTCGGAGACTTTTATCACAAGCCTGCCTTGCAACGTACGCAACATAATAGAGCTAATGCGACAACGCTGGGGATGCGAGAGCAGCCAAAACCGTGTACTCGATGTAACTTTTGCAGAGGATCCAAGCCGACTACGCAAAGGAACAAGTCCCGAAATTTCACCCGTATTTTGCTAGCGGGCCTGATTTTCTTCCAATTGGACATGGGGGACAGGTTCAGCTCGGGGCAAGCGTAATCGTTGCGGATGAGATAACCATTCGATAGAGCGTTTGGTCGCACGTTTTAAAGGAATTAACGGGCGATCGCCCCGCTCGACCCGCCCGTTTTGCTTGCCACTTATCTGAGCAGATGAAACTAATGCGTAGCTTCAAAGAGAGTCAGATTTTTTCCCTAAAGTGCAGTTCGATAACGGCAGAAAGATTTCTCCCTTTGTGCCCGACGGAGTGAGGCAAAACCTCTATTCATAATTGAAAATGCCATCGCAACATCTTGTAGCAGCATTTCTCCGTGTGTGCGATCTTTCACAGGATGGCAAGTAAGGTTCTTACCCCAGTAAAGAAAAGATGGAAGAAACTCTTGAAAAACGATAGATTCGTTAATCGCGTCATGTCCGCCGCAGTGCTCCTCTCATGCCTTCAGGCTATTTCGATGGCACTGTTCTTCATCCGCAATCTATTGCTAGCCCGCAATCTTGATCCTAAGGATTTAGCCATTGTCATGCTTATGATGGCTACAGTTTCGATAATTGAGGTATTGACAGATACTGGCGTCAACAAATTTCTTTTGCAAGATGATGACGGAGGAACATACCGCACATTGTGCACGATTCATTCCATTGCAGCGCTTCGTGGTGCTGCTTTAGCTGTTTTGTTACTTGTCATTGCTCCGCCATGGTGCTGGATACTGGGAATTTCGCATACGTCTTCAACGTTCGGCTTACTGGGATTAGTGCCGCTTGTTCGTGGGTTCGGGCACTTGGAGAGCGTCCAAAACCAGAGAGATCTCAAATTTGGTATTAACTCCCTAATTGAAGTGATAGGACACCTTGTCGCCATCATCACCGTTGGGGTTTTTTGTCTGCTAGGAAGCGATTATTGGATGGGCCTATATGGGATCCTAGCTCAAACCATTACATCAACTGTGTTATCACATTTTTTCTCGACCAGGAAACATCGATTTGGATGGACATCGACCGTAGCGAATCGTGCATTTGCATACGGATTCCCATTGGTGCTGAATGGAGTACTATTAGCGATATCTATGCAGGCAGATCGTTTAACAATAGGTCTTTCAAGTACACTTTTTAAAAACGAACATTTAACACTAGATGTGCTCGGGCAGTATGGAGTCGTTGCTGGCACAGTTGCCGCGTTTTCCATAGGCATTCAGCGCATGCTTAACTCGTTGATACTGCCCTTGCTCTCCAGGGATAAAGCTGATTTCCAAACTTTCCAAAGAAAAGCAGATTTGATCGGGTTTGCTTTAGGGATGATTATTTTGACTTTATGTGGAGTATTCGCGTTTTTCGGAAATGAAATAATAGTGGCGCTATATGGCAAAACCTATGAGCCGAATCGTTTCATGATGGCGATACTCGGTGGAACATATGCTTTAAGGCTAAGCAGAAGCCATGCCGCGTCAATTGCATTGTCAATCGCAGAAGGCTACAACTTAGTTCTTGGTAACTTTGTTCGAATAGTATTCGGTCTAGGATGTTTAGTGGTTGCTGCTCTCGGTGGAGACGTAATCGCAATTGCAGCCGTATGTTTTTTTTCCGAGTTATTTGCTAGCTTGTCTGCTTCAGCATTGCTTTGGAGAAAAAACGGAATAAGGTTCAGCGTTGCATTTAGATCACAAGCTATTTTGTTCTCAATGTTTAGCGGATGCGCACTTTTTTTTGTATTAGGAAGTCCAATTTCGATTCTGTTACGGCTTGCGATTTTCTTAATTGCGTTTGCCGTGCCATTAATCGCGATATGCCGCAATGATGACATGTTGAGGGTATTGAGGCATTTTTTTTATCCGAATAAATGGTTCTGAATCAAGCCTGGGATTGTCTTGGGACAAAATTCAGTTTGATTGGTTGATGTTCAAAGGTGTGATCGCCAACAGTGGGCATGCTGATAAATGAGCAGCGGTCGGGCCGCGTTAGACGGACGGTTCTCAATCGGATGAAGACTAGGCATTTTGTATCGCTTCGCGAAGACGTTTGTCACGGTCTGCCTTCGGTCAGCTGCATGGCGAGCTTTCTTGCTCGCGATATTGGCGAACATGCTCTGGGAGCGATACAGCCCAGTTCTCCGCTTGCATCGATTCAT
>VYLF01000389.1_pt1 | contig 15047 bp, 15 predicted proteins | sample 5114371 | NCBI WGS metagenome assembly VYLF01 (sample SAMN12291773, study PRJNA351875) | freshwater metagenome | isolation source: freshwater lake | place: USA: Michigan, Kent Lake | collected 2013-08-15 | reverse complement strand
CCAGAACAGAGTAAATCTGTTAAGGCAGGTGCGAAAAATCCTTCGGGAAAGAAGCAGAAACCTAAATCGTGAGGTTTGGGAATCACCGTCCGTTTACGGCGGTGAGGATGTCAAGGGGCTATTTTTTTGCTCTGCCACCACCCGAACCCTGGGCAGAGAGATATAAAAAAGACATAATTGGGTTATTTATGTCTTGAAAAACCAACCTCGTTGATACGAGATTATGGGCGTTTGCGGTCATAATCTACATGAAGTTACGGTGTTTAGTCGGTAAAATTGAGACATAATTGTGTCATTTATATTAATTTTAAAGTTGCTTAACCTATTGTCATTGTTGGAGAAGTATGAGACATTGAGTTAGTCTTCAAAAAAGAGGTAGATAATAACTCTGATTACCTCAAACTCAAATCATCTCCCTTTTCCAAAGAGGAAACAAAAATGGCTAATATTACTATTTCTGAGTTACGCCCTGCTGGTGCGGATTTACTCTTTGATTCTGAAAGCTTTTTAGATTATCTAAATGATAACGAGCTTTACAGTGTTTCTGGTGGAGCCACAACACCAACGACGCCAACGATTGTTGCGACCACTTTTGCTTGTGGAGTGGTTGTTGGTATCGTCGCAGTTGGTGCTATTGCTTGGACGCTCTCAAAATAAAGGATGAGTATTATGCAAAAAATCAGGATTGACAACTTAGAGTGTCCTGCTGGATATGATTTATTCCTTGATTCTGAAAGCTTTTTAGATGAAGTACATGAATCTGAATACCAGAGAATCAATGGTGGAGTTTCACCTACACTTGCTAGTAGTGCTTGGTGTTTCGCAGGAGGTGTGGCAGTTGGGGCGGCTATATCGGGTGCCATTGTATGGGGTGTAAAGAAAATTTTAGAATAGAATTTACAGTGTAAATTCTATTTTGAGACAAAAGACTAGGATTTACCTAGGTAAACCTGATGTTTCTGTCTCTAAATAGGAAGCTATTTTCGGATAAAAAATCTACTGAAAATAGCTTCTATTTACTTTTATTGATGAGTTGAACTACTCCAACCTTGTCCTTAAGCCACTCGCCAAACAACTCTGACCCAATTTGAAAACGCAACTGATCATTTAACTCTGGCTGAAGTATCTCCTCCACTAAAATCAAATGCACTCCCTTAGAAGTCACAATTGGTTTAAGAACTTCAATATACTTGTCAGTCACATCATAGAAACTCATTTCCCCTAGCAAACCCTAATTAATTTCTAAAAAATCTTGCAATTTTTGTAGATAAGTAGGGGCATCTTCTAACATGGGAAAGTGAGCAGTATTAGCCATCTCCACATACTGGATATTATTATTCAAATCCGCCGCCATTTTGCCCATTTTGGCGGGGATAATAATGTCTTTTTCCCCTGATACTAAAAGAGTTGGTATCTTAATCTCGGCAAATTTACCCGGCATAATTTCCACTGCTTTTTTACTCACAGATGTATAAATTGTGCCTAGGGCTGCCTCATAATCTGCCGCTAAAAAATCTTCTAAAAAAGCAATTCTTTCTGATTTTGGGATCGATCGATGCAAAAATCTCGCCATAAATAATCGATCGGCAAAAGGTACTTTTAAAAACCAATCATAACGAAACTGTACCACATACTTACCGAATTTATGAAAGGCAGCAAAAGCCGCTTTATTATACTCAAAAATGCCATTACAGGTTAAAACTGCTTTGACCACTCTTTCGGGGTACATAGTAATAAAAAAAGTCGCCACCGATGCCCCCATAGAGTGACTATTGAGATAGACTTTTTCAATTTCCAAACTATCTAAAAACAAGGCTAAATCAAGGGCATATTCTTCTAAATCGTAGGAAAGATCAAGAGATTTTTCTGGCAATTTAGACCGACCAAAACCGCGCATATCGTACAATAAACAATCAAAGCGATCGCAAATTGCCGCAGCCGTTGATCGCCAATAGCGTCCCGATCCTCCCCAACCATGAATAAACACCATCACCTGCTTTTTCTGGGCAGATTCCGACTGTCGAATCCACTCGTAATAATGGGGAACACCGCGAACAGTGACTGTTTTATCGATTATTTGAGTTTTCATGATAGTTAGATACCTAGCCATCCTCGTAAAGAGTTTTGCAAACGTCGTGCATCTGTGTCCGATAGTCGTCCGATTCTCTTAAGGAGTAAATCTTGTTGGATTGTGTATATCCCCCGCTTAACGGCCGTCGGTACATTCAATCCCTCGTTCTCCCAATCTTCCAGCAAAAACTCGCCCTCCAGTAAATTATTGATGCGACTGGTAAGGGGAACCAGAAAAACATCCCGTGAACGGTGAGGAGAACTAACAATGATAACCGGTCTGATTTTAGCGTCCGCTAAATCTGAAAAAGGATAACGAACGAGAACGATTTCAAGCTTCGAGTAATCGTTCATAGATGTCGTCTTCCAGATTATCCCAAATCTTAGCCAGTGCAGTTTCGCTGACTTTTTGCCAGAAATCCGAGTTTGTCTCCTCCGGGATGAGGGTGACTAGAACTCTAGTACCCTCTGGAATCGGCACGGATTCGAGGAGTTCGATCCGGCCTTCTTTGACGATCGCAGGAACGGTGTTCAGCATGGTTAACCTCGATTTTTCCCCTTAAGCGGATTCTTGACTGGGTAGAGAGGAAGGATGAACCAATAGCTCTGCCGTGGAACGTTTTTCCACCATTTCGCGGGTGATTAAACAGCGTTTCACGTCCTTGCGCGAGGGCAATTCGTACATGACATCGAGCATTAATTCCTCGACAATACCCCGCAGGGCCCGGGCCCCAGTTTTGCGACGATAGGCTTCTTGGGCGATCGCTAGGACGGCATCAGATTTAAACTCTAACTGTACATTGTCCATCTTCAACAGTTTTTGATACTGTTTCACCAAAGCGTTGCGGGGTTGCGTCAGGATAGCGATTAAAGCTTCCTCATCCAGGGGTGAAAGCGCCGCTAGGACGGGAATTCGACCGACAAACTCTGGAATCATGCCAAATTTGACTAAATCATCGGGAGTCATTTGTTTTAATAACCCTGCCGCTACCTTATCCTTACTAGCTTGGCCATCTCCCGGTTGAATAAAGCCCATGGATTTTTTACCGAGACGCTGATCGATCACCTTATCTAAACCGACAAACGCCCCACCGCAGATAAACAGGATATTGCTGGTGTCGATCTGAATACAATCCTGATAGGGGTGTTTGCGGCCGCCTTGGGGGGGAACATTGGCGATCGTTCCCTCTAACATTTTCAGTAAAGCTTGCTGTACCCCTTCTCCGGACACATCCCGGGTAATCGAGGTATTTTCGCTCTTGCGGGCAATTTTATCGATTTCATCGATGTAGATAATGCCCCGCTGCGCTTCTTCCACGTCTAAATCTGCCACTTGTAACAGACGCAAGAGAATATTTTCCACATCTTCCCCCACATAACCGGCCTCGGTTAAAGTGGTGGCATCGGCGACAGCAAAAGGTACATCGAGGATTTTAGCAAGAGTTTGAGCTAGAAGGGTTTTTCCCGATCCTGTGGGACCAATTAACAGAATATTAGATTTTTGCAGTTCGATGCTATCTTCTGGATTGCCGCCACCGGCTTTTTGGGTTTGGATATCTTTGAGGCGTTTGTAATGGTTATAAACGGCCACAGAAAGCACTTTTTTCGCCTCATTTTGACCGATAACGTAGTCATCGAGGTATTTTTTAATCTCTCTTGGTTTGGGAATTTGTTCCCAAGTGGTTTTGTTTTGGCCCGATCGCCGTTTGTTGGGACGTTCCTCCACTGGGGCGACCGGACTAGGCGGTTCCATCAATTCCTCATCGAGAATTTCGTTACACAGTTCCACACACTCGTCACAAATATAGACCCCCGGCCCGGCGATTAATTTTCGCACTTGTTCCTGGGATTTGCCGCAAAATGAACACTTGAGGTGGGAGTCGTATTTAGACATAGTTTATTATTTACAGGGAAGTAACGGGAACGGTAGGATCGGGCAGTTCGGGACGGGAAATCACCAGATCGATTAACCCATATTCTTTAGCTTCGACGGCCGACATGAAAAAGTCCCGTTCGGTGTCGTTGGCGATGCGATCGTAGGGTTGACCGGTGTGGTGAGCCAGCATGGTATTGAGTCTCTGTTTAATATAGAGGATCTCTTTGGCTTGGATGGCGATATCACTAGCTTGACCTTGGGCGCCGCCGAGGGGTTGGTGAATCATGATCCGGCTACTGGGTAGGGACATCCGTTTACCTGCCGCGCCACCACAAAGCAGGAATGCTCCCATACTAGCGGCTAAACCGAAACAAATTGTCGCCACGTCGGGGCGAATTTGTTGCATGGTGTCGTAGATAGCTAGTCCGGCATAAACGGAACCACCGGGGGAGTTGATATAGAGTTGGATATCTTTTTCGGGATCTTCTGCCTCCAAGTAGAGGAGTTGGGCGACGATCGAATCAGCGACCTGATCATCGACGGGAGTTCCCAGAAAGACAATTCTCTCGCGCAAGAGTCGAGAATAGATATCAAAAGCCCGTTCACCCATGCCAGACTGTTCGATTACCACGGGTAAAACGTTAGCTAGGGAGTTTCTCCCCGTGTTGGCGTAGATAGCAGGGCGACAATTACTGGTAATTGGGTAGTCAGGTGATCTCGATTCGAGCATAATTTTTTCGGTTCCGCTATCACAATCTTAGGGTTTTTGCTTGGCTGTGGAGCTTTTATTGGCAAATGTTAAGCATCTTTAGCACTTCTGTCCATCTATTATGCCCTAAGTTTTCCTTTGTTGGCAGGAATCAGTTATCAGTTATCAGTTATCAGTTATCAGCTATCAGCTATCAGCTATCAGTGAACAGGGATATCGGGAGAAAAAAGCTGATGGCTGACGGCTGACGGCTAAAAGGCTGACGACTTCAAGATAGCCAAGGGTTATTCTTCCTCTGCTGCCAATACTTCCACTGCGGCGGCTGCCAAGGTTTCTTCTGTTTCCTCATCCTCCCTTGTTTCTTCCTCTAGGGAACCTTTGGGGACAAGGGTGATAGTAGCTTTTTCCTTCAGCCATTCCAAGGTGTTTTCCGCCAGCATTTCTTCGGTGATCACCTGTTCCAGACGCTGCATATCTATGTCGCGATCGGACAATTGCGCCATGATATTAGCGATTTTTTCCGCTACTGCTTCGGGACTGACTTCAATGCCTGCGACTTTAGCCAATTCCTGCACCACCAGAGTCTCTTTCAGACTTTCGATCGCATCGGGACGGGCGTTTTCCCGCATTTTGGGAATATTATCTTTTGTAAACAACTGGTTGACATCTAGACCCATTTGTTGGAACTGCATGAAGCTTTGGGTCAAAATATGCGTCACTTCCTTTTCGATCAGCGTCTCCGGTAAATCTAAAGTCGCACCCTTGACTAATTCCTTGGTTAAAGCGTCATCAATGCTTTCTTTGGTTTCCGTCTCCGCTTGTTCTTGGAAACGTTTCTCTAAACTTGCTCTTAATTCGGCGATTGTTTCCTGATCGCTGACTTCTTGGGCAAAATCGTCGTCAAGCTCCGGTAATTCCTTGGCTTTTAACTCTTTCATCGTAATTGTAAAAATTACCGCTTTTGCTGCCACATCCTCTTTGGGATAATCTTCTGGGAAAGTTAAAGTCATCTCTTTGACTTCTTCTGGTTTCATGCCGATAATTCCTTCCACCATCCCCTCAATAAAGCGTCCTGCTTCCATATCCACCCGCAGATCTTCGCCGTCAATATCCGGGATATCCTCGCCAGTTTCGGCGGATTTTCCCCGATAATCAACGATCGCCACATCTCCCAGCTGCGCCCCGCGATCTTCCACGGGAACCAAGGTCGCTAACTGTTCTTGACGCTCTTTAAACCAATTTTCCACGGATTCGGGATCATAAACGGTTTCTTCGGCAGTAACGCTCAGATTTTCGTAATCTCCGAGAATAATTGTCGGGGCCACATCCAGGGAAACTGAAAAAGTCAAAGCTTTACCCGGTTCATAGGCAGCGATCAAATCCTCAAACTTAGACAATAGCTGCGGAGTACCCAGGGACTCGATTCCCTCCTGTTTCAGGGCAGATTCGAGGCAATTTTCAATTAATTCCTCAATTACCGCCGCTTTTACCGCCTTAGTTCCCAATCTTTGCAGAAGGATCTGACGGGGAACCTTGCCGGGGCGAAAACCGGGTATATTGGCCGACTTCGCTAAATTCTTGACCACTTGCTCGTGGGTGTTTTTCGTGGTTTCGGCGGGAATTTCAATTTCTAAACCTATCTGACTGGCAGGAAGCTTTTCCTGAATAACTTTCATTGATTTTTCTAGCTCTTACGACAAGGAACGTTTATAATAGGGTGAGCGGTGTTTGCGCCTGCGGTGGATCCGTCCCGCTCGTGATATTCTAGGGGAATAGCTGCAGTTGCTCCCCAAGCTCTCACAATCTTTTTATTTTAGCGGTCAATGGGGTATATTTAATTTATTACGTCCTTGGGGCAGTTAAGCCCAATCAGAAAATTTTGCTGATCAAAAGCCGATCAATCCAAGTTTTAGAATAACTCGGTGGACAAAAAAGATTTTTTACTGTAACGATTTCTTCGGATCATTATCATCACCCAACTCGTCAGGAGGTCACACAATTTGAGTCAAAAAGTACGGGTCGCTATTTTAGGAGCCACCGGGGCCGTGGGAACGGAATTACTAGAGTTATTAGCTAGTCGTCAATTTCCTCTCGCTAGTCTAAAATTACTGGCTTCCGAGCGTTCTGCTGGAAAAACCCTCGATTTTCGGGGCGAAAGTCTCCTAATCGAAGCGGTAAACGAGCGCTCTTTTCAGGACGTGGATATCGTTCTTGCTTCTGCGGGGGGGTCCACCTCGAAAGCTTGGGCGAAAACTATTGTCGAGTCGGGTGCGACGATTATCGATAACTCCAGTGCTTTTCGCATGAATCCCGAAGTGCCTTTAGTTGTCCCGGAAATCAATCCCGACAGTGTGGACAATCACCGGGGCATGATCGCTAATCCCAACTGTACGACAATTCTTTTAGGAGTGGCGATCTGGCCTCTCCACCAAGTACAGGCGATCGAGCGAGTAGTAGTTTCTACTTATCAGTCCGCTAGTGGTGCTGGAGCGCGAGCCATGGAGGAGGTAAAACAGCAAGCGCAAGCAATTCTTGATAATCGGCAACCTCCCACTAATTCCTTCCCCTATCCCCTCGCTTTTAATCTTTTTCCCCACAATACCCCGATTAATGGTCAGGGGTACTGCGAGGAAGAAATGAAAATGGTCAACGAAACCCGCAAGATTTTTGCTTGTCCAGGACTGCGGGTTAGCGCCACCTGTGTGAGGGTTCCCGTGCTGCGGGCCCATTCGGAATCGGTTAACCTAGAATTTAGTCAGCCTTTTTCTGTGGTGAAGGCTAGAGAAATTCTTCAGTCCGCTCCGGGGGTAAAATTAGTGGAAGATTGGGACGCTAATTATTTTCCCATGCCAATTGATGCTACCGGTCGCGATGAAGTATTAGTGGGACGCATTCGTCAAGATATCTCCCATCCTAACGGTCTAGAATTGTGGCTATGCGGCGATCAAATTCGCAAGGGTGCGGCTTTAAATGCTGTACAAATTGCCGAACTTTTAGTCAAGAAAAATCTCGTCGGTTCAAGATTAGCAACAGTTTGATAATTAAGCGATCAGCCATCAGCTAAATCAAGGCGATAATAACTAGACCTCTGGTAAAAATCAAAAATTGTTGTTAGGGTTAGGAGCCAGTAGTCAGTAGTCAGTAGTCAGGAGGATTAAGAATGAATAATAATCAATTAAATGGTCTATTTACAGATTTTAGGCAATTTAATCCTTATTTTTGCCGTTTTTGAACCCTCAAAAATTAACTATGCAAGAGGTTAACTAGAAAAATAGCTAATTAACCGGATAAGTAAAGTCTGAAAGCTGATTGCTGATCGCTCAAAAACTGATAACAAAGGCCGAATCTAAAACCTAATTTGTTAAGCTAAAGGCTTCGATGTACTTAGTTGATAACCTTCTTTTTAGGTAGGAGGATTGCCAGATTCTTTCTTTTGCCTGTTGCCTCTTGCCTTCAGAAGCTGATAACTGATAACTGATAACTGATAACTGATCAATGAGTGAAACAACATATTTTGGACGAGTAATTACGGCGATGGTGACTCCCTTCACCGTCGAGGGTCAAGTTAATTATGCCCTGGTGGAAAAATTGGCCGATTATCTAGTTACTCACGGTAGCGATGGTATAGTGGTCTGTGGGACGACGGGAGAATCACCCACCCTAAGTTGGCAGGAAGAATACGAACTATTTAGTATTGTCAAAAAAGCGGTTAATGGTCGGGGAAAAGTGATCGCTGGGACGGGTTCTAATTCCACTTCCGAAGCGATCGAAGCGACCCAACAGGCTGCTAAACTGGGTTTAGATGGTTCTTTACAAGTGGTTCCCTACTACAATAAACCACCCCAAGAGGGTTTATACGAGCATTTTCTGACCATTGCCAAAGCTTGTCCCGATCTGCCGGTGATGCTTTATAATATCCCCGGTCGGACGGGTCAAAATATGACCCCAGAAACGATTATTAAACTGGCAGCAGTTGATAATATTGTGGCGGTAAAAGAAGCTAGTGGTAATTTAGAACAAACCTGCAAGATTTACTGTCATACTCCTGAAAATTTCGCTATTTATTCCGGCGATGATTTTCTCACCTTACCCCTGATGACCTGTGGTGCGGTGGGGGTGGTCAGTGTTGCTAGTCATCTGGTGGGAGAAGAAATCCAAGGGATGATTCAAGCTTTATTAACCGGAGATGCGGCCAAAGCGATCGAGATTAACTTGAAATTATTTCCCCTGTTTAAAGGTTTATTCTGTGCCACTAATCCAATTCCAATTAAAGCGGCCTTAAATCTAGTCGGTTGGGAAGTGGGGGGATTGCGATCTCCTTTATGTTCCTTAAGTACCGAACTAGAAGAAGGATTAGCAAAAATTATGCAAGAATTGGCTTTAATCTAGAAAAATACTAGAAATTCTTGCCCACTAAACTGGGATTTTTCGAGAAAGTAGGTTATAATATTAATAGCTTAACTAGAAGAAAAGAAATATAGTTTAGAACTGCTAGAAAGTATTGATACTAAGTGAATTTAGCTAGGTGTTATTTCCCTAGTTCGACTTATTCTAACTATTCATTTTTTGAGATTTCCCGTCCAAAAAAACCACCTGAAAAATCACCATAACTTACCATCAAAGGACACCTAATGAATCAAGATAAAACCCAAGCAAAACTAAAGATCATTCCCCTAGGAGGACTACACGAAATCGGCAAAAACACCTGTGTTTTTGAGTACGATGATGAGATTATTCTCTTGGATGCTGGTTTAGCTTTTCCTTCCGATGATATGCACGGGGTCAATGTAGTGCTTCCCGATATGACTTATCTAAGAGAAAATCGCCATAAAATTAAGGGTATGATCGTCACCCACGGTCACGAAGATCATATCGGTGGCATTCCCTACCATCTCAAACAATTTGATGTGCCAATTATCTACGGTCCGCGTCTAGCAATGGCTTTATTGCGGGATAAATTGGAAGAAGCAGGATTAGCAAATCGTACCAAATTAGAAACCGTAGTTCCCCGGCAAATGGTGCGTTTAGGTAAATCTTTCATGGTGGAATATATCCGCAATACCCACTCGATCGCCGATAGTTTTTGTGTAGCAATTCACACTCCTTTAGGGGTAGTTATTCACACAGGAGATTTTAAAATTGACCATACTCCCGTGGATGGCGAATTCTTTGATCTACAAAAAATTGCCGAACATGGCGAGAAAGGGGTGCTATGTTTATTGAGTGATTCCACTAACGCAGAAGTACCCGGTTATACTCCTTCAGAAGCTTCCGTTTATCCCGGTTTAGAGCGGGTTTTTAACCAAGCAACGGGACGGATTATGATCACTACCTTTGCCTCTTCGGTGCATCGGATTAATCTGGTGTTGAAATTGGCCCAGAAATTTAACCGGAAAGTGGTGGTAGTGGGTCGATCGATGTTAAATGTCATCGCTCATGCGCGCAATTTGGGGTATATAAAATGTCCCGATGATCTGTTTGAACCCTTGAAAGCGACCCGCAATTTAGCCGATGATAAAATCGTCATTTTAACCACAGGCTCCCAGGGGGAACCTTTAGCGGCCATGACGCGGATTTCTAAGGGTGAACATCCTCATATTCGCGTGCGTCAGGGGGATACGATTGTCTTTTCCGCTAATCCGATTCCGGGTAATACGATCGCTGTGGTCAATACAATTGATCGCCTGATGATGCAGGGTGCTAACGTAGTTTACGGACGCGATAAGGGAATTCACGTTTCCGGCCATGGTTCCCAAGAAGACCATAAATTGATGCTATCTTTGACCCGGCCGAAGTTTTTTGTGCCAGTGCATGGAGAACACCGAATGCTGGTCAAACACGCTCAGATGGCCCAAAGTATGGGTATTGCTGCCGAAAATATGGTGATTGTCAAAAATGGTGACACGATCGAGTTAACTGGTGATCGCATTGCTATCGGCGCGCCAGTGCCTTCAGGAATCGAGTTAGTCGATCAAGCGGGTGTGGTCCACGAACACATTATGCAGGAAAGACAACAGTTAGCCGAAGATGGTGTGATTACGATCGCATCCTTCGTCAACGGTGAGGGACAATTAAGCGCACCCCCAGAGATTAATTTGCGCGGTGTGGTGACAAAAGTGGAAATCTCGCTGCTGAATCAGCTAATTATTCGGGCGATCGAACGCTGTTTAAGCGATCGCATCGGTGAATTTAAAACCGCCACGGGGGCCACGGATTGGGCCAGTTTGCGGGCCGAAATCGAGACGACTTTGCAACGTTTAATCAAACGGGAGTTACAGAGTCAACCCCTAGTGATTTTCCTCCTGCAAGCGGCGGCAATGGAACCAGCGAACAATCGTACTTATCGCCGCCGTCGTCCGGCAGCTACCATGGCCTCCTAATATCAGTGAGCAGTGAGCAGTAATCAGTAATCAGTGATCAGTAAACAGTGAAAAGATGGCAAGAAACTGCTATTTAATACTGGTCACTTAACACATACTGCTCACTTAAAACTCAAATCTGATAACTGTTAACTTACCCACTGATAACTGATAACTGATAACTGATAACTGATCATGTTCCATGCTGCCGATTTGCGAGCGCTGCTGACCGCGGTTGCCAGGGGAGAAATTAACCCGGAGACAGCCTTAGATAAACTTAAACATCTGGCCTTTGAACCGGTGGAAGACTTCGCTAAGATTGACCATCATCGTCAATTAAGAACGGGATTTCCGGAGGTTATCTGGGGGCCGGGTAAAACCACCGCTCAAATCGCCCAAATTATCAATGTTTTGCGTCAAAATAGTCCCGTGGTTATGGCCACCCGCATTGAAGCAGAGATAGCAGCCCAGCTACAGGAACAGGTGACAGACTTAGTTTATTATCCCTTAGCCCGCATCTGTGCCATTGCCTCAGCTGCCCCAGAAAATCCCCCAAAAGGGATAATTTCCATCCTAACGGCGGGAACTGCCGATATTCCCGTAGCGGAGGAGGCGGCGGTTACTGCTCAATTATGCGGTTTTTCCGTGCAGCGTCTCTGGGATGTGGGAGTAGCGGGAATTCATCGCCTCTTGAATCATCGCCATCTACTGGATGCTGCCGATGTGTTAATTGTTGTTGCGGGAATGGAAGGAGCCTTACCAAGTGTGGTAGCGGGATTAGTCGATCGCCCGGTGATCGCCGTTCCCACCAGTATCGGTTACGGAACCAGTTTCGGTGGTATTGCTCCTTTGTTAACTATGCTCAATTCCTGCGCGGTCGGTATCGGTGTGGTTAATATCGATAATGGTTTTGGGGCTGCCATGTTAGCCGGCCAAATTTTACGCACGGCGGCCAGATTAGCCTAGATTTTCCCTCATCTCAGGCTGAAAATCCTATACAGTTGGTATAGGGATAAACTACTTTGAAAAAGAAGCCGATATGCACCTAAGTGAAATTACTCATCCCAACCAGTTACATGGTTTATCACTCCGTCAATTAGAAGATATTGCCCGTCAGATTCGCGAAAAACACCTCCAGACGATCGCCGCTACCGGTGGACATTTGGGACCGGGGTTAGGAGTCGTAGAACTAACGATCGCCCTTTACCAAACCCTCGATCTCGATCGCGATAAAGTTCTTTGGGACGTGGGACACCAAGCTTATCCGCACAAACTCCTCACCGGTCGCTATAACGATTTTCACACCCTGCGCCAAAAAAACGGCATTGCGGGCTATCTAAAACGTTGCGAGAGCAAATTTGACCATTTTGGGGCTGGACACGCCTCTACGAGCATTTCTGCGGGGTTAGGAATGGCTTTAGCCCGGGATGCCAAGGGGGAAGATTTCAAGGTGGTATCGATCATCGGGGATGGCGCTTTAACCGGGGGTATGGCCCTAGAAGCGATTAACCATGCTGGACATTTACCGAACACCAACATCATGGTTATCCTCAACGATAACGAGATGTCCATTTCCCCCAACGTCGGGGCAATTTCCCGCTATCTCAATAAAGTTCGTCTGAGCGAACCCGTCCAGTTTATCGCCGATAATCTCGAAGAACAATTTAAAAATCTACCCTTCTTCGGTGATTCCCTCACTCCGGAAATGGAACGAGTCAAAGAAGGAATGAAACGGTTAGCAGTTCCCAAAGTTGGCGCAGTGATTGAGGAATTGGGCTTTAAATATTTTGGACCGATTGATGGTCATAATATTCCCGAATTAATCGCCACTTTTAAACAGGCCCATAAGGTCCACGGACCGGTTTTCGTCCACGTTGCCACCGTTAAAGGCAAAGGCTACGAATTAGCCGAAAAAGATCAAGTGGGTTATCATGCCCAAAATCCCTTTAATTTAGCCACGGGTAAACCGATTCCCTCCAGTAAACCGAAACCTCCGGCTTATTCTAAAGTTTTCGGGCATACTCTCACTAAATTGGCGGAAAATGACCCGCGCATTATCGGTATCACCGCCGCCATGGCCACGGGGACGGGATTAGATAAATTTCAGGCAAAACTACCGAAACAGTACATCGATGTGGGAATTGCCGAACAACACGCCGTTACCCTCGCTGGTGGTCTTGCTTGCGAAGGAATGCGCCCGGTTGTCACCATTTACTCTACTTTCCTGCAGCGGGCTTTTGATCAGATTATTCACGATATCTGCATTCAAAATCTACCGGTTTTCTTCTGCATGGACCGGGCCGGTATTGTCGGGGCCGATGGACCGACCCACCAAGGGATGTACGATATCGCCTACCTGCGTTGTATCCCCAATATGACCATTATGGCCCCGAAAGATGAGGCGGAACTGCAAAGAATGGTCGTAACCGGGATTAATCATACCAGCGGCCCCATTGCCATGCGTTACCCCCGGGGCAACGGTTTAGGGGTTCCCCTGATGGAAGAAGGTTGGGAAGCTTTACCCATCGGTAAGGGCGAAATTCTCCGCAGTGGCGATGATATTCTCCTGTTAGGATACGGCACTATGGTCAACACTTCCCTACAGGTGGCCGAAATCCTCAGCGAACACGGCATCGAAGCCACAGTGGTTAATGCTCGTTTTGTCAAGCCCCTTGATACAGAACTTATCTTTCCCCTTGCCCAACGTCTTGGTAAAGTGGTGACTTTAGAAGAAGGTTGTTTGATGGGTGGTTTTGGTTCTGCGGTTTTGGAAGCTTTACAGGATGCTAATATTCTAGTTCCGGTCAAACGTTTCGGGGTTCCCGATAAATTAGTGGACCACGCAAAACCAGAGGAATCCTTCGCTGATTTGGGTTTAACCAGTCCCCAGATTGCCCAACAGGTTTTAGCAGCATTTTTTAGCCAAAAACAAACCGCTAACGTCGGTTAAAATCTCAAGATTAGTTTGTCCAGTTTTCCCGAAAAATTAGGGAAGACTGGTTTTTTTGCTCTAGATAGTCAATGAAGACTGCTGGCAATAAATAGTGAGGGGAACGAACCACAGAGACACAAAGGACACAAAGATCGATCACTACTATAGAAGTCAAACTTATCACACAAAGAATAGGAGAGTCCAGTAGCTTTAAGAGCATCAGCCATGAGTTGGTCATCAATGACAGTGTTAGTTCTCATGGTATCCCTAGTTGTGTATAGTAGATTAAACCTCTTGCATAATTAATTTTTGAGGGTTCAAAAATGAGAAAAAAGGTTAAATTTTGTCAAGAAATTGCTTAAAGTTTTGTAAAGCCACTTGACTTAAAGTGATCTAGAGATAAGACTAGCAGCTTTAGAAGCTGAAGTAGCACTGCTTAAGCGTTTGCTACCTACTGTCAGCGAAACTCCCTGGTGGGAAAAAATTGTCGGCACTTTTGCTGAAGATCTGGCTTACGAAGAGGCAATGCAGTTTGGTCAAGAGTACCGCCAGTCTCTAAAACCTTTAGCCGAGGAAGCATCCGAACCCTGAAATGTATCTCCTTGACACAGATCATATTACTATTCTCGATCGCGGGGGTCAACCGGCACAACAATTGCTGAAAAAACTGGCTGCTATTACAAGCAGCGAAGTTGCCACCACAATTATCACCTACGAAGAACAAATGCGGGGATGGCTCAGTTACCGAAAAATTGGGTTTAAAGCCTCGCCCTTTTAAGGCGACTTTATATGATCTATGATATTAAGAATAGCGGGCAGGGTAAGCAACCGCTTAAAAAACCCAGTCATCGCCGGATGAACGCACCTTGAAAACTAGAGTTATGAGGTTCTATGGGGGAATGCTCCTATAGGTAAAAGCTCTAAGCGTCAACTACCAGAGAAACCAAGTATTTTAGAGGTTTTGAACTGTATCGTGGGGCACACGAAAACAGGCTTCTGTAAGGTCGCGAAAGTCTGAGGAGAGAACCACCTCTGGGTTGGATTTCGCCAGGAATCTAATTCAAGTGGACTCGTTGAGCCAGAAATTCTCAGCAGTGATGC
>VYLF01000369.1_pt1 | contig 15091 bp, 9 predicted proteins | sample 5114371 | NCBI WGS metagenome assembly VYLF01 (sample SAMN12291773, study PRJNA351875) | freshwater metagenome | isolation source: freshwater lake | place: USA: Michigan, Kent Lake | collected 2013-08-15 | reverse complement strand
CCGCAACGTGCAGCAGGCGGCGCAGGGCACCCAGCAGGTGTCGTCCAACATCACCGACGTGCAGCGCGGCGCCACCGAGACCGGCACGGCGTCTTCGCAGGTGCTGTCGGCGGCACAGATGCTGTCGAACGACAGCACGCGCCTGAAGACCGAAGTCAGCAAGTTCCTGACCAACGTTCGCGCGGCGTAAGCCTCGCGCGCGCGCAATCGAACTTCGGAGAGCTTCTCTCCAAAGAACTATTTTCCGACAAGGGCGGCGTGGCAAGCGCCGCCCTTTGTTGTTGGACGGTACCCGGATGTATTTCTACGCTACCCCGATGCATCTCTTGGGTAGCAATTGCCACGATTTCCCGTAGTCGTACGGAAGCACGGGTTCATCGATAGTTAGCATCGACTTAGGAGAATTGCATCAATACGCCTCACTCAGTGGCCGTCCGGGATGGAACGACGCCTGTACTGAATTCATTTGGGGGACCCGATGCGTAAGAATCTGCCTGTCACCGAAATCGAATATCCCGTCAGCGACGAGACGCTGATCGTTTCCAGAACCGACCTCAAGGGCAAGATCGCCTATTTCAACGAGGACTTCGTCGCCGCCGCGGGCTTCACCTCCGAGGAGTTGATGGGGCAGCCGCACAACATGATCCGCCACCCGGACATGCCGCCGGCGGCGTTCCAGAATCTCTGGGACACGCTGAAGGCGGGCAAGCCGTGGCTCGGTGCGGTGAAGAACCGCCGCAAGAACGGCGACTATTATTGGGTGCTGGCGACGGCCTCTCCGATCCGTGAGAACGGCCAGGTCACCGGCTACACCTCGATCCGCACCAGGCTGCCCGCCGACCAGCGCAAGCTGGCGGAGGAGGTCTATGCGGCGATCCGCGAGAACAAGCCGCATAATTACCGCATCGACGCCGGCATCATCCGCCGCCGCTCGCTGTTCGATCACCTGTCGATCTTCACGCGAACGCTGAAGGCGCGCCTCTCGACCATGATGGTTGTCCAGATGCTGTTCATGCTGGCCCTTGGCGCAGGCGGCGCCATGTGGGGAACCGGTTCGGCGGCGCTGATCCTGCCTTTGGTCGCCGTCGTCGGCGCGATATTTGGCGGCATCGTCGGCGTCGCAACGAACCGTGCGATCCAGGGCCCGATGCAGCATCTCAACGAGACCATGCTCAACCTGTCCCAGGAGAAGCTCGACAACCGCATCATCATCGAACGCGATGACGAAATCGGTGAAGCGCTACGCAATCTCCAAACCGTCCAGACCATCATCCGCTTCAGTCGCGACGAGGTCGGTGCTGTTCAGCGGCGGTCCGAGGAGAAGCGCAAGACCGAGATGTCCGCGCTGGCCGCAGGTTTCGAAGCCGCCGTTGGCGAGATCGTCGAAACCGTCTCGTCGGCTGCGACCCAGCTCGAGGCGTCCGCCAGCACGCTGTCCTCGACCGCCGGCCGGGCTCAGGAGCTCGCCACCGCCGTCGCGACCGGCTCGGAAGAGGCGTCCGCCAACGTCCATTCGGTGGCCTCGGCCGCCGAGGAAATGTCCTCGTCGGTCCGGGAGATCAGCCGGCAGGTGCAGGATTCCGCACGGATCGCCGGCGAGGCGGTCACGCAGGCGCAGACCACCACGGACCGCGTCAGCGAATTGTCGCGCGCCGCTGCGCGCATCGGCGACGTCGTCGAACTCATCAATGCGATCGCGGGCCAGACCAATCTGCTGGCGCTGAACGCGACGATCGAGGCGGCGCGTGCCGGCGAAGCCGGCCGGGGTTTTGCCGTCGTCGCCTCCGAGGTCAAGGCCCTGGCGGAGCAGACCGCAAAGGCCACCGGCGAGATCGGCCAGCAGGTCGGCGGCATCCAGTCGGCGACGCAGGACTCGGTCACCGCCATCAGCGGCATCAGCGGAACGATCAAGCGGCTATCCGAAATCTCGTCGGCCATCGCAGCGGCTGTGGAGGAGCAGGGCGCGGCGACGCGCGAGATCGCCCGCAACGTTCAGCAGGCCGCCGAGGGCACCGGACAGGTGTCGGCCAACGTCAACGAGGTCCAGCGCGGGGCTCAGGACACCGGCTCGGCCTCGTCCCAGGTGCTCTCGGCCGCCCAGATGCTGTCGCGCGATTCCAACCGCCTGCGGCTCGAGGTCAGCAAGTTCCTGGAGACCGTTCGCGCCGCCTAGCGGCGCGATCGATCCTGGCGTCGTTTCCCCCTGCTGCAGTTCAACAGCCGGGGGGTGGGCGACGATAACGCCCGGTGTCGCCGCCGGCAGGACGGTTCCTGGCGGCAGGTCGGCCGCCATAGCCGTCTGCGAGCCTGCGGTAGCAAGGATTTGACGGGGGCCAGCCCGCGCCGCAATGGCGCTCGCAGCGGTGTTCCGGTAAAGCGGAAACAGGGGACCCCCATGGGGGCGGGTCCCGCATGCTCGCTTGACCTGGAATTGCCGGCGAATGATTGCCCTGGTTCGTATTGCCCTGAGCCGGCCCTACACCTTCGTCGTGCTCGCCATTCTGCTGCTGATCATCGGGCCCCTGGCCGCGCTCCGAACCCCGACCGACATCTTCCCCGAGATCCGCATCCCGGTCATCGGGGTGGTCTGGCAGTACACCGGCCTGCCGCCGGACCAGATGGCCGGGCGCATCACGACCCCATTTCAGCGCTCGCTGACCACCACCGTCAACGACATCGAGCACATCGTCGCCAACTCCTATAACGGCTTTGGCATCGTCAAGATCTTCTTCCAGCCCAGCGTCGACATCCGCACCGCCAATGCCCAGGTCACCGCGATCTCGCAGACGCTGCTCAAGCAATTGCCGCCCGGCGCGACGCCGCCCCTGATCCTGAACTACTCCGCTTCGACCGTGCCGATCATCCAGGTGGCGCTGTCGGGCGACGGCCTGACCGAGCAGAACCTTGCCGATATCGGCATCAACCAGCTCCGCACGCCGCTGGTCACCGTGCCCGGCGCGGCGATCCCCTATCCGTTCGGCGGCAAGCAGCGCCAGGTCCAGATCGACCTCGATCCGACCGCGCTCCAGGCCCGCGGCCTGTCCGGCCAGGACGTCGCCAATGCGCTGGCCGCCCAGAACCTGATCACCCCGGTCGGCACCCAGAAGATCGGCACCTTCGAGTACAACATCCAGCTCAACAACTCACCGCTGAAGATCGACGAACTCGGCAGCCTGCCGATCAAGACCGTCAACGGCGCCATGGTCTACGTTCGCGACGTCGCGACCGTGCGCGACGGCAATCCGCCGCAGACCAACATCGTCCATGTCGACGGCAACCGTTCGGTGCTGATGATGGTGCTGAAGGCCGGCGCCACCTCGACCCTCGACATCATCGCCGGCATCAAGCAGAAGGTGATCGAGGTCAAGGATCAGCTCCCGGAGGCGCTGAAGATCGGCTTCATCGGCGACCAGTCGGTGTTCGTCCGCGGCGCCATCGAGGGAGTCGCCTTCGAGGGCGTGATCGCGGCGCTGCTGACCAGCGTCATGATCCTGCTGTTTCTCGGCAGCTGGCGCTCGACCCTCATCATCGCGGTCTCCATTCCGCTCTCGGTGCTCGGCGCCATCATCATGCTCTCGGCGATCGGCGAGACGCTGAACATCATGACCCTCGGCGGCCTCGCGCTCGCCGTCGGCATCCTCGTCGACGATGCCACCGTGACGATCGAGAACATCAACTACCATCTGGAGCAGGGCAAGCCTGTGGAGCAGTCGATCCTCGACGGCGCCAACCAGATCGTGACGCCGGCCTTCGTCTCGCTGCTCTGCATCTGCATCGTGTTCGTGCCGATGTTCTTCCTCACCGGCGTCGCCCGCTTCCTGTTCGTGCCGATGGCCGAGGCGGTGATGTTCGCGATGATCTGGTCCTTCATCCTGTCGCGCACGCTGGTGCCGACCATGGCCAATTACCTGCTGCAGCCGCACGTCCATCACGAGGGCGAGCCGCCGAAATCCCGCAATCCGCTGGTGCTGTTCCAGCGCGGCTTCGAGGCGCGGTTCGAGCGCATCCGAAGCGGCTATCGCGGGCTGCTCGGCCTCGCGCTGGCGCACCGCCCGATGTTCGTGATCGGATTCATCTGCGTGGTCGGGGCCTCGTTCGCGCTGGTGCCGTATCTCGGGCGCAACTTCTTTCCCGCGGTCGATGCCGGCAACATCCTGATGCATGTCCGCACCCAGGTCGGCACACGGGTCGAGGAAACCGCCAACCAGCTCGCCGACGTTCAGAAGGCGATCCGCAAGCTGATCCCCGGCGAGATCGAGACGCTGACCGACAATATCGGCATGCCGATCTCCGGCATCAACATGACCTACAACAACACTGGCGTGATCGGCCCGCAGGACGGCGACATCCAGATCAAGCTGAAGGAAGGCCACAGGCCGACCGAGGAGCATGTGAAGGTGCTGCGCGAGCAATTGCCGCGGCTGTTTCCCGGCGTCAGCTTCGCCTTCCTGCCGGCCGACATCGTCAGCCAGATCCTGAATTTCGGCGCGCCGGCGCCGATCGACCTGCAGATCCGCGGCGCCAATGTCGCCGCCAATTTCGCCTATGCCAACACGCTGTTGGCGAAGGTGCGCAGGATCCCGGGCGTGGCCGATGCGCGGATCCAGCAGTCGCCGAACTCGCCGACCTTCAACATCGACGTCGATCGCACCCGCGCGCAATATGTCGGCCTGACCGAGCGCGACGTCACCAACAGCCTCGTCGTCAATCTCGCAGGTTCCTCGCAGGTCGCGCCGACCTACTACCTCAACCCCGACAACGGCGTGTCCTATTCGATCGTGATGCAGACGCCGCAGTACCAGATGGATTCGCTCGGCGCGCTGCAGACGCTGCCGATCACGGCCGCCGGCAATGCACAGTCGCCGATCCTCGGCGGCATCGCCGACATCAGGCGCTCGGTGTCGAGCGCGGTGGTCTCCCAATACGACATCCAGTCGATGGTACAGATCTTCGCCACCACCTCGGGCCGCGATCTCGGCGCCGTCGCCGCCGACATCCGGCAGGTCATCGCCGACACCGCCAGGGACGTGCCGAAGGGCTCGTCGGTGGTGCTGCTGGGCCAGGTGCAGACCATGAACAGCGCCTTCACGGGCCTGCTGTTCGGGCTGCTAGGCGCCGTCGTGCTGATCTATTTCCTGATCGTGGTCAACTTCCAGTCCTGGTCCGATCCGTTCGTGATCATCACGGCGCTGCCGGCCGCGCTCGCCGGCATCGTCTGGATGCTGTTCACGACGCAGACCACGTTGTCGGTGCCGGCGCTGACGGGCGCGATCATGTGCATGGGCGTTGCCACCGCCAACAGCGTGCTCGTGATCTCCTTCGCCCGCGAACGCTATGAAGAACTCGGCGATCCCGTCGCGGCGGCGCTCGAAGCCGGCTTCGTCCGGTTCCGTCCCGTGCTGATGACCGCGCTCGCGATGATCATCGGCATGGCGCCGATGGCGCTGGGACTCGGCGAGGGCGGCGAGCAGAACGCGCCGCTCGGCCGCGCCGTGATCGGCGGCCTGATCTTTGCAACCTTCGCCACGCTGATGTTCGTTCCCGTGGTTTTCAGCATGGTTCACAAGAAACAAGGCGGCACAACCGCCGCCGCATTGGAGACACCGCATGTCGCCCATTGACTCCCGCTCGCCGGTGTCGCGCCGGACATTGGGCATTTTCGGCGTGGCGGCGCTGATCGTGGCGGGGCTCGTCGTCGGCACCGGCATCCGCGCACGCGAGGAGCAGGGGACAAGGCTCAAGGAATGGACCGATGACCAGGCCGTTCCCAGCGTTGCGGTGACGCTGCCGAGCGCCAAGGCGCTCAATTCCACCATCGACCTGCCGGGCCGGCTGGAAGCCTACTACCGGGCGCCGATCTTCGCCCGCGTGTCCGGCTATCTCAAGAACTGGAGCGCCGACATCGGGGCCCGCGTCAAGGCCGGGCAGGTGATCGCCGAGATCGAGGCGCCGGACCTCGACCAGCAGCTGCTGCAGGCGAGAGCCGATCTCGCCAGCCAGCAGGCCAGCGCGAGGCTGTCGGAGGCCACGCTGAACCGCCGCAAGACGCTGGTCGCCTCCAACTTCGTCTCGGCCCAGGAGATCGACGAGCGCACCGCCGATCTCTCCAACAAGAACGCGGCCGTCAATTCCGGCAAGGCCAATGTCGAGCGCCTGGAGGCGCTGGCCGGCTACAAGAAGATCACCGCACCGTTCGACGGCGTGATCACCTCGCGCGACACCGATGTCGGCGCGCTGATCAATGCCGGCGGCGGTTCGGGGCCGGCGATGTTCGTCGTCTCGGACATCAGCAAGCTGCGCGTCTATGTCAACGTGCCGCAGACCTATGTGCCCGCCATCAAGATCGGCGCCAAGGCCATCATCACGCTGCCGGAATATCCCAACCGGACCTTCGCGGCGACGGTGGAAGCGTCGTCGCAATCGGTCGACGTCGCGTCCGGCACCACCCGCATGCAGCTCGGCCTGGACAATGCCGGCGGCGAGTTGATGCCCGGAGGCTATGCCAGCGTGAAGCTGAACCTGCAGCGTGACTCGGCGCCGCTCAGCATCCCCGCCAGCGCGCTGATCTTCAACGGCAGCGGCCTGCGGGTCGCGACCGTCGGCGCGGACGACAAGGTGCTGTTCAAGACCGTGACGATCGCGCGCGACCTCGGCCGCGAGATCGAACTCGCTTCCGGCATTGCCGCGGATGACCGCGTCATCACGGCCCCGCCGGACGGGCTCTCCGACGGCGACCCCGTCCGCGTGGTCGGCGGCAAGGGCAAGCCCGCGACGGCGTCGGAGAAACTGCCGCCGAAAAGCTGAGGGGCTCGCGCCCCCGGACGCAGCTCTCGCAGGGTGGGCAAAGCGAAGCGTGCCCACGGTATCGATGCTACTCCGAGAGGAATGGTGGGCACGGCGCAAGCGCGCCTTTGCCCACCCTACGAGATCACGCCACCTTCCACTCCGGCACGCCATCGGCGGCCATCGTGATCGCGCCCAGCGAGCCGACCGGTGTCTTCTCCATGTTGAGCAGATGCGAAAGCGTGGCCGTGTCGCTCGCCGGGATTCGCGCCAGCGTACGCCGATCGTCCTCCGTTCGCAGCATCACCACGCCGTGTTCGACATCGCCGCCGCGGCCATAGAGCACCGTGAAGCTCTCGACCTTGCCTTTGCCGGAAGGCTCGGTGACGAATTCCGGCACCGCGCGCTTGTTGCGGTCGGCCTCGCCTTGCACGCTGGTCTCTTGCGCCACAGTCGTGCGCGGCGGGGTGTTCGACACCACCAGTGCGTGATGCTTGGTCACGAAGCCGCCCTGGCCGTAGAGCAGGCCTAGCTTCGCGCCGCCGCGTATACGGCGCACCATCGCGCAGGCCGCGTGGGTCATATAGGTATTGAGCGGTGCGCCGAAGAAGGTGAGGCCGCCGGTCACGGTCGGCTGCACGTCGGCGCCCAGGCCCAATGTCCGCCGTGCCATCTTGGGCACGCAGGGGAAGCAGCTGTAGAGCTCGATCGCGTCGAATGTTTTCCCGTCGCCGCCGGCGAGGTCCATCGCGGCTTTCAGCACCGCATTCTGCGGATGGCTCTCGTGGAACTGGTCGCGCAGGAGATAATCTCGCGGCTCTTCCGCCGAGGCGCCGCCGAGCGGATAGACCAGCCGGTCCTCGGCGATCCCCGCGGCACGCGCCTTGGCGAGGCTCGTCAGCAGCAGCGCCCCGCCCATGTTGACGCTGGGGTTGGCGACCATCAGCTTGTTGTAGGGCCAGGCGATCAGCCGGTTGTCGGCCGTCGGCGTCGTGATCTCCTCCGGCGTGAAGCGCCGCTTCAGCCAGGCATTGGGGTTTTGCGCGGCGGCTTCCGAATAGCGCGACCACAAGGTCCCTGATTCCGCCATCGCCTCGCGCGGCGTCTGGCCCCAATGCGCGGAGGAGGCGGCCTCGTAGAAGGGATAGACGCTTACGGGACGGAACACGCCGAGCGTTACCGCCAGCGGCTTCTGGAATGCCGCCCCGCGCTTCGGCTCCTCGACGTCGTGCGCGAACGGCGTCCACGGCAGCTTCACGCCCGCGCGCTCGGCCTTGGTTGCTGTCGACTGCGCTTCCGCGCCGCAGACGGCAGCCACGGTGCACTCGCCGCGCGCGATGCGCTTGGCCGCCTCGTGGATGTAGCGGATCGGGCTCTCGCCGCCGACCGGGCCGTAATAGCAATGCGCGGGCGTGACGCCGAGCCGCTGCGCCAGCAGCTTCTCGGGATCGCGATAGCGCCAGCTCAGGAAGTTGACGACGTCGAGCGACTGCACCTCGCCAAGCAGCTTGGCGCCTGCATCGGCCTCGGCACGCCGCAGGGCCTGCTCGAGCAAATCGAGCGGCTCGAGACCAGCGGCGATGTCCTTGGGACGGTCGACGATTTCGCCGATGCCGACGATGACGGGGATGCGGTCTTCGGGGATGTTGGTCTTGTCGGTCATGGCCTCAATTCACGTTGTCAACTGTTGTCGTCATTGCGAGCGCAGCGAAGCAATCCAGACTGTCTCCGCGGAAAGATTCTGGATTGCTTCGCTGCGCTCGCAATGACGGAGGGACGATTACTCCGCCACCAGCGCATTCATGTGCTCGACGGCCTCGGCGAAGTCTTCCTTGAATTCCTGCACCACGGCCCCCGCCGACTTGACGCTGTCGATCAGCCCGACGCCCTGGCCGACGAAATAGCTGACGAGATCGCGGGCCCTTGCATTGCCGCCGGCGGCCGCGCGGTCGATCGCATCGAAGGCGTCGCGGCTGATGATGCTCTGCAGCGGCATCGGCAGTGCGCCGGGACTCTCCGGCGCGCGGTCCCAGGCATCGGTCCAGACCGAACGCAGCTGCCGCGCCGGCTTGCCCGTGCGCCCCTTCGAGCGGATCGCATCGCGCGAAGACGCCGCGATCATCTTCTCGCGAAAGATCTCCGTCGTTTCGGCCTCGACGGTGGCGAGCCACACCGAACCGGTCCAGGCGCCGGCCGCGCCCATCGCCATGCACGCCGCCATCTGCCGTCCCGTCATGATGCCGCCCGCGGCCAGCACCGGCACGTCGCGGATCGGCCTGATCGCCTTGATGACCTCGGGCACCAGCACCAGCGTCGAGACTTCGCCGCAATGGCCGCCGGCCTCGGTGCCCTGCACCACGAGGATGTCGACGCCGGCCGCGACCTGGCGCAGCGCGTGCTCCTTGGCGCCGACGAGCGCTGCGACCGGCACGCCGTGTTTCTTGCCCATCTCGATCATCGCCTTCGGCGGCACGCCGAGCGCATTGGCGATCAGCCGGATCGGATGGTTGAAGGAAACCTCGAGCAACGCCAGCGCCGTCCTGGTATCGAATGGCTGCGGCTGGTCGTCGGCCACTTCCGTGGTCACCGGTTCGATCCCATAGGTCTGGAGCAGCTTGCGGGTGTAATCGCGGTGCGCTTGCGGCACGCGCGCCTCCAGGCTCTTCCAGGTGACGTCCTTTTCGCCCGCGGTGGAGATGTTCTCGGGGATCAGCACGTCGATGCCATAGGGCTTGCCGTCGACGTGCTCGTCGATCCATTTCAGCTCGCGTTCGAGCGTCTCGGGCGTGTGCACGGTGGCGCCGAGCACGCCGAAGCCGCCGGCGCGGCTGACGGCGGCCACGACGTCGCGGCAATGGCTGAAGGCGAGCAGCGGGAACTCGATCCCCAGCATGTCGCAGATCGGCGATTTCATGATTCTCTCCCGAGGCCCGCCGCGTTCGCTTTGCTTTTCGGATGCGAGGACCGCTCGACGCTAGCGCATCGTCGCCGGTGATGCCAAGCCGGTTTTGCCCGCGCATCTTGCGTGCAGGCGCCGCCCGGCGGCGGCCATTCCGCTGCACAAAATAAGACGGTCCGGGTCTCCCGCCTTGGCTCTTGCGCTTTGGACCGGCTGAGAGAATGCTGTTCTCAACAAAGAGAAGACAGCGAGGGAGGCCAGTCCATGTCGCAAGGGCACACGAGTCCGGGCCGCGGCGCCGAGAGCTACGACGTTGTCGTCGTCGGTGCAGGTTTCGCTGGAATGTACATGCTGCACCGCCTGCGCGGGCTCGGCTTCTCCGCACGGGTCTATGAGCAGGGCAGTGGCGTCGGCGGCACCTGGTACTGGAATCGCTATCCCGGTGCGCGCTGCGACGTCGAGAGCATGCAATATTCCTACTCGTTCTCGGACGAGCTTCAGCAGGAATGGGACTGGAGCGAGCGCTATGCGCCGCAAGCAGAGATCCTGAGATACGCCAACCACGTCGCCGATCGCTTCGACCTGCGCCGCGACATCCAGTTCGACACCCGCATCGAAAGCGCGGTGTTCGACGAGGTGACCGGCAGATGGGCGGTGACGACCTCCCGCGGCGACACGGTGCAGGCGCAGTTCGTCGTGCTCGCGACCGGCTGCCTGTCCAACGCACGCAAGCCCGACATCAAGGGTCTCGAGACCTTCAAGGGGCCCGTCTATCACACCGGCAACTGGCCGCACGAGCCGGTGGATTTCACCGGCCTTCGCGTCGGCCTGATCGGGACGGGGTCGTCGGGCATCCAGTCGGCGCCGATCATCGCCGAACAGGCCAGCCATCTCACGGTCTTCCAGCGCACCGCCAATTTCTCGGTGCCGGCGCGCAACGGTGCGCTCAGCGACGAGGAGCGCGGCGCGTTCCGCAACAACTATCCCGAGATCCGCCGCTTTGCCCGCGAGGTGGCGCGCAACGGCATCTACACCGAACAGCCCGACCGCGGCGCGCTCGACGATGACGAAGAGACGCGGCGGGCGAAATACGCCGCGCGCTGGGAGCGCGGCGGCCTCACCTTCATGTATGCCTACAACAATCTCGGCCTCGACCGGACCGCGAACGACACCGCCGCGGATTTCGTGCGCGGCAAGATCGCGGAGATCGTCAATGATCCCGGCAAGGCGAAGCTGCTGCAGCCGAACAGCCATCCGATCGGCACCAAGCGGATCTGCGTCGACACCGACTATTTCGCGACCTTCAACCGTCCGAACGTCGCGCTGGTGGACATCAAGACCCATCCGATCGAGGAAATCACCGCAAGCGCGGTCCGCGTCGCAGGGACAGACCACGAGGTCGACGCGCTGGTGCTGGCGACCGGCTTCGACGCCATGACAGGATCTGTCGCCAGGATCGACATTCGCGGGCGCGGCGGGCAGACGCTGAACCAGAAATGGGCGGAGGGGCCGAAGACCTATCTCGGGCTGATGAGTGCGGGCTTTCCCAACCTCTTCATCATCACCGGTCCCGGCAGTCCATCGGTCCTGTCCAACATGATCGTCTCGATCGAGCAGCATGTCGACTGGATCGCCGATGCCCTCGGCAGTTTGCGCCGCCAGGGTCTCGCCACCATGGAGGCCGATCGGGACGCGGAGGAGAAATGGGTCGCCCATGTCAACGAGGTCGCCGCGGGCACGCTCTATCCGCAGGCCAATTCCTGGTACATGGGCGCCAACGTTCCGGGCAAACCGCGCATCTTCATGCCCTATATTGGCGGCGTCGGCGTCTACCGCCGGATCTGCGACGAGGTCGCCGCGAAGGGGTATGAGGGATTCGTGCTGCAGCGGGCGGATCAGCCCAGGGCCGCGGCATCATAGCTGACGCCGCCATGACGAAACGGTGAGGGGCCGCGCCCACGAATGCATCGCCGCGCTCTTGTCATTGGCCGGCATCTGGCTAATTAATGCAGCTGCATCTTTCCGCCGGAGCCCCCGCATGACCGACGCCCCCGCTTACGTGCCGCCCAAAGTCTGGACCTGGAACAAGGAGAACGGCGGCCAGTTCGCCAGCATCAACCGCCCGATCGCCGGCCCCACCCATGACAAGGAGCTGCCGGTCGGCAAGCATCCGCTCCAGCTCTATTCGCTGGCGACGCCGAACGGGGTGAAGGTCACGGTGATGCTGGAGGAGCTTCTGGCACTCGGCCACGCCGGCGCCGAATACGATGCCTGGCTGATCAGGATCGGCAATGGCGATCAGTTCGGCAGCGGCTTCGTCGACATCAACCCGAACTCGAAGATCCCGGCGTTGATGGACCGCTCCGGCCCCGAGCCGATCCGGGTGTTCGAGTCCGGCTCTATCCTGGTCTATCTGGCCGAGAAGTTCGGTGCCTTCCTGCCGAAGGACATCAAGACGCGCACGGAGGCCATGTCCTGGCTGTTCTGGCAGATGGGCAGCGCGCCCTATCTCGGCGGCGGCTTCGGCCACTTCTACGCCTACGCGCCGTTCAAGATCGAATACGCGATCGATCGTTTTGCGATGGAGACCAAGCGGCAACTCGACGTGCTCGACCGGCGGCTCGCCGACAACGAATATCTCGCCGGCAAGGACTACACCATCGCCGACATCGCGGTATGGCCCTGGTACGGCGCGCTCGCCAAGGGGCTGGTCTATGGTGCCGGCGAGTTCCTGTCGGTGCAGGATTACAAGAACGTGCAGCGCTGGACCGACCAGATCGCCAAGCGCCCGGCGGTGCAGCGCGGCCGCATGGTCAACCGCGTCACCGGCGATCCCGCCAGCCAGCTCCACGAGCGCCATGACGCCAGTGATTTCGACACGAAGACGCAGGACAAGATCGCGCCTGCGACGTGAGATGCTCTTTCTTCACCTCGCCCCGCTTGCGGGGAGAGGTCGAATTCGATCGAAGATCGAATTCGGGCGAGGGGGAAAGGTCTCTCGAACTTCGCACATGTGGAGACAGGCCCCTCACCCCAACCCTCTCCCAGCAAGCGGGGCGAGGGGACGCACCTTGCCTTGTGGTGAGGCCTATTTCCCCTTCATCCCCTCCGCCGCGGGAAACACCACGCGGTCGTCGGTGCGGCAATAACGGTCGGCGAACATGCGGCCGATCGGGTGATAGCGATCCATGTTCACCCGCATCGCCTTGTCGTCCCACAGCTCGTCGCGTATGTGGAAGTGAAGGCCTTCGCCCATGATCAGCCGGCGATCGTCGTTGACGTCGATCATCTTCCAGAGCTTGCACTCCATCGCCCAGGGCGTGTCGGCCAGCCGGGGCACGGCGATCGTGGTCGAAGGTGCGAGCTTGAGCCCGAGATAGTCGGGCTCGCCGATGTCAGGTGGAAAGTCGCCGCTGCTCTCGTGCATGGCGCGCGCCAGCGGCTCGTCCGCGATGTTCACCACGAACTCGCCGGTGCGCTGGATGTTGAGGAAAGTGTCCTTGTCCTGGCCGTTCGGCTTGCGGTTCGCCGCGAACATGCACAGCGGCGGATCCTCGCAGAACGCGTTGAAGAAGCTGAACGGCGCGGCATTGACGATGCCCGTCGGCCCGATCGTGGTCACCCATGCGATCGGTCGCGGCAGGATGAAGGACGTCAGCACCTTGTAGCGTTCGCGGGGCGTCAGGTCGCTGGCGGCGTAGTCCATGGGGGCTCCTCGGCAAGTCGTGATTGCCGGGCTTGACCCGGCAATCCATCATCCTGAACGAATGTCCCCTTCGATGGATGCGCGGGGCAAGCCCGCGCATGACGAGTTGAAATCACGCCATGCTCAGCTCGTGACGTCCCACCACCATCCAGTGCACCTCGTCCGGACCATCCGCGAACCGCAGATGGCGCACGTCCTGGTACATCTCCGCGAGCGGGGTCCAGTGCGAGATGCCGGTGGCGCCGTGGATCTGGATGGCCTGGTCGATGATCCTGCAGGCGCGTTCGGGCACCATGGCCTTGACCATGGACACCCAGACGCGGGCCTCCTTGTTGCCGAGCACGTCCATCGCCTTGGCCGCCTTCAGAACCATCAGCCGCATCGCCTCGATCTCGCAGCGGGCCTGCGCGATGATCTGCATGTTGCCGCCGAGATGGGCGATCTTCTTGCCGAACGCCTCGCGGGTGAGGCCGCGCTGCACCATCAGGTCCAGCGCCTTCTCGGCCTTGCCGATGGTGCGCATGCAGTGATGGATGCGGCCGGGCCCGAGGCGCAGCTGCGAGATCTCGAAGCCGCGGCCTTCGCCGAGCAGGATGTTCTCCTTCGGCACGCGCACATTGTTGAAGCGCATGTGCATGTGGCCGCGTGGGGCGTGGTCCTGGCCGAAGACGTGCATCGGCCCGAGCACCTCGACGCCGGGCGTGTCGCGCGGCACCAGGATCTGCGACTGCTGCTTGCTCGGCGCGGCGTCCGGATTGGTCTTCACCATCACGATCAGGATCTTGCAGCGCGGGTCGCCGACGCCCGAGATGTAGTATTTCTCGCCGTTGATGACCCATTCGTCGCCGACGAGCTTGGCGGTGGTCGAGATGTTCTTGGCGTCGGAGGAGGCGACGTTTGGCTCGGTCATGACATAGGCCGAGCGGATTTCGCCGTTGAGCAGCGGCTTCAGCCACTTCTCCTTCTGCTCCTTGGTGCCGACGCGCTCGAGCACCTCCATGTTGCCGGTGTCCGGCGCCGAGCAGTTCATGGTCTCCGACGCCAGCGGGCTCTTGCCGAGTTCGGCCGCGATATAGGCGTAGTCGAGGTTCTTCAGGCCCTGGCCGGTCTCGTCGTCGGGCAGGAAGAAGTTCCAGAGGCCTTCCTTCTTGGCCTTGTTCTTGGCGATCTCGAGCACTTCGAGCTGCTTCGGCGTGAAGCTCCAGCGGTCCTCCTTGCCTTCGCCGGCCTTGGCGAACTCGATCGACATCGGATCGACCGTGTCGCGGATGAACTTCTTGACGTGGTCGTAGAGCGGCCGCACCTGCTCCGACATCCTGAGGTCGTTGAGTTCGTCCCCGGGATTGAGGGTGTAGTTGGTGGTGCGGGGTATGTAGGTGTGTTTCATTGTTGTTCCTCCCGGGGGCGCTGAGATCGTTGGCGGCAGAATAATGCCAGCGCGGTCAAAGTGCGAGCGCGCTTTTTCATCGCGCGGGGCGTGCCATGCGATGGAATATCGTCTCCGTGTTTGAAATGTTGTTTGAATGGGGCCGCGGACGTGACGTGGATAGAGTACGGACCGGTGCCCCGAATCCCGTCATCGCGAGCGCAGTGTTCAGCCCGGAGACATAGCTTACACCTGTTCGGGGACATGGTTGACACTTTTTGATCAACCTAAATCGATGGCCGCGATCTGATGGGCGGCGAAGAAGATGCCGTATTTG
>VYLF01000367.1_pt1 | contig 15134 bp, 11 predicted proteins | sample 5114371 | NCBI WGS metagenome assembly VYLF01 (sample SAMN12291773, study PRJNA351875) | freshwater metagenome | isolation source: freshwater lake | place: USA: Michigan, Kent Lake | collected 2013-08-15 | reverse complement strand
GGTTCGCGGGAGTTTAATTCCGTCGTGTCGAGAGCCACGGATTGCAGAGTGCCCCTCGCAAGTCAAGTAGTCGGACTTCTTCGCCAAAAACAGTTGACCACATCCCGCCGCGAACCCAGGATCGGTGCTCGCTCGCATTCTGTCCATTGGCAAATAGCACAAAAGAACGTAGTGCATCATAGGGATCAATAGCTTTTCGCTGAAGGTCCCAGTCTCTTGAGACGGAAAACCACTTAACAAAGAGACGTCACGGACAGATTGCTCCGCCAGGATTCGCGTCAACGCATCAGGTGACAAGCGGACATCTGCATCCAGAAAAAGCAAGAACTCGTGTTGCGCGAAGTTGGCTAGTTGCCAGCAAGCATGTTGCTTTCCATTCCAGCCCTCCGGCAGTGGAGGTGATTGCAGCAGTTTAACGCGATCCGATTTCTTCATCCATTCGGCGACGATTTCAGGTGTATCATCCTCGGAATGATCATCTAAAACCAAGACTTCATAAACATCGTGGTGGCTTTCTAATAAACTTGATAAAGCTGCCCCGATGCTCTTCGCTTCATTTCGTGCTGGAATGCAGACGCTGATCGGAGTGCGTCGCAACTTTTCCAATTGCAAGGGATCATTATTCGCAGGAAGAAACAGCTTGATGTTCTTCAAGAACATGGCTACCGGTAGTAGACATAGCACAGCCGTCAGAACGATTAATCCATTCAGTAGCAAAACTAGGCCCTATCGTTTCAGTGAGGCGGAATGACGTGGATCAAAGGACCGCCCCTTTAACCACGCGGCCCACTTACGAGCAAAATCATACCAACTTAATCGCTTCGCGTGGCTCGACACCACGTAGTTAAAAGCTTGTGGATCGCGTTTTACAACGGCAGTAGCAAGTTCGCGTTGGGATTTTCTTAGCGCCTGAGTCAAGTACTCATTGCAAGCCGATTTGTCGTCGAAACCGAGTTGCTCACAATTGATATGGTCACCAAACTGACCAAATATGTGGGGGCGGCTATCGTCCCAGAAACTGTATTCCAAAGCTAATGGAATTATCGTCGTATGGCTAATCTTAGTAACTAAATGAGCTAGCCCAGGCATCAACGGCTGATCATGATCTCGCACATCACAGAACTTGCCCTCGGGGGTAATCCAGATAGATGTGGATGGACTAGCTAGCAGCTTTTTACTTGTTTCCAGAAACTGCTGTGCTCCGGAAAAGGATTGCAAACGGACCCCGTAGAATCCCATCTTTTTTAAGACCGCGTAGTTTTCGAGCTGGTCTGCGTCTATAGGTGCAAATAGAGTCCTATGACCCATGTAATGCTTCTGGCACATCATTGCGACGATCGGGTCCCACCAGCTGGCGTGATTCGCAAACACTATGGTTGAGTGGTTATCCGGGATAGATGCGAGCTTTTCGATTCCCAAAAATCCCATCGACTGAAACTGTTTACGAACCAGTCCACGCGAATACCAACAGAAGCCATCGACTAGCCATTTAGAGCTTTTGGGCAACCTGCTTTCCGTCCGCTTGCGATCTCGCTCTCGCGTCATGAATCGATCTCGTCTATATCTTGGTTACCAAGTCGTTCTTCGAAAATCGAACCTTGGCAGCCTGCGCGTAGCGATCTTCTGGATGTCGGTATCCAAGTGCACAGCCTACGACTACCTTAAAGCCGGTGTCTTCAAGCCCTAGAAGTCGGTCATACTCATTCATCAGCAGCCCTTCCATGGGGCACGCATCTACTCCAAGCGTCGCAGCCACAGTCAATAACTGGCCGAGCGCGATGTAAACTTGATTGGCCGCCCAACCCGAAATCTCACTTCCTCGGTTTCTCAAGAAACCAAGCATTACGTTTCGGAAATCGGTCAAATTCTCGATCGGAACTCCTCGAGTCGTGGACATCTCTGCGATGTAGCGGTCCACATAAGCGGCGTCGATCACATGGTTGGCAGCGAATAGGACCATGTGAGAGCATTCGGCTGGTTGGTTTTGATTCCAAGAAATCGCGGGCAGTTTAGCTTTCACTTCGTCCGTGGTAACCACCAAGAATTTCCAAGGCTGCAGTCCAAAGCTGCTTGGCGTTAGAATCATTGAGTCCTCGATTTGCTCCCACAAATCGCTGGGAATCTTTCGCGTCGAATCGAACCGCTTAACGGCGTATCGCCATTTTAAATAATCGAGAGACATGGTTATTTGATAGGCCCTTCCCGGTAGTTCTTCGCAAATAATGTCGAGCATACAAGCCATTGTTGCTAAATGACTAGTGCCCACTTCCCGAAAAATACCATGTCCCACTATCACCGTCTAGCCAAGGAACTCGGCCGAAGCCTACGAATCCGTGGGCGAAGCCGCCGCCTTTTTCACACTTCGGCGCCGAAGATGTAACGATGCGATTATTGCAAAACCCAACAAACCGATCCATCGAATTGGCCCGGCCTTAAAAATCACCAAAGCGTTAAAAACGATAAAGGCCAAAAAGAAGTACGTGATAGGATCGAGCCACGTCACACGGCCTTTCTTCAAAATCATCCAACCACTATAGCCGCTTAATACTCCTGCAAAGATAAAGTTAGCGTACACGCCCCATGGAACCCGAAAGCCGATCACAGCATACGATTCGTCACCTGTATGCTTAAGAACAGAAGCATGACTCCAGCCGTGAATTAAACCGTAACTGGCGAAGACATGAACCCAAGTAAAGATTCCAGCGCAGAACCATGCCCAGTGATATGCACTTTCAAACTTCGCAATTTGCCGCGAGTTTGAAACAATGCGAGAAATGGCACCGAGAAACCAAAGCCCGCAAGCTAGCCAAATCGATACTCTTACTACGATAAATTCAGACCACATGCTTATCATGTTAACGAAGCTATACTCGTTAACAAGCATACCAGAACTGGCTAATGACCACCGGAGGCGGCTGCCTCTTTTTCAGCAGCAGCCTTCTCTTCCTTCTCCATGCGGATCGCTTCGTCTTTGAGCTTGTCTCGAGAAACCATTCGCTCCATCTTGGAAGCCGGTTCTTCGAACATTTCGGTGAGGAGAAAGACTTCTACTCGTGAGTCTTGGCTAGGATCGAGTTTATTGTCTTTGTATCTTGGCTCAGAACTGCCTGCGCCCGTGACTCGAACTCTTCGGAAATCTATTCCCTGGTCCACAAGATAGTTGAACACGGACATAGCTCGCTGATACGAGATGGTCAGAGAATCGATAGCCGATTGTCTTGCTGTACCGCCATTACTAGCGGAGTGACCGCGAACCTCGATCTTGAACTGCTTGCCTTCTAATTCCGGAAGCAGTTTCTTGATTTCATTTTTGCCTTTTTCGTCAAGTGTCGTGGAATTTAGAGCGAATGGGATCACTTTTCCGACGTTGGATCTTGCTCCTTCGTCGTTCATCTGCTGCTTTTTAGCATCCCCATCTGTTTTTTTGTTTCCACGCTCTTTGGATATTCGCCTCTGTCCGCTTCCGGTGCCGGGTGCAGACGCGATCGATCGCGATTCCTGTCCCGAGAGCCGGCTGCCGCTAGGATTACGAAAATGCTCCGCGACAGCTTCCTTGACTTCAGAGCTTTGCGAGGTCAACCACATAACCATAAAGAACGCCATCATAGCAGTCACGAAGTCTGCGTAGGCAACTTTCCATGCACCACCTCCACCACCCATGATGTTTAGCCTCCTGAGTCAACAGCTTTAAAAAGGGCTTCCATCTCTTCCGTTGACGGTCTCAGTTCATGACTCAATCCGCGGCGACCTGTTTCAATGGCCATTTTTGGCTGCATACCATTAAAGAACCCTTGCAGCACGCACGCAATCGTTTTGAAATAGTTTCTCTCGGAGTGTCCAATTAGATTCATCTTTCCCGCTAAAGGAGCAAAGAAACCGTAAGACGCTAGAATTCCCAAGAACGTTCCAACGAGTGCTGCACCCACGTGGTGGCCGATTTCCGCTGGCGGTCCATCGATGTGCCCCATCGTGACCACAATCCCGAGAACCGCAGCCACAATTCCGAACCCGGGCAAACCATCCGACGTGGTTTGCAAAGCGTGAATCGGTAAGTGATGTTCCTCTTCCATGGCGTGAATCTCGATATCCATCAGACTTCCGACGTCTTCAGGGCGAACAGATCCATCAATAACGGGACCGAACGCACCCTTTATAAACTCGGTAGCGTGATGATCTGCAGCTAGTTTTGGATACTTAGCAAACACCGCACTGTTGTGAGGATCTGCAATATGTCCTTCCAGTGCAAGCAGGCCATCGCGGCGCGCTATTCGGAACAATTCATAAAGCGCAGAAAATGTTTCTTCATAAGACTTCTTACTATAGGGGTCTCCCTTGAGGGATTGAATGATTCCCTTCATTAACCCTTTCAGCACAGCGGGGGATGACATGATTACCAATGCCCCCATCGAAGCTCCACCGATAACGAGAACTTCCGATGGCTGAATCAATGCAGGAATGCTACCACCGGCCCATACGAAACCGCCAAGCACGCTGCCAATAACAATTATGCATCCAACGATTACAACCATTGCTAACCCTTAATGTGGATCAACGATTCACGAATGATAAACCGCGCCCGGAAGTATGTAGCTCGCATTAGCAATGCAGGCAAGAAATCAGGTCCGTAAAGAGCTTCCTTGTAGAACAGGCCTAAGGGTTGGGCCGCGTCTATCGGTTGTATCAATTGTGATGAAGACGTTTAAAGGCCAGCTATCCAGAAATAAAAAAGGCCAGAGCGATCATTCGCTCTGGCCTCTTCAAGATCCATTGATTGCTTTCTCAGACTGAAGAATCTGTTTTGCTACATGCATGCTTCGAGCAATTTCTTTGTGGCCATAATTCCGTCATCTGGACTTAGTACATTTCCTTCGTATTCGATGCCAACCCAACCTGAGTACTTCGCATTGGCAACAATCTTCATCATTCGATGGAAATCGATTTTGGTTTCGTTACCTTTCTCGTCAAAATCGTAGCTCTTCGCGCTTACCGCCTTAGCGAATGGCATCAGATCAGTAACTCCGTCGTAACGATCGTAGTCGTAAAAATTCCCGAAGTCAGGGAGCGTTCCACAATTAGACATCTCTGTCATTTTGATGGTTTCAGCTAACCACTTACCGTTTGAACTTAAACCACCATGATTCTCAACAATAACGTTGATGCCAAATGGCTTGGCAAACTCGGATAATCTTCGTAGCCCATCTGCTGCTAGTTTCTTTCCCTCTTCATAATCTGCTTTGGTTTCTGCGTTCACGCGGATCGAATGGCATCCAAGGAACTTCGCAGCTTCCACCCATTTGTAATGATTCTCAATCGCTTTTGTTCTGGAGTCATTGTTTTGATCGCCGAGCGCTCCTTCACCGTCGATCATGATTAACAGACTCGTTACTCCAACATCGGTTGCCCTCTTTTTCATTTCGGAAAGATAAGATTCATCTTTCGCTTTGTCTTTGAAGAATTGGTTGACGTACTCCACGCCTTCAATTCCATACTTCTCTTTGGTGATTTTCGCAAAGTCCAAGTTGTCGATCTGCTTTGCAAATAATGGCTTGTGTAAGGACCACTGAGCGAGAGAGATTTTGAATGGCTTGTCCTCGCCACTGGCCCATGCATTTTTAGCGAACGAGCAGGCCACGCCAGCACCGGCGGCGGCAGCAAATGATTGAAGTAGAAAGTCGCGTCGAAGAGTGATGTTTTGCATAAAGTCGATCAGTGCTAGAAGTGATAGGAAGGATTCGGGCCGTTACGTTTTTGAGCTCGAAGGTCAAAATCGGGACTCGCCTTATCCTCGGATTGTATTTGCGAGACTTGTGGCAATCAATCTAGGAGTGTCCTCTTTCAAGGCAGGATTGGGTAATTTCCCTTACGCCCGACTGGATTTAGCACCCCGTCAAGTTGCCATTTCGGTGGCTTTTCAGGGCCAAGACTCCTGTAATCCAAACAAATGGCAAATGACTTTGGGGGGTAAACCTGTTTTCAGTAGTTCCGAGCGAATTCCGACTTAAATGTTGTCCCCTTCCGTCGAAGTGCGGCTTCCCCCCTTTGGAGAAGAATTCACGTGTTGCCCCCACTGCCAGTTGTTAATCTCGGGCATGTCATCCCCGTAGGTCTCAATATACTCCTTGTGATCGATCAATTTCTCCATCAGGGCTTGTTTGAAATACGCAGCCCGTGAACCCAATTGCGGTAATCGATCTATAACGGATGCGCAGAGATTAAATCGGTCGATCTTATTAAGTACAACCATGTCGAACGGCGTTGTGGTTGTCCCCTCTTCGGTGTACCCTCGAACATGAAAGTTACCGTGGTTGGTTCGTCGGTAAACCAATCGATGAATAAGCCACGGATATCCATGGAACGCAAAAATGACCGGCTTGTCTTTGGTAAATAAGACGTCAAAATCGTGATCGGACAAACCATGCGGATGGTCGCTGTTATGCTGAAGTCGCATCAAGTTGACGATGTTTATGACCCTTACCTTTAGTGACGGTAAGTATTGACGAATTAGATCCACCGCTGCCAAAGTTTCCATGGTAGGTACATCTCCGCAACAAGCCATGACGACGTCAGGTTCGTGACCCTGATCATTGCTAGCCCAGTCCCAAATACTGAGCCCCGCCGTACAATGCTTAATCGCTTGATCCATGGTTAGCCATTGGGGAGCTGGCTGCTTGCCGGCGACGACTACATTGACATAGTTGCGACTTCTTAAACAGTGGTCGGTAACCGACAACAAACAGTTGGCGTCTGGTGGCAAGTACACTCGAATAACCTCTGCTTTCTTATTGACGACGTGATCAATAAAACCAGGGTCTTGATGACTCAAGCCATTGTGATCTTGTCTCCAAACGTGAGAGCTTAAAAAGTAATTGAGCGAGGCAATCGATCTTCGCCATGGTATTCCATTACAAACCTTGAGCCATTTGGCATGCTGATTAAACATCGAGTCGACGATGTGAATGAACGCTTCATAACAGGAGAAAAACCCATGTCGCCCTGTTAAAAGATATCCCTCTAGCCAACCCTGACATTGATGCTCGCTTAGAACCTCCATGATGCGGCCGTCCGGAGATAATCGATCGTCATCGGGGTAGATCTCTGCCATGTAACAACGATTCGTGACCTCTAATATGTCTTGCCAACGGTTAGAGTTATTCTCATCTGGGCTGAAGATTCTAAAATTTTTGCTATCCAAATTCTTCTTCATCACGTCCCGTAAGAACGTGCCCATGACGCGAGCTGATTCAGCGGTGATTGCTCCTGGCGAGCAAACCTGTACTTCATAGTCGCGATAATCTGGCAGTTTCAAGTCTCTTAGCAAAAGCCCACCATTCGAATGAGGATTGGCGCTCATTCTGCGTTCTCCGTGAGGAGCTAAACTGGCTAACTCGTCTCGGAACCGTCCCGATTCGTCAAACAACTCCTCAGGCCTATAGCTCTTCATCCAAGCTTCTAGAATTCGAATGTGCTCTACCTTGTCCATGTCTCCCATGGGGACTTGATGGCTGCGCCAATAATCTTCACATTTTTTGCCATCGATGTAATCAGGGCACGTCCATCCTTTTGGCGTCCTAAAGATAATCATCGGCCACATCGGCCTTGAGGTGTCTCCTAATGCACGTGCCTTGTGCCAAATCTGCTTGATATCTTCGACAACTGTATCCAGCGTGCTCGCAAGCTGTTCGTGAATAACAAACGGATCAGATCCTTCAACAAAATATGGCTTGTATCCCATCCCCTCGAAATACTTCGTCAGCTCCTCTTTCGGTATTCGAGCGAGAAAGCATGGGTTCGCAATTTTATAACCGTTTAAATGCAGAATTGGTAAAACACAGCCATCGCGAGCGGGATTCAAGAATTTGTTTCCGTGCCAACCTGTCGCGAGCGGTCCCGTTTCAGCTTCCCCGTCCCCAACAATACACGAAACGATTAGGTCTGGGTTATCAAAAGCAGCTCCATAGGCGTGACTGAGAGCGTACCCCAATTCACCTCCTTCATGGATGCTACCTGGCGTTTCAGGTGCGACGTGACTAGGAATGCCACCGGGAAAACTAAACTGCTTGAATAGCTTTTGAAGTCCCTCTTCGTCACGACTCACAACTGGGTAGATCTCAGAGTATGTTCCCTCAAGGTAAGCGTGCGCAACTAGAGATGGACCTCCGTGGCCCGGACCGATCACGTAGATCATGTTCAAGTCGTCTTTTACGATGACTCGATTAAGATGCACGCATAGCATATTGAGCCCTGGACACGTTCCCCAGTGACCCAAAAGACGGGGCTTGATGTGCTCGCGCTCTAATGGCTGCCTCAACAATGGATTAGCCATTAGATAAATCTGGCCAACCGACAAGTAGTTAAGAGCACGCCAATAAGCATCCAATCTTGCCATCACATTTTGCGGCAGATAATCGTTTTTCAAAGAATGCGTTGCAGCCTTAGCTTGTATCGCAGTGTTTTCAGAATGTTGTTCCGCCATTTATGCAACTCCATTTGTACCAAGTTTTTGACATGCAATCATCAGAAATGATGGGCTGCAGTCTAGGAGAGAGCATAACCGAAACCAGATCGCCGGACAATCAATCACTCACCAGAGCCAGCTATATAACGAGGTTCAGCACGGTATAAAAACAAAATCAGAACCGTACTTCAAGACTTAATCAGCGTGAAAAGATTCGTATTCAAACGAAGTTGTTCTTCGTACAATTCGCAGTCGGGTCCATAGGGAGGTCAACAATTCCCTCGCCCTCGCCGCTGCTGGCGCAAGATGGGCAACAACAAGATTCACCAAGCTTGGCGAAAACGTCTTCAATAATGCGAGTCGGAGTTGGCGCTGTTATTGCCGGCGTAACCACCGCCGCGGTGTGTGATGCGGTAAAGGAATCTGCGTTGCTGTGATCATGATTGCACTGATAGAGATCAAGCTCGTTCTCCCGAACCATCTCAAGGCTGATCCCCGATATGGCGATGATCCGTGTCTGTATTGTGGAATTTTGAATGTCGAATACGAACGATGAGAGCAACTCTTGACTCTGAATTTCTTCACCAGCGTACTCGCCAGCAGGTCCGTTTGGATTCGCATTGATGTAATTGATCACCATCAATACATCTAGTGCGTCAAGGGATCGATCCCCGTTGGGATCGAAATAGGGAGGATAGGAAAGTCCTGATCCATCCAAGGGTCGAGCGCCTCCAGCGTTTATCTCATTTATCAATGCCAATACGTCCAACGGCGATACAACCCTGTCGTTGTCGATATCCTCAGGTAAATTCGGATTTAGCCATGGACTCTCGGATAAGATCACCCCAAAGTTTAAGTTGGCAATGGTTTGATTGCTACCGATGCTAACGGTGTGAACACCGCCGATAGGAGTACTCGTCCCAGACACTGCCGGGGATTGAACAATCCTGATGTTGTAGGAACCTGCTGGAATATAAGGGAGTCTGAAACTCCCATCGCTTGCAGTTCTGGTTGTGGTAGGGCTGCCATACGTAAAGTTGTCAAACTTGGCCAGTGTGCCGCCAAAGGCTCTCGCAATTACATAGGAGATACGACGTTCTTGCGATCCCACTTCTAAAGTGACTCGCTGACCAATCGCAAGATCTCTCTGTTCATCGCGTGATATCAAATTGTCGTTGCTGTCGTAAGCGTCTAGCCTAACGCGTGCATTGTCGGAGTTCGCAATCGCATCAATGGAAGCAAAACTTGTTGCGTTGTCGAAACGAATTCGTAACTGTTGGTCAATTCCACGAAAGAAATCAAGAACTGTTCCATTAAGGGCGACAGGCTTGAAAATTCGAGAGCCTGTCGTTGCAGCGGGATCTGCAGCCGAGTGGACCCTCCCATTGGTACTCATGCCTATAACATCTACCCGCAACCCGGATTGTGTTGTGCCGATTTCTCCTGGAGGGAAGTCATCTGGCTCCAGTCGGCGCTGCAAGTTCAAGGGAACACCGAGTTGATCTACCACAGCGACAGTGACGCCAACTAACCCGCTTTCGTTTCGAGTCCATGTACCATTCTCGTCGGAATCTTCCCATGCGAAGCCTTGAATGCCCGCTGCTGTTGTGATTGCAGGTGCTGCTCCAATGCTCCCCGTAAAGAGATTGCTTGCGATTCCGAATTGGTTATTCAACGCCCGAATCTCAATCGTTCCGGTTGTTACGCTACCCAAAGGAATATCAAGATTCAAGTTGAGCGTGTAGTCATTGTGGGTTGAGTAATCGATCCAGTTACCGCCATTGATTCGATATTGAATTCGATTGATTTTGTTCAGCGTAATGTCATTCTGGTTGCCAGCAGAATTGCGATTAGGCAACGCTTTGGCCGACGCTGTTCCTACAAATTGATATCTCTGTCCATTGGTCGAGATCCGACCGGTACCCTGTAAATCGAGTGGTACATCCAGCACATCAAAGATCTGGTCGCCGTCGCTATCTACCCAACCTAATTGTGCGAGCGTGTGCGGAGACGTCACTAAATTCTCGTACGCAAACTCCAAATTGCTCCCCGCAGACATGATGCTCGGCGCTTGGACAAAATTTGGGTTTGGATTCAAATCTGTCGCGTTGAGATTCTGGGAATCATAGTAGCCACGCTTTTGAAAAAAGTTCCCTCCACCTGCATATTCGTCCCGCGCCCAGAACATGTGTCCGGTTTCGTGCGCATAGGTTGAAGCAGGTCGTGTTGAAGGAATTACTTGGAACAAACCACCAGCAAAGGCAAAGGCTCGCGAGAAGGATCCACCAGGTGCAAAAGATCCGTCGACATCGTTGGTGGAATTAACCACAAATATCGTGAACGACCAGTCCGTATTTAGCTTCGCTCGTTGAACTTGATTAAATGAGCGAATGTTCGTCGCCAAGTCATTGCTAGAGGCGTATCCGGCATCAGTGAGGAACTGACCAACCCATAAAGAAAAGTTGTTAGAAATCCGGTTAATGGGTTCGTAGGGAGTCGCTGGCCGATTGTTAATGTAAGTGGTATCGATGACCCAATCTAAAGTGTGTAGAGAACTCTTGGTGGCCAAGAGTTCGGTCCACCACTGTAGGCCGTCGCGAATGTTTCGCTCTACTTCGGCAACGTGGGCTGGAGTCCAGTTCTCGGTGTTGTTGTCGATCCTGCCATCGCTTTCCAACAAAATGGGGGTGACAGCAACCCTCCCGAGCATGAATTCACCAAGATCGCTTGGTTCTGCCCCAAACGGCAATGTCATGACTCGACGGTCTTCTAGAGACTCCAAAACGAGCCTGCGAAACCTATTTTTACTGATGTTAGAGGCCATAGGAATCGTGGACGAGAGCTAGGAAACGACTACTATTTGATGTTAGTTTAGGGAAAAGATTCCCGTTGCATGTTTGCAAAAGATCAGAATTCTTGTAATGAGATCTTACCTAGAAGTAGGGAGACGAGCGATTTTAACGATTGTGCTAGGTGGATTCTTGCTCCGGAAACTCGATTTCGACAAGTCTTTAGCCCGGGGGATTCTTCATGAAATTCGCATTTCCCTAGGCAAAGAATTGGGTCCGAACATCCCAGCAAAAAATACTCAATTCGCGGGAACGCGATAGACACCTAGCGAGGGTAAAGAATTTTTCCCCGATTTACCCGCATGACCGACCACACGGACTGAATGATCGGTCAATAAGCTCTTAAGAAATTCTAGCCTGCAGCGACTAGTTTCTGTCGGTCGTGCATGGAAGGGCAATGCTTAATCTTAAACACTCGAGCATCGCTTCTGCGGCTTCCTCTCCTTTGTTCCCGACGTTGCCGCCGCTTCGCTGTATAGCCTGCTCCAGATTATTAACGGTCAGCAAACCAAACCCCACTGGTTTGTTGTAATCGAGAGAAAGCTGCATCAATGCCATCGAAACAGCCCTGTTGATGTGCTGATCATGGGTTGTCTCTCCTCGAATCACCGCTCCGAGCGCTACCACGCCGATAAAATCTCGATCAGCGAGCGCCCGTTGTGATCCGAACGCTAATTCCCATGCCCCAGGCACACGAATCAGTATCAAACTACTTTCAGGAAAGCCGGCGGCCTTTAGCGTTCGAATCGCTCCCTCTGCCAACTTGTCCGTGATGTGATTGTTATAACGCGAAACGACTATGCCTACTTTTTTGGAAGCGAACTGGTCAATTTCCAAATTTGCAGTGATATCCAGCTCTACGCCCATCCTCGGTCATTCCTCAATACAAGAACAAATTGCCCTACTTCAACTGTTTCAATCATCATGGCCAGGAAAACGGATTCTATTCTATCATCGAATCGATTTAACATCCCTACTGTGGCCGGATCCCGAGTAGAAACTCGGCATTGGTGTTGGTCTTTTTCAATTTGGTTACCAACTCAGACATTGCATCCACCGGGCTCAAACTGGCAAGAGCCTTTCGAAGCATACTGATTCGTTCGTACTCGTTGGGATCAAGCAACGCTTCCTCGCGTCTCGTACCTGAGGCCGAAATATCAATAGCCGGCCAAATCCGCCTATCTACGAGCGCTCGATCTAGCACGACTTCTAAGTTCCCGGTTCCTTTGAATTCTTCAAAAATGACGTCATCCATTTTGCTCCCAGTCCCAACTAGAGCCGTTGCGATGATGGTGAGTGAACCACCCTCTTCGACTTTTCTAGCTGCGCCGAAGAACGATTTAGGCTTTTGCATGGCGTTGGCATCCAAACCACCGGTCAGAAGTTTACCAGACTGAGCGCACTCACCATTCCAAGCTCTCGCTAGTCTCGTGATCGAGTCAAGAAAAATCACGACGTCGATTCCGTCCTCGACAAGACGCTTCGCCTTTTCAAGTACCATCTGGCTTACTTGAATATGTCGAGATGCAGGTTCATCAAATGTGCTACTTATAACTTCGCATTTCGGACCACGCACTTCTCGTTGCATATCGGTGACTTCTTCCGGCCGTTCGTCGATTAGAAGAACAATCACATATGCATTTGGGTAATTCGATAACACCGCCTTGGACATCTTCTGAAGCAATAATGTCTTGCCAGCTCTCGGAGGTGAAACAATCAAGCCTCGTTGACCAAAACCAATGGGGGCAACTAAATCGACGATCCGTGTTTCAATTATCTCAGGCGTAGTTTCCAGAACAATACGGCTCTTTGGATGGACCGGTGTTAATGAGTCGAACGGCTTACGTGCTTTTGACTCATTCGGATTTCGGTGATTAATGGCCTCAACGCGAAGTAAAGCAAAGTATCGCTCGTTCTCCTTCGGAGGTCGGATCTGACCGGAGATCGTCATTCCCGTAGTCAAGCCAAATCGCCGAATCTGAGATGGGGAAATGTATATATCGTCTGTACACGAAAGATAGTGATGACTAGTCGACCTCAAAAAACCAAATCCATCATTCAGGATCTCAAGCGTTCCCTCACCATAGAGCATCCCGGAGGAAAGTAGTTTAGACCGTAGGACTTGGTAAATCAGTTCTTGACGATCAAGTGTTTCTGGTTCTGCGATGTTTCCGCTTTTCGCGTGCCCCAGCAGCTCTTCGTTGGTCATCTTTTGAAGAGTGCCAAAATCGATCTGGTTGGATACATCTCCGGCCGTCGCATGACGACGTTCGCGATAAAGTTCCTCAGAAAGAGAAAGTGGGTCTTCTCTTTTGCGATAAGGTTCTGGATTTCGGCGTCGTAGAGGATACTCCGACGGATCTTGATGGTTCATATAAAGTAGTGCAGAGCGTACACTGACAATCCAACATTCAGCCGATTCCTTGCGTGAAGGCTAGGCGGGATGTTCGAGAAACGCGTGACGCATCTAGGGAGGGTAAAGACAAGAAAAGAGATTTAGCCGACGGTCAATACCCCAAGCTTCAGCAAAATCAACAAGAATTAAGCCAAGCAAAAAGAACATTTCGCAGCGGAAAACCAAGTAAAGTATAAACCAAGGCTGCCCGATAAGGCAACCCAGTCACTTTCGCAATTCAGCTCTAAGCACGTGAATTGTAAGATCGGGACCGAAATTACCTGATAGCGGGAGATCAGCTCACATTAGCGGGGTTTACGGTCTCTGCCCTCGACTTCGAGATCTTGGGCGGACTGATCCGGCGGTGTGATTGATGAGTCACTTCTAGCTCGTCAAGGCTGTCTCGGACGTTTGACAACGATGTGACACCGGCTCTCTTCATCATCTGAAGCCCACCATTGGCCCCCTTGGATGCAGGCCAATTCTCCTCTAGTTTTCGCCCCCAGTCCTGCAGTCGCTGCAACAACTGATTATCGATCTTTCGGACCCTGGTTGCCGCTCTGGCAATAACCAGATGATCATCTTTACGCAGGTTCCAAAGCTGTCGAATTTCGTCCAGTTCGATGGGATCGTAGGACTGATGCAGGAAGATAAACTCCCCTTTGGCTAGGTACAAGCTAGATTCAACCGCTGCCGTGGGGCCCACCGCCGTTTGCTTTCGTTGCACTTCTATCTGTGGGTATTTTCGTCTTAAGTCGTCCAGAATCTCTGGAGTAGCATCGATCGACGCATCGTCGATTATTATCATTTGCACGCTGGTACAAATATAACACAAGTGTTCCAAGAGCGACTCTACCCGCGATTCGATAATGCTTTGCTTGTCGCGCACAGGGAAGAGAATGCTCAGCGAATCTTTCATTCGAACACTTTGCTGCTTAAGTCAAATACGCAACCATCGAATGACTGCGATGGTCTCTAGGATTGGTCGTCAATTGCTGACCACGCCTGTCATCGGCAATAATCCTAATGGCAATTAGCCTTCATAACGATTCAGCAAATGTGACGATTGTAGCGATTATGCATGGGGGTGAAAACTTTGGCCATCGGATTGAGCCTACAAGGTGCAGCCTGTCCATTGCTTTGACCTAGGAGTAATTGTCTTGGTCTGCTTGTTTACCCAAGCCCCAGCCTTTGTCTTAAGTAGAATCCTTATGAGTCCCATTTCCATTCGGCCCACCCGATCCATAATCCCAGTTGTCAAACATCTCGCAGACTCGGCATTGCTGTGTGCCGGGTTACCTAGTGTTCAATGGTTTCTTGGCCAACCTGTCAATAGTTCGACGACTATTGCCTGTTTGCTGGCGTGCATCCTATTGTTCGCGATAGGTGAGATCTGTGGCATATATCGGCCTAGCCGCGGACGATCGGCCAACGA
>VYLF01000893.1_pt1 | contig 15217 bp, 13 predicted proteins | sample 5114371 | NCBI WGS metagenome assembly VYLF01 (sample SAMN12291773, study PRJNA351875) | freshwater metagenome | isolation source: freshwater lake | place: USA: Michigan, Kent Lake | collected 2013-08-15 | reverse complement strand
TGAAACCTCAAAGAATCCGACAGAGGGACTGCTATCCATCTCGGAATGGTTGGCAAAATCCTCCAGTGTTTTTACCAAGAGTTGTCAAACAATCCGAAACTGGTTTGGAGAAATCATTTTTTGGCAATGGCAGCCCTGGCCGCCAGCTTGGTTTACGGCTATCGGTTGCTCTCTCCCTGGTTGGCTGGCTACTTGCATCTGACGGGTTCAGAATTGAAGTTGGTTGCCCACCTGCACTGGGCTTTGGGCAGTTGCCTGTTACTAGGGGCTTTATTCTATCCCGTTGCAGTCAATCAACTGTTGGGATTGGCAACCGGTATCTTTTTGACTCGTTATGCTATCTGGCAAGGGCGCAACCATCCTGACCAGGCGATCGCTGAAATCTGGGTCTATCTGGGTATTCTAGAAGCCACTGGGATTGGGGTTTATGCTGCCAATACTATTCCTCCGATGGAATTCTTCTCTCAATACCTAGTTTCTTGGTTGGGAGTAATCGCCTCTGGGGTGGCTGTTTTCACCTATCTGCTCCCTTGGCGGCTTTGGGGCTGGCCGCCTCGTCCTTGGCAATTCCTCGCTCTTGTTCTTCCAGGACTCGCCCTTGGGGGCAGTTTAGACAAGCTCAATCCCCTAAGTTTGCTGGTGGTGGCTGGATTCTATGCTTGGCTGGCTTGGCTGCGGCAGCAACCCCGGTGGCGCTATCTTACCCTACTGTTAGTGAATTGGGCGATCGCCCGTTGGCTGGCGGATTTCTCTCTGGCAACTCCCTTCGCCTACAGCAGTCTTGTCGGACTGTCTCTCCTCTGTCTTGTCTGGATAGAACCTACCTGTCAGGGGAGGCAAGGCAAATCCTTGCGCCACCTGCTCCGCCTCTTGGGAACAGGCATTATTGCTAGTGCGGCTCTCTGGTTTCATCATCAGACGGGAATCCTGCCTGGTATTCTCAGTTTAGTGGCAATTTTTGCCGGATTAGCCTTACGAATTCGCGCCTTCCTCTATCTTGGCACTTTTACTTTTGTGGCTAATGCTTTCTATCAGTTGGTAATTTTGATTGTCCTTTATCCCCTGCTTAAATGGATTATCGGATTGCTGGTGGGGGTTAGCTTGCTCTCAATTGCTGGCAATTTTGAAACTCGCCGTACTCAATTAACTAGCTTGCTGCAAAATTGGCTCAGAGACTTACAGGAGTGGGAGTAAGCTAAACGGCTTTTACTTCGGATCACCGATATAGACTCCAAAAGGGTTATAGCTGTTGGATCATGCAGGTTAAGCGCCGTTTAGCTTAATGCTTGATCCTTTGATAATGTCCTCTATGTAGGGCTGGCTCAATAATGGTAAAACCCTTTTAAAATAAGGCTTTTGACCTGCTAAAATCCGATGTTAGTGCTGCGAAAATAGGATTAAGACCTTCAAAAACCTTGCATTATCCTTCTTTGAGTACACAAACTGGTACAAAAAAAAGAGGACAACAAAGCCTGAAACGACCGACGACCGGCTACTGACGACCGACTCCTAACCGCACCAACAAACTTTTTCAGCAAACCCTATATAGTTGCATGATCTAGCTTTTTTAGGGCGCTGAGAGCATGGAGACGGACGATTGCTTCCCCATCGGCTGCTAAAGTCAGCAAAATACTTTTATTGTCCCGATCTAATTCTCCTAAAGCGATCGCTAGAGACTGTTTAACTGCCGTATGAGCGAGGATCGCGGGATGGGAGTGATAAAAATTACTGAGAATTGCCCCTGCTTGTCGGCGGAATTTCTGGGGGGTTTGCCGGCCAAGAATAGCGATAATTTCACGACAAATTAGGACATTTTCGCTATATAAAGCCTTTTCTAGGTAATTTAAAGCTTCTCCGTCCTCGATCCAGCCCAAGGCTCGTACTACAGTTAATTTTAAACTATCGGGAGTTAAGGAAGATTGCAGCAGTGGATTTAAAGCTTTGGCTGAGGTTGCTGTGCCGATACGACCGAGAGCGATCGCCGTTTCCTGACAGATATCGAGGTGGATATCGAATAACAGCGGTTGCAGATGGTTAACTAAATCTGCTTGGGGATAATTTGACCCTAGGTAACTACTAGCTTTAATTGCTTCCCGTCGCACCTCGATGGCCGGATCCTGTAAAGCATCGAGGATAATCGCAGTAATCTGGGGATGGTGAAAACTGCTTAAAGCTTCCATCGCCATGGACCGAATGGCGCTAGATTCATCCTTAACTACGGTTAAAAGCGGTTCGATAATTTCTGGCCGGCGAATTTGTGATAAAGCTTGTACGGCTAAAAAACGGGTATCAGAGTCGGACAGTAATTGTCCTAAACTAGAGATGGCAGAACTGCCGATATTAGCTAAAGCAGCCGCAGCCATTTGGCTGATTTCCTCCTCCTCCGATTTTTGCAATAATTGACTGAGAGCGAGAATACAGGCTCGATCGTCAAATTGACTGAGAATTCTCGCCAGAAACCAGCGCATTTCCCCATCTTGTTCCTCGGATTCTAACAGGGCAATTAAAGGAGCGATCGCCGATTGACCGATTTGAGGAAATAGTTTCGCTATCTCCCATCGCTGTTGAAAATCACATTTTTGTAAAGCTTCTAGGGCTAAATCGAGGATTTTATCGTTAATAATCGGTTCAATAGCATCTTTTTGGTTTAAAAGTCGCTGTATGCTGGCGTTTACTGTCTCCCAGTCCTTTTTATTCAACGCTATCTGAGCTTTTTCTAGCAGAGCTTGCATCGTGAGAAATGGCCTCGATTTTCGTGCTACCTATCCCAAGAATGTCAGACTTTCTCGCTTTTGTCCTCTCTTCTATGCAAGAAACCGATAATAAATCTCAAAATTGTGCATCAGACTTCAGTTTATCCTTAATTCTCTCGGGATAACCGAACAGAAAAGTATATGCTAGGCTACATTTAATCTAACCAAACCAAGAGAGCCGAGTTTTTTGTTGGAAGTGAAACTGCCTCATCCTGAAAGTACCATCATAGATGATCACAAACTAACTGGTTATTCCCTAAATCTAAATCATGCCGATGGACGGCATAAAGCCCGTGTTTTTAAATCGGCCTTAAACTTAGATATTGATGACGTTCAATTTCTTAAAAACGCACTCTTAGAAGCCGTTAAAACCTATGATGCTATTCCCGATAAAATCAATCAATATGGCCAAAAGTATATTATTGACTTTCCCCTGAATCATCAAAACAAAACGGCTATTATTCACAGTGTTTGGATAATCAGAAACGAGGAAAATTTTCCCCGTTTAGTTACTTGTTATGTACTTTAAGGAGATAATGAAATGAAACTCTTAGATGTGGTTGCTTTATTAGAAGACTTACCCCAATTGGGATTATATCGCGGGCAAGTGGGAACAATTGTAGAAGTCTATGAGCCAAATGTTTTTGAAGTTGAATTTAGCGATACTTCTGGCCTTGCTTATGCTATCGAAATCTTACAAGAAAATCAATTAATGTTATTACATCATTCTCCCTTAGAATCCCAAAAATTAACCGCTAAGTAGCGTTTGCTGTTGACTATCTAAATCACTCGTTAAGACTGTCTATGAGAGGGGAAAAGGGAGCTTTTTTTCAGTGTTGCCAAAGGCACGGCGTAGCCGTCCAGTAAACAGTAATCGGTGAACTGAAAACTCACATCTGATAACTGATAACTGATCACTGATCACTGACTTGTGAGGGCGCATCAGCGATCGCACAGTAGGGACGACTATAACAAAGGGGTATTTCCAGGTCGTGTTCTTCCAAAAATTCCCGATTACTTAAAATCTTAGCGGTTTCTCCCTCTCCCACCACCTGACCACGACTTAAAACCACCGTGCGATCGCATAGTTCTAAAGCCAGATCGAGATCATGGGTGGCGATCACTTGGGTTTGGGGTAAAGTGGCTAACAGTTGTATTAATTGCCGACGGGATCGGGGATCCAGTTGGGCGCTAGGTTCATCAAAAACTAAGACCTGCGGCAACATGGCTAAAACCCCCGCAATCGCCACGCGTTTTTTTTCACCCCCCGATAGATTCTGACTGTTTCTCTTACCGTAATGCTTGGAATCCAATCCCACCGCGTGTAAAGCATGATGACAGCGATGGTTTAAATCCTCTCCCCGAATTCCCTGATTCATCGGGCCAAAAGTCACATCTTCCCAGACAGTGGGCATAAATAGCTGATCGTCGGGGTTTTGGAAGACTAAACCGACAAAATTGCGGATATTTTCTAAATTCTCCGGTTTAACTTGGTAGGGACCGACGGTGATTTTACCCGTTTGCGGCGGGAGAATACCGTTAAAATGCAATAATAAGGTGGATTTTCCCGATCCATTGGCCCCGACTAAAGCCACCTTTTCCGTAGCTTCAATGGCTAAATTAATACCCTTTAACGCTTCTGTACCGTCAGGATAGGTATAAACTAGGTTTTCAATAAAAATCGGGTTGTGGTGCATGAAAAACGAGACTTTTACCTGAGTAGATGTACCATTTGACCCCAGAGGATCAGAATTACTATGCAAATTATAGCGAGATAATCTTTCAGCTTGCTTTGGGGAACCTGTACAGAGGGCAAGGAACCGGTGTAACCCCTCGATAACATGGCTTGATAAATGCGATCGCCACGTTCGTAGGTACGGATAAATAAAGCGCCGATTATATGTCCCACTAGCAACCGTTGCCATCGGGGACTACTCATTAAATTGCGCGCAATTGCTGCCCTTCGCATGGAATTAAATTCAGCGATCAAAACAGCTAGATAACGGTACATAGAAGCCAAAATTGCCACCAATAAAGGGGGAGTTTTTAGGGTAACTAATGCTTGCAACAGGTCAGGAATCGCTGTCGTTAAAACCAGAATATTGACCGTACAAAGACAGAGAAAAGCTTTTAGGGCGACACTGCCTAAAACCAGCAATCCCCCGCTAGTTACCCGCAAAAATCCCCAAGACCAAAGAATTTCGCCGCCATCGCGAAAAAGAGTTCCCAATAAAACCACACCGATAAAGACAAATTCGATCGCTACTCTTTGTACAAGTACGCGAATAGTCACCCGACTGATCAGAATTAAAATAATTAATCCTAATCCGTAAATCGCCCAAGTTTCCCAGCTACCATTCGGGGTTAAGGCTGTGGCAAAAACTAACAAAAGAGTAACTAAAACCCGGGTATGGGGCGCAAGTCTCTGCCAAAAAACGAAATTTTGGCGCTCATTTTTGCAAGAAAAAGTAGCAATGTGTAGCATTTATTCAGTTATCAGTTATCAGTTATCAGTTATTAGTTATCAGTTATCAGTTATCAGTTAGAAAGGGTATTTAGGGATTTAGGGATTTAGGGATTTAGGGATTTAAGGAAATTTCAGCTAAATGCCCCACGTCCCCACGTCCCCACGTCCCACTCCTCGACTCCCATCTCCTTACTCCTGATTTTGGGATTTTGGAATGACTAATTTACCGATACCCCAAGCGATGCCGAAAGTGGCAAGAGTTCCCAGAAAACCGGCGAGGGGAGTGGCGACACCTTCGGGAACACCTTTGAGGGCATAACCATCAAAAATTCGGGCGAAAGGTAATTGATTACCGAGGGCGTTAGGGTCTTCTTTTTGGCTAAATTGCAAGTCTTCCGCCACTCGATCGAGTCCGTCGGGATCGGGACTGGCAAAGGGAGAAAGAAAAACGGCGACAATTAGGGAGCATACCAGACCAATCAGAAAAAATTGGCTATTTCTGCGAATATTCATCGAATTAATTGCTTTATTGACGAGAAGCGTAGGAAGGCGGAACAGAGGTATTAACGGAATGGGGCGGATCGTAGAGGAGATCGGGACGGGTTCGCCAGATATAACCGACAGCGAAAACGGTAATCACCGCTTCCCCGATACCGATGAGGATATGCCAAGATAACATGGCAAAAAGGGCGAATAAAGGCGGTACAGTCCCCGATAAAGCCAATTGCAGGGCGCAAGCCAACGCCGCCACCACCACACTTGTCCAAGCAGCCATGGCAACAGCGATCGCCATACTGCGCCAACTATTAAAACCGAGGGCTTTCCTAATCCCCAGATAGAGATAATAACCGCCAAACGTCCCGATCAGACCCATATTGACGATATTTGCCCCTAAAACCGTTAAACCGCCATCTTGAAAAAATAAAGCTTGAACAATAAAAACCACCGCCATCACCAGAGAACCCGCCCAGGGACCGAGTAAAACCCCCGCGAGAGTCCCCCCTAACAAATGTCCGGAGGTTCCCCCCGGAATGGGGAAATTAATCATCTGGGCGGCAAAAATAAAGGCGGCACAAACTCCCATCAAAGGTACAGCCCGTTCAGCGTAGTGACCGCGCACTTTTTTGAGAGAAAAGCCAATCAGGACGACGGCAATTATCCAAGTAAATAGACTCACCGATGGACTCAAAAAGCCGTCGGGAATATGGAGGGCGAGATAAGGGGTAAGGAGAGGGTGAAACAAACCAACTCCCAGAAAATTAACAGACATTAAAACTCAGTCTCCTTGGCAATTTGGGTTAAAGATTTGAATAGAATTGTTTCGCTGGTATGGAAAAGCCCTATCTTCTAGTAGATAACTAACCGCTTCATTCTACAATGCTCTCTCTGGGGATTTAAACCCTTTAGCTTCTTAAGAATTTCTGTTATTTTGCCAGCCGTCAGGGTTTAGCTATCAGCAAAAATCTGATTATTCTCAAGCAGTCAAGTTATTTAAATTATTATTAATTTTTCGAGTTTTTTTCAGTTTTTATGCTAGGCCTTAACCCTCTGTAGAAGAATCAGACCAGCCAGATGGCACATTATCAAAGCGCAAGTCCCTTAGCTGCGGGGGAACTCGAAGGCTCTCCCCCTACTTAGGGTGATCAGCAAACCTGAGCGATCGGAGGGCGCAAGCTTTGCGCCCCTACAGTAACGGATTTTGTCGAAAATGTAGGGGCGAACTGTGTTCGCCCAAAAGGTACATTATCAAAGCGCAAGTCCCTAACCACTGAGTTTTAAGTAATATTATTCACCGATCACTGATTGCTGTTCACTGATAACCGATAACTGAAAGGTCTCCCCACATCTTTTATACCTCTCACTTCCTAAGATAAATAAAGATGAATCAGCTTAAAACTGTTGCTTTATTGGGTTTACTAACCGGTTTACTTGTCGCTATTGGCTACGCGCTCGGTGGTCAGGGCGGTGCTTTAATTGGTTTAGTAATCGCCGCCATTACTAATATCGGTTCTTGGTACTTCTCCGATCGCATTGCTCTGGCCGCTTACCAAGCCCAACCAGTCAGCCGCCAACAAGCCCCCGAACTCTACCAAATGGTGGAAAATCTCTCTCGTCAAGCCAATATTCCCACGCCGCAACTCTATATCGTCCCCACCCCCGCCGCTAATGCTTTCGCCACCGGCAGAGATCCCGAACACGCCGCCGTCGCCGTTACCGAGGGCATTTTAAACCTGCTGCCCGCCGACGAATTAGAAGCAGTTATCGCCCACGAATTAACTCATGTCCGTAACCGGGATACCTTAACCCAAGCTGTTGCGGCCACTGTTGCCGGGGCGATTTCCTACCTCGCCAGAATGCTGAGTTATGGTTTCCTTTTTGCTGGCAATTCTCGCCATCGTCAAGGGGGCAATCCCATCGGTTTACTACTTACCATCTTTCTCGCCCCCCTTGCCGCCACTGTGATTCAGATGGCTATCTCTCGTACCAGAGAATTCGAGGCTGATGCTGGTTCCGCTCGCTTGACCGAGAATCCCGAAGCTTTAGCCCGGGCTTTAACCCGTTTAGAATTGATCGGTCGTCAAATGCCCTTAAATGCCAATCCTGCCTTTGAACCGCTGTTAATTAGCAGTCCTTTTTCGGGGCAGTTTCTGGCTAATTTATTCGCTACTCACCCATCCACCGAGGCAAGAATCGAAAATCTCCGTCGCATTCAACAGGAATTATTAACCTGATCCCGTTCTTAAGTGAGTGGGTGGAATTAAATATAAAATGAACGTAGCGACTGTCTTGATTGTCAAGGGGTAACTCAAAAAACAATCAAGGAGTTGCTGTCGAACCTAAAATCTCAAGCCAGAAAAAAGCGCAGCAAAAACTAAGTCGCTCAGGTTAAACCAAAGCAAGCGCAACCCTTGATCAGAGATAACAAAAAGTGTGAATCTCTAGGAACAAGGTGGTAAATTGTCAGCAAGCTGCCAAGGCTGATTTTGGCGAACCATTGCATTAAGAATAACTAAGATTTTCCGCACACAAGCAGTCAGAGCCAGTTTTTTTGATTTACCGCGTCCGACTAGGCGTTCGTAAAAGGTTTTAATCACCGGATTATGACGCATAGCCACCACCGCCCCCATGTAAAGAGTCGCCCGAATCTGAGCGCGACCTCCCTGAATCATTCGCTTACCTTTATGTTGACCACTATCATGATTAATCGGCGCAACACCGACTAAGCGAGAGATTTGTTTGGCGGTTAATTGACCGAGTTCTGGTAAGTCGGAGACGAGAGTAGTAGAAATTACTTGACCAATCCCCGGCACGGTTTTGAGTAAATTGACTTTCTCGAGCCATTGTTGGTTAGCTTGGGTCAATTCCTCAATTTCTTGATTGAGTTTTTCGAGGCAGTTATCGAGATACTCAAGATGGGCTTCGATATCGACCAAAGCTTTACCGCGAGCGCGTTCCCGTCGGTTTTTTTCGGCAGTCCGCATCTCGACAAGTTGCCGGCGACGACTAATTAAGTCGCCCAATTGACGAGATTCTTCCGACTCAACCGCTAATATTTGCGGTTGCATTGCCTCGCCAAAATGAGCTAAGATTTGAGCGTCAATGGCATCGGTTTTGGCTAATTTACCAGTGGCTTTAGCAACTGACAGGGGGACAAGACCTCTCAAAGCATTGTCCACAAAGCTTACTAGAAATCTTTATCAACAACGGGGGGTGAGCTGCATCGAACTTTTTCGCTCGAACACCCCAAAAAGCTTGTGCTGTAAGGAGTTCAGCCAGCTTGTCCCCCTGTCAGCTTTAGCAAAGTCTCTTCCTTGACGGGGATTGATTAAGGCTACAGGTAAATCCGCTTCTTGTAATTGAATCACCAGTTCAGTTTCTCAACCTCCTGTCGCTTCCAGAACGATGAGGTTGACAGTGTAGGATTTTAGGGTTTCGACCAGTTTAGATATGTCCTCCTTTGTGTTAGCAACTTTCATCGCTTTACCGAGGGGACGGAGGTAAACATCTAGGGTCGCTTTACTAATGTCAATGCCTACCCATTGAGAGATATTTTCCCTGATTAAACCTGAGAAATTGGCGGGATTAATGGTTATTTTCGAGAGCATCCCCTTGATTTTACTCATCCTTGCCCGATACGGTCTGTTAGCTTAACAATTGATTGTTTTCGCCACGACCCCGGCGACTGTTCGAGTTTTGTCAGGGAGATTATGGTGGTGACCCTTGCTACGAAGCGGTTTTTTCTGACCAAGGTTGGGACGGTCTACCACCTCTCTCAATATACAAGGTTGGGTTGACGCAAGGAAACCCAACTTCAGCACCCCAAGACTGTCTATAAGCAGGGAGAAGGGAGAGGGGAGAAGAAGTCAGCGCATTTGTACTACTATTTTCCACGGGCAGTTTAAATACAGTACAGCTTAGAAGACGAACAACAAACCTCGAGAATTTGTCCTAGGATAATATTTGTCAGCTAAGAGGGGGATAATATGGGGACATTCTGGTTAAAAGTGAGAACTTTTGGGCAAAATATCTTAATTGGTTTAGGTTTAGTGCTATTAATCGGTTTTTATCACAGTATCAGTGCCAAATCTGCCTCATTAATGATTGTTTATCCTCCCGATAATCATCAAACCACGGCCGCTAGAATCTTTTTTATTGGTTCTGCTCCTCCATCGGGTCAAGTTTTGCTCAATAATCAACCGATTCAACGCAGTGCTAAAGGATATTTTGCCCCTAGTTTTCCCCTACAAGTTGGCGAAAATAATTTCACTATTCGCTATCAAAACCAAACTATTAATCGTCAAATAATTCGTCGAGATACTCAAGCAGTTATTCCCCAAGAATTAGCTTTTGCTGATAACTCTCTCAGTCCTTCTGTCCATAGGACGAGGTTAGTGGGGGAATGGATTTGTTTTAGTGCGATTGCCACTCCCAAAGCTCAGGTTTCTGTGCAGTTAGGAGATAAAATTCTGCCTCTTTTACCCCAACCTCAAACCACAAAACTGCCTAGTAATGCCGCAGTTTTAACTAATCTCAATCAAGCGAAGTCCGCGGATAAAACTGGTTACTATCGAGGTTGTCAGCAGTTTAAACAAGTGACTAACCTAGGAAAACCTATTTTTACAGCACAATTAAATAATCGCTCGATTAGCCAACAAGGTCAAGGAGAAATTAACATTATTAGCGATCAAAATTTACCAGTGATTGAAATTATAGCTGCCCAAGGGTTAGCGCGCACAGGGCCGGGTAGTGATTATTCCCGTTTAACTCCTTTACCCCAAGGCACGAAAGCGAGAGTCACTGGGAAAGAAGGGGATTGGTTACGGTTAGATTATGGTGGTTGGATTTTAGAGCGAGAAACCCGTTTAATAGTCAATGAAGTCCTAGATAATGCTAATATTCGCGGTCTCTCTTCTCGAAGTATCAATCAAGCAACGGAAATTATTTTTCCCCTCTCCCATCCTGTACCGATCGCCGTGGCACAAGAAGATGATAAATTTATTTTGACCCTTTATAATACCATTGCCCAAACCGATACAATTTTTCTAGTGGCTAATCCTTTGGTCAGACGTTTAGATTGGCGACAAATCAACCCGACTACGATAGAATACACTTTTAATCTTAACCAAAAACAACAGTGGGGTTATAGTCTTCGTTACCAGGGGACAAATTTAATCTTAACCCTGCGTCATACCCCGGAAAAAAGTGATAATTTACAGGGCAAAGTTATTTTATTAGATCCTGGACACGGAGGTAAAGAAACCGGTGCTGTCGGTCCGACGGGTTACACAGAAAAAGAGATTAATTTGGTTATGTCTAAATTAATTAAACAGGAATTAGAAAAATTGGGGGCAACAGTTTATTTAACTAGAGAAACGGACATCGACCTATCCCTACCGGCACGAGTAGAGATGATTAATAATCTGCAACCAACCCTAGCAATATCGGTTCACTATAATGCTTTACCTGATGATGGAGATGCCTTAAATACTCAAGGAATTGGCATATTTTGGTATCATCCCCAGGCAGCGGATCTATCGGTTTTTCTCCACGATTATTTAACCAAAAATCTTAACCGTCCTTCCTATGGAGTATTTTGGAATAATTTAGCTTTAACTCGTCCCTATAGTAGTCCTTCATTGTTATTAGAGTTAGGATTTATGAGTAATCCTCAAGAATTTGAATGGATTACCGATACTCAGGCACAAAAACAATTAGCGCAAGTTTTAGCCGCCGGAATTAGCCAATGGTTTCAACAATCTGGGGTAATCGCTTCTAGTTAAGATTTAATCTCAATCGGAGGGAGATAAGCTTAAGTAGCTGGTTATAATTAAATTAAAAATGGATTTTAGGTTCGATCCCCCCTGCCCCCCTTAATAAGGGGGGTGCCGATAGGCGGGGGGATCCCCCCTGCCCCCCTTGATAAGGGGGGTGTCTGACAACTTTTAACGCCTACCTACTTAAATCTTTATGAAAAACCAAGCCCTAGCTGGAAAGCTGGTGATAGGATTTGCTGGAGTTTTTATCTTAATCTGAGGAAATTAAATCAAGTTCATGGAAAAAATGTTACCAGTGAACAGCAATCGGACAAAATAACTGCTAGATTACAAGGTATAGCCGATCACTCTCTGGTAGATATTCAAACAGCGATCGCTCTGTGAGAAAAATCTCTGGATTAGCCAACAACTAAAGATAGTTTACCTGAAAATTTCCCAACAATTCACGCCCTTATAGACAACTTGCTCGCAGCCCCCCTTATTAAGGGGGGATTAAGGGGGGATCAAAACCACCTTATTAAGGGGGGATCAAAACCACCTTATTAAGGGGGGATTAAGGGGGGATTAAGGGGGGATCAATTGCCCACCTCAAGGTTGGGGTGGCCCAATTAAATCCCACTCCTGTTATTATTCTTCTCTACCCATGACTAACTCTTTATATATCAGCACGACGGCAACGGGAAGCGGTAAAGCGTTAGTAGCTTTAGGAATTATCGACTTAATTCTCCGCAAAACTAATAAAGTTGCTTTTTTCCAGCCAATTGTTCTCGACTGTTCCGAAGGTCATCGGGACGAAGACATTGACTTAATCCTCAATTATTTTAAATTAGAACAAACCTACGAAGAAGCCTTCGGTTTATGTTACGAAGAAGTTAAGGATTTATTGGTACAACAAAAATTTGATGAAATCATTGAAAGAATTATCAAAAAGTTTAAAAACTTAGAAAAAAAATATGATTTTATCCTCTGTGAAGGTTCCGATTATCTGCAAGAAAATTCCGCCTTTGAATTTGAGCTAAATACAGAAATCGCCAAAAATCTCGGTCATCCCATCTTAATATTAGGTAATGCTCACCATCGCAGTATCGAAGATGCCCTTAGTCCGATCCTGATTTCCTGCGACACCTACCAAGATAAAGGTTGTACGGTGATTGGGATTATTATCAATCAAGCTGAAGAGGAAAAAATAGAGGAATTACGGAAAACCCTGACTAAAATTTTTCCCCCCCAAGAATATGCCCTAGGAGTGATTCCCCATAATGCCAAACTGAGCAGCCCGCGAGTGGCAGAAATCGCCCAACAATTACAGGCAAAAGTTCTCTACGGACAGCACAGATTAGATAGTTTAGCTAGTAACTTTCTGGTGGTGGCCATGCAGATGCAAAATGCCCTAGAGCGGTTAAAAGAAGATAGTTTAATTATCACTCCTTGGGATCGCGGCGATGTGATTATCGGGATGTTACAGGCCCACCAATCGGCCAATTATCCCCAATTAGCCGGTATAGTCTTAACAGCAGGTCATAGTCTCAATCCTTCGATCGCCCGTTTAATTGAAGGTTTGCCCGATCCTTTACCGATTCTCTCCGTCACCACCGATACCTATACCACGGCCGAACGCATCCACGAAGTGCAGACCACCCTGACCTCGACGGACTACGATAAAATTAACCTCAGTCTGCAGCTTTTTCACAGTAACATCAATCTCGATCGCCTAGAAGCGCAAATTCGCACTTTGCGGACCCAGGGGATTACCCCGAAGATGTTCACCTATAATCTCGTGCAACAGGCCAAAGCGCAAAAACGTCACATCGTTTTGGCCGAAGGGACTGAACCGCGCATCCTCCAGGCAGCCACAGTTTTAATCGAACAGGATATCGTCGATTTAACCCTCTTGGGACAACCGGACGAGATCGCAATGGTGATTAAAAAACATGGTATCACTCTCGATCTCGATCGCCTGCAAATTATTAACCCCGTGGCTAGTCCCCATTTTGAAAGCTATGTGCAGACCCTCTACGAAGCGAGAAAAGCCAAGGGAATGAATCTCGACATGGCCCGGGATTATGCACAGGATGTCTCCTATTTTGGCACTTTAATGGTGTATCAAGGCGATGCTGATGGTATGGTATCGGGGGCAGTGCATACCACTCAACACACGATTCGGCCTGCACTCCAGATTATCAAAACTAAGCCCGATTGTGCGATCGTCTCCTCGGTCTTTTTTATGTGTCTAGAGGATCGAGTCTTGGTCTATGGGGATTGTGCGGTCAATCCCGACCCTAGCGCCGAGGAATTAGCCGAAATCGCCCTATCTTCTGCCGAAACCGCCCAAAAATTCGGAATTGAACCGCGAATCGCCCTGCTTTCCTATTCTTCGGGTCAATCGGGCCAGGGAGAAGACGTGGAAAAAGTCCGACAAGCGACCAAAATCGCTAGGGAAAAACGCCCCGATTTGAAGCTAGAAGGGCCAATTCAGTACGATGCGGCGGTGGATAAGGAAGTAGCTGCCCAAAAAATGCCGGGGTCAGAGGTGGCGGGCCAAGCGACGGTGTTTATTTTTCCTGATCTGAATACAGGTAATAATACTTATAAAGCCGTGCAGCGGGAAACGAAAGCTTTAGCGATTGGTCCAATCCTACAGGGATTAAAAAAACCCGTCAATGATCTCAGTCGCGGTTGTACCGTTCCCGATATTATCAATACGGTGGTAATCACGGCAATTCAATCCCAATCTTTTTGAGTTATCGTCATTTCAGATCAGTCCGATACATTCTAGACCGATAAAACCCTTATGATACCAAATCCGTTTTTAATAGTGTGATTAACTCTCAAGTTATGAATTGTTTCTTCCCACACCCCACTTCCCTATCACCCCACTTCCCCCCGCAACGCGCACGCAGTGACCACCCCACTATCCTATACTTTTTAAACAGGATTTAGTATGAACTCTGGCCTTGATATTCTCAATCTTAATTGAAATGACTATAGCCGTTTCCCAATCGATCGGAGGGCGCAAGCTTTGCGCCCCTACAGTAACGGATTTTGTCCACAATGTAGGGGCGAACTGCGTTCGCCCAAAAGGTACATTATCAAAGCGCAAGTCCCTTGGGTGTTGGGGAGTGGGGGGCAGCTAAAGGAATGACATTTCTAGATGGATAGATCATAATTGAATTAATTGGCTAATTTAAGCTTATTTCCCCATAGCTACTGACGAATTACAAAACCTCGAAGATAATATTCAACGCTTAAAACAACAATTAGCGGGAAAGCGAAACACTTTAGTCACAATTGCACCGGAAGAAAAAGTTAAGCTAAACGGCGCTTAACCTGCATGATCCAACAGCTATAACCCTTTTGGAGTCTATATCGGTGATCCGAAGTAAAAGCCGTTTAGCTTAGGATCGAGCAGCAGCTCGAAGATTTACGCCAACAAATTCGGAATTTTGAACGAGAAAAATGGGATTTAATCGCCAGCGAGAGTCAAGAAGCATCCTTTCCCGATGCCGAGGTAATGGTAGCAGAAATTATCACAGAAGTGACGGCAATTACCACAGAACCACCCCCGCAACTTGCTTCTGTACAAATCTTAGAATTATTAAACCAAATTCTATACTTTGCACGGCTACAACTTGCATTTTTTACTCAAGGACAATAATATAGTTTAAGAGTCATAATTAGAAGCAAAGCACTCATTAAAAACATGATTAACCTAGAATTCACGG
>VYLF01000365.1_pt1 | contig 15293 bp, 14 predicted proteins | sample 5114371 | NCBI WGS metagenome assembly VYLF01 (sample SAMN12291773, study PRJNA351875) | freshwater metagenome | isolation source: freshwater lake | place: USA: Michigan, Kent Lake | collected 2013-08-15 | reverse complement strand
GCGGAGAACTGGGCTGTATCGCATCCAGAGCATGTTCGCCAATATCGCGAGCAAGAAGCCCGCTATGCAGCTGACCGAAGGCAGACAGGCCGCGACAAACGCCGTCGCGAGGCGCTACAGAAAGCCAAGTCTTCTTCCGAAACAGATCCGTCGGTCTAATGCTGCCCGAACGCAGCACCTCCCGCATTTATCGGTATGCCCACCGTTGGCGCTCACAATCATTATGCCGCAACAACATCAACGTTGTTGGGGAGCGATGCGATATTCGTGTTGTGGCTTCGATTCCTAATTCGGCGATTCTACGAACCTTACAGATTCTTGCCATAACGTCGGCAATCACGTGTTACGACCGTGAATTGTGACGTGTCAATTCACCCACGAGGACTCTCGGTTGCGTGGGTTAGTTCATACGAGTCCCGATTTGTTATTAAGAGTGCTAGTAAAATTGCTCTGAAGCACACTTGGGCAAGAGCAATCTGTACATCTCGAGCTAGATCAAGTTACATTTCGTCCTCTTCGCTGAAGATATCCTCGACGTCTTCACGAGTGTAGAACTGAATTCCAACCAGAGTGCCACCATGCGACTCTACCGTCTTAGAGATCCTATTTGCACACTCGCACAACTCCAGCTCGTTGTTTCGTCCTTGAAAAAAGATGCATAGCCCAAATCTACCCTCTTCGTTAGGCTCATCATATTCTTCGCGGTCGTCGAATCCTTCTCTATCTAGTGCGGTAGACATCGATTCAACCGCGTGAAACGTCGGTGCTTCGATTAAAAACGCCCACGGCAAATCGGCATTTCCCTCAAGTCCGCAGTCAGTCATATGTCGTAAACGCCACCCGGCATCCTCTGGCTCAATCCAGCCATACATTTCGTCTTCATCAATGGGTTCGTAGCAATTGACACCTTCGTAAATTAACCCGTGATCGTTAGCGATCTGTTGGATTTGAGAGGCGATTCGTTTTACGTCATCCGCCGCAAATGCGCCACGCTCGATGATTGTCAAAATCGGATCGCCAAGGGATACATTGCTTTCGTCGTCAACCTCCTCCACATTCTCTTGCAGGTGGACCAAAAATTTGGTTTCCAGCTCATCCGCAACTTGCTCAAGTTTACTCAAATCATTGCATCGCAGTGAGAAATGCCAATCCAGTTCTTTATCCGCATCGTGATTAAGGTTATTGGTCAGATGTGCAAAGAGGGCATCAATGTCAAAGTTCAGATCCGGCTCATGGTCCATGATCGGTTTTAATTCTGTGTAGAGTAATGTTATGAAGCGAATTTGTGAGATACCTGACTGGTTCGCCGAGCGAAGAGCCTATTTTGCGATGTTATCTCGCTATGTCAACGTGCTTGTCTCGGTTGACAACCCGTTCAACATTAGTCAGACAGTGTAAGACCGAAACAAAGTCGTGAAAAGTATCGCGTCCCTAAACGGTACATAATCGTCACAATACGCTTGCCACACGCTTGCCACGAAAATCGGGATACGTCGCTACTTATACTACCTTCGATGCATTGGAACCAGAACTGATTTCAGCCATAATGCATTCCTCTTGAGCAATCCGTTGCCCCCAAAGCCCATAACACTTCGTTCTTCAGAGATCGATTCCGGGATCGCTAGATACAGCTTGTATCACTTGGCTGCTGCGATGAGAACTAAAACGATCCCTTCAGCTTTCGACAACTCTACCTTCGTCCGGTTGACTCGATAGGTTCCACCATCCACTTGCACCCATGGAAATAGGCGTAGCAGATGCCGCGGCGTTATCGACATCATCTTAGGTGATGTCTTGCTGGTTGTTGCCAAATTGCGTGCAACGGCCGTCGTAACACTTCGCTGTAACAAACTATCGCTCATGTTGTTTAAATCCTGAAAGTCAACCAACAAAAAATGACACGTGGTAAATTGGTTTGCAGGACGCGAAAACGTCCTAGAAATAACCTCGATAAAAAGTCTTCAATAACCATCCCTGCGATTTGCCACCCTTCGTCATGTCATCGACCCATTCCGAGTCAATCATGAACCTGTCAAGCAAGCAAATCAACAAGATCATAAAGCAGTTCAATAGCTTCGCAACGTAACAAATCGATAGATTTATAGACGCTACAATACCAATCAATGGACACAGCGGCCCATCAAATATGGTCGTCATATATCACGGCTCGCGATACACACTCCACTCGATTCCCAGCTTGCGCATCTTGGCTCGTAGCGTATGAGGGTTAATGTTCAAAAGCTTTGCGGCACCACGGCGACCTTCGATCTGACCACGAGCTTTTTGAAGAGCCCGTTCAATGTGTTTTCTTACTGCATCGTCCAGCGTTAACAATGGTTCTGATTCAGAAACTTTCAGTGGCTCCTTACGTGCAGAGTCTTGAGGAATACTCTGTCTTACAACTTGCTCTGGAATAACCTCATAAAATGTGGGCTCATCCGATTCGACACCCATGTCATACTTAGGAGCACTGCCCAAACCGAGAGCACTGGTGATTTCTAAATGCGTGCCACGCCCTAAGATGACGGCTCTATCCATAACCGCTTGAAGCTCTCGTATGTTACCGGGCCATCGATAATCGATCAATTGTTTGATGTCAGCCGGATTTAGATCGACGTAAGGCAAACCAAATTTTGATGCCGCCCTGCGTGCAAAATGCCTTGCCAACGCCGGTATATCTTCGATCCTCTCGCAAAGTCGCGGTAAGAGGATTGGAAACATGTTGATTCGATACCAAAGATCTTCTCGAAACGATCTTTGCTGAACCATACTCGCAAGATCGCGGTGAGTGGCTGCGATGATTCGAACATCGACGTGAATTAGTGATTCGCCCCCAACGCGTTCGATCTGATGCTCCTGCAAAACGCGAAGCAACCTTACCTGTGCCGCTAAGGGCAACTCCCCTATCTCATCTAGAAACAGTGTTCCTCCGTTTGCTCGCTCAAACCAACCTCGCCTTTGGTCAGATGCACCCGTAAAGCTTCCCTTTTCATGGCCAAAAAGCTGCGAGTCGATCAACTCAGAAGGAATCGCCCCGCAGTTTACGCGGATAAACGGCCGTTCAGCTCTCGAAGAACGATGGTGTATTGCTCGGGCGACCACCTCTTTACCCGTCCCCGTGTCACCTAGGATCAACACAGGCATATCTGCAGGGGCAACGAGCTCAACTCGCTCCATAACCGTTCGCAATCCCGATTCGGCGCCAACCAACGCATCGATACTCTTCGACTGTTGCTCCTCTTGTGCACCCGATGGCTTCAAAGGCTGACTAAGTATTTGCTGACGCGTGCTAAGCATCAGCCAAGTCGGCCCGACTAACGACTCCAATAGATAGTGTTGATCCTCTCTTATGGTTCGCCCGGCCTCCAATTCCACCAACAATACGCCATAAAGTGAACTCTTCCAATCATTCGTTGGCCGTCGAATGGGAGTCGCTACAATTTCCCCGGTTGCGACTTCTGGAGTTAATGTGGCCAATTTTCCGGTGCGGCGTGATCCGTACTGCCTAAGCACTTCATTTTTTTCGAGCCATTCGATTAGCTCCAGCCACTTGGGTTCGGTGCAACCGGTTGTAATCTCGTCAGGCGAGAGGCCATCTTTACTCACCGATGTGACAACCTTGAGACTTCTGCCAGTCGGTTCAAATCCGATCAGATACAAGCCTTGTGCGGGAATGCCGATACGAACCCGGTCCAAGAGTCCAGTCAGCGAAATAATTGTGCTGGACTCACGAAATATAAAATCCCAGATCGATTTTGACTCTTGCGACTCCTTGGTCATTTCCTAGCTGTTTCTTCCGTTAAATCCTGTGTTGCCATTCCGTGAACTTTAGCGATCGTATTTCAGTACTAGGCACCAACCAAATGTATCCCATCCGACGAAACTTCTGGCAGCAAAACATATCGCGATCAGCACCATCCAACCCGAGGTAACCTCAACGGACGCGGGTATCGTTTTTCGGAGTTGAAGTCGACCATAACCCGACGTGTAAGCGAGAGAATTCTAAGTTACTCTGTCCCTTGCTCAGGGACTTGTTGCTTTAATGGTAAGTTGGTCACTCTTGACCGACGTTGGCGCCATTAAACGGGCAAGAGTGCCCATTTCACGCTCGCTAAACGTTCAAGTTCGAATAAAGCAACACGCCCTCACGCTGCGGGTTATGATTCGATTTGTCTCCCCAATCAAGGTCATCTCCAAATAGTGGCAATAATCTCATCGCTAATCGTGTGCCACTATCGAAGCGTTCTGTCGAGGTTTTCTCCCATCGCATGAAATTCGAGCATTCTGAGCGTCCGATTTAACCAATCTCGTTAGACATTCCCTTTCTGAGTGAACACAATTCTGTTTCCATTGCGATTATTCGCGGAAGCCCCCAGGAAACTTACTCGCACCCCAGCCCCCGACACAGATGACTATCATATTTGCTGGACCGCCGTGAAATAACAAGTCGACCTGTAAAACAGGATCGGTTTCGAGAAAAATATTGGGATTCTCGTCCCTGCAAGGCTTCAATCACTCCGGAAACGTTTCCTTGGGAAAACCACCTCTATTGAAGTGAATGATACGATTCTGTGCCTGCTGGCGAAATAGCTATCAATCCGATCGCATTATCTCTGGCCCACGATTTGCGGTCCGATCTGCCCAAGGGTTGTCAAAACCAATTTCGTTGTGGACTAGCGTTCGCTGGCTCTCGTCAAATCTTCGATGAGCTCCCCGCGTGCACTAACACAACTCCAATGCACTAGATCGATAAGTTAGGATTTTTTGATGTTCAAGCTTCGCGGAGCGATCGTTTCCTTTGTTACCGGACTCGTTCTGTCCACCGGATGCCATAAAGAAAGCAGCCCGTCGAGTACCAATGATGGGAAGCCTGAGCTTACCATTTTGAATGTCTCCTATGATCCTACCCGCGAGTTTTACTCTGAGTTCAACAAAGAGTTCGCTGCCCACTGGGAGGAGAAGAACGGACAAGTCCTTTCCTTTGACCAGTCTCATGGCGGTGGGGGCAAACAAGCTCGCGCGGTGATTGACGGACTCAAAGCAGATGTCGTCACATTAGCACTCTCCTACGATATCGATCAGATTTCAGAGAAGACCAAACTGTTTCCCGCCGACTGGCAAAAGCGTTTACCTAACAACAGTTGCCCATACACCTCAACGATCGTGTTTCTCGTTAGAAAAGGGAACCCCAAGCAGATCAAAGATTGGAACGATCTGGCACGAGGTGACGTGCAAGTTATCACGCCGAACCCAAAGACATCGGGGGGAGCTCGTTACAATTACTTAGCCGCATGGGGATACGCACTCCGACAACCAGGAGGCAACGACGAAACGGCATTTCAGTTTCTAAAAGCAATTTTCAGTAACGTTCCCGTACTAGATTCCGGTGCGCGTGGTTCAACCACGACATTCATTCAACGTGAAATTGGTGACGTTCTTCTGACGTGGGAAAACGAAGCATTTCTTTCGGTCAACGAGTTCGGACCTGAGAAATTGGAAATTGTCATTCCATCCACAAGCATCATTGCAGAACCGCCCGTTACCGTTGTCGATGAGAATGCCAAGTCACACGGAGCACTCGAAGCCGCGACCGCTTACCTAGAATTTCTCTATTCGCCTGTAGGGCAAAAACTAGCGGCCAAGCATTACTATCGTCCGTTTGTCGCTGAGCACGCGGATCCAGCGGACCTAGCCCGGTTTCCGAAGCTGGAACTATTCTCGATTGATGAAGTCTTTGGTGGATGGCCCAAGGCGCAGCAAACGCATTTCAACGATGGCGGATTATTCGATCAGCTCTATTCGCAAAACAATCGCTAAGTTGCAGCTGGTTTCTACTCTAGGCAGGAGGCATTGTTCGTGAGTCGAACTTTTCGGCAATATAGCGTGATTCCAGGCTTCGGATTGACCTTAGGATACACCGTCGTCTACTTGAGTTTGATCGTGCTAATTCCCTTGTCCATGTTGTTCTTCAAAACAGCAGGCATGGGCTGGGAGAGATTTTGGACAACGGTCACCGAACCTCGAGTAGTGGCATCGTACAAACTTACGTTTAGTGCTTCGTTGATTGCCACTTTGATTAATGTTTTGTTCGGTGGAATTGTCGCGTGGACATTGGTTCGATACAAGTTTCCCTTCAAGAAGCTTATCGATGCGATGGTGGATTTGCCGTTTGCGATACCAACAGCCGTCTCAGGTATTGCGTTGACAGCGGTCTATTCCAAAAATGGTTGGATCGGGCAATTTCTGGAGCCATTGGGAATTAAGATTGCCTTCGCGTACCCAGGAGTCGTTGTCGCGATGACGTTCATCGGACTGCCTTTTGTAGTACGGACATTACAGCCTGCTATCGAGGATTTGCATAAAGAGAACGAAGAAGCATCAGCTAGTCTCGGCGCATCAAGATGGCAGACGTTTCGTTTCGTCATTCTCCCTGCGATCATACCTTCACTGCTGACGGGCTTTGCGATGGCTTTCGCACGAGCTTTAGGAGAATACGGATCCATCGTCTTCATCTCAGGCAATTTGCCGATGAAGACAGAAATAACAACTTGGATCATCACTCAAAAGCTGGACCAATACGACACCGAAGGAGCAACTGCTATCGCTCTAGTCATGCTACTGTCGTCGTTTGCGATTCTGTTTACGATCAACGCCATACAATGGTGGACTAGTCAAAGACATCGAGGTGTCTCATGAGCGAAACCAAAATTGGTTCAATGCGTGCAACGCCCCCTGAGCCCCTATCTGACAACCGGGCAGCAAGTAAGAATTCGCAATACGAACGGTTTCGAGGAGCAACAGACGAGCCTATTTGGGTTCGATACACATTGATCTCAATAACGGTTTCGTTTCTGTTACTCTTCCTATTCTTGCCGCTGTTGTCTATATTCGCTGAAGCATTCCGTAAGGGTGTTGGAGCGTATTTCGCTGCATTCAATGACCGCGCGGCTTTGGCTGCCATCAAACTAACGCTGATTACTGCTGGCATCTCTGTACCTCTAAATATCGTGTTTGGTTTAGCCGCTTCGTGGGCCATTGCGAAGTTCGAGTTTTGGGGTAAGAGTCTTTTGCTTACTTTGATCGATTTGCCATTCGCTGTTTCTCCGGTGATCTCGGGATTGATCTTTATACTCCTTTTCGGTGCTCAAGGCTTGTTAGGCCCATGGCTCTCCTCTCAAGGGATTCAAATCATCTTCGCCGTTCCGGGCATTGTGATCGCTACGATCTTTATCACATTTCCTTTTGTAGCTCGAGAAATCATTCCCTTGATGCACGAGCAAGGAACCGAGGAAGAACAAGCAGCAATAACTCTAGGAGCTAACGGTTGGCAAACATTCTGGTACGTTACGCTACCTAATGTTCGTTGGGCACTTCTGTACGGTGTTATTCTCTGCAACGCTCGAGCCATGGGAGAGTTTGGGGCAGTTTCGGTTGTCTCGGGACATCTGCGAGGCAAAACCAACACGCTGCCATTGCACGTTGAGATTTTACATAACGAATTCAATTTCGTCGCCGCCTTTGCCGTAGCCTCATTACTAGCAGTACTTGGATTGGTGACGCTAGCAGCCAAAACCTATGTCGAATCACGTGTTCATAGTGCGTCCTCATCCGACGATTCATCCACCTCCGATCATTGAGAAAAACATGAGTATTGAAGTCAAGCATCTCTCAAAAACGTTCGGAAGCTTTAAGGCGCTCGAGAACGTGAGCTTACGCGTGAATGATGGCGAGTTAGTTGCTTTGCTCGGTCCATCGGGGTCTGGCAAGACAACGCTGTTACGAATCATCGCGGGACTAGAGACACCCGACCCTAATCCGGAAAGCGAAATTCTGTTTCACGAAGCACACGTGACATCATCTCCTGTCGGAAAACGAGGCGTTGGCTTTGTGTTCCAACATTATGCTCTGTTTCGGCACATGTCCGTTTTCGACAATATCGCATTCGGTCTGCGAGTAAGACCACGGGCTAACAGGCCTCCTAAAGAGGCAATCCGCGACCGGGTCAATCATCTTCTTAAGCTTATACAGCTAGAGGGGTTTGGCAATCGTTACCCTTCCCAGCTCTCTGGAGGACAACGGCAGCGCGTCGCTTTAGCGCGAGCTATCGCCGTCGAACCACAAGTCCTGCTGTTGGATGAACCCTTTGGGGCTCTCGATGCGAAAGTACGAAAGGGTTTGCGAGATTGGTTACGGCGACTCCACGATGAGATTCATCTAACCAGCGTCTTGGTGACTCACGATCAAGAAGAAGCACTCGAGGTTGCGGACCGAGTTGTTGTGATGAACAAAGCGAAGATTGAACAAGTCGGTACACCCGAAGAGGTATTTCACAGACCGGCGAGTCAATTCGTTATGGAATTCTTAGGGCAAGTCAATATTTTTCGATGCCGAGTAAGAGAAGGAACGGCTTCACTAGGAGGACTAACGTTTGAGTATCCCAATTACCAAGACTCCAGCGAACGGGATGCGACCATTTACATGCGTCCACACGAGCTTGAAATTCGGAGGCACCAACAGAACCAGCCGGGTTTGGCTGCCACAGTGGTTCGACTCAATCCGGCCGGCGCGTTCGCCAGAGTTTTCCTACGTGCAGATGGGGTAGACGAAATCCAAGTGGAATTGCCACAGGATCAGTACCGAGATCTTTCCTTGTCCCCTGGTGATCTCGTATTCGTATATGCAAAGAACGCACGAGTCTTCGTTCCTGATTTCGTGATTTAACACCAACAACCGGCTTCTTCCTTAAAAGTATGAAGAGCTTCCTGCTGTTGTAGTGGGCAAGAAAACGAGGCTAAGATGCTACAGCGGGCGAGACGAGAAGGTCCGACGGCCCCGCTACTTGATCCTAGGCGCCAACCAGCAACGCTAAGATCGCAAAAACACCTTGCGAAAATCTATTCGGAAAATCCTCAATCCCACGTTCCTACAACCTACTTTGCTAACGCACTTCCCTACTGATTTGTATTTAACTCAGAGCACACAGTAGACAAATACCCCGCTTTGAAAATGCAGTGGAACCCATTCTCACTTGCTGATGTATTCTGCAAATTATGAGGGACGGCCGAGACAAAGGTCTCATGGTATCGAAATCTTTGACAGCAACACCTATGTGGCCTAATTCGATAACCGTTCTCAGCGATTCGAGTCGATGGCGTTTGTGACTGTTGATTCCTCGACGCCTTTGACTAATGCAACATTTCCTAGCTTGCTCGGTAAAATGAGTTGCAACTGCCCGTGTTCCGTCTTTTTGTCTGATCTCATCGCATTTAGCAGATCCGACGTTGCGATAGGCTCTTTAAGAGTTACAGGCAGTTTCAAGCTTTTCAGCAACGCTGTCTGTCTTGTCAATTCTTCGAACGTCCACAATCCTCTTTTTGCGGCAAGATGACCGGCCATGGTCATGCCTATCGAAATTGCTTCACCATGTAGATAGGTTCCATACTCTGTGGTCGCTTCGATGGCATGCCCAAACGTATGCCCATAGTTCAGAATGGCCCGTAGGCCAGTCGTTTCTCGTTCGTCAGCCGACACAACCGACGCCTTGAGTTCGCACGAGCGGGTGATCATATGCTTCAGCACCGCAGGTTCACGGTTCAGAATCCCAGAGGCGTGCGACTCCAAATAGGAAAAGAACTCTGCATCGAGGATTACGCCATACTTTACGATCTCAGCTGAGCCGCTGTTGTATTCTCGTTCCGGTAACGTATTCAGCAAATGAGTGTCAATGCAAACGGCATGCGGTTGCCAAAAGGCACCAATGATATTTTTTGAGGCAGGGAGATTGATGCCGGTTTTTCCACCTACGCTGCTATCCACCATTGATAAAAGCGTGGTTGGTATCTGCAGAAACCTGACTCCACGCATGTAAGTCCCGGCAGCAAATCCAGCCAAATCTCCGACAACTCCTCCACCAACAGCTACCACAACCGATTTGCGATCTGCTTTACACTCGAGCATTTGCTCCCAGATCATCGATAGTTTCTCAACACTTTTGCTCTTCTCTCCGCTCGGGATAGTGATGCAACTCGTACGCAAGCCATAATGACTGAGCGCACTTGAAATTGCCTTTGCGGCTGAATTTAAATGCTCGTCATAGATAACTACCGCATGTTGCCAATCGGCAAATAACTCAATCGCTTTACGCAATTGTTCTTCGAGTTCATTCGAACCTATCCAAATGGGATAAGTACGCTCAGCAAGCAACACTTTTACCGTCGAATCCATGATTCCTATTTCAGTTAGCTCGATTTGTTTTGATTTCGATCCACAGCCAGCACAACTCGCGAGTGACAAAGCAAATCGTGCAATGCGGATCGTTTGTTGGTGATGAACATTACGCTAGCGTCAATGGCCACGAACAACACCAATATGAATTCCGGGATGGTTAACATCCATTCGTAGCTTAGAGTGAAATAAATCGCCAAAGGTCCCAGCCACGATAAGGCGTTTCTAAGCACTTCCCGAGTCACCAACTGTTCACTCCGCGGGGGCAAACCATTTTCCTCCACGATTCGCAATTGAAAGAGGTATCTCCCCAACGATCTTCGACCTCGATAGACCCATGTTAAATATGCAGCGGGAACACTCAACGAGAAGAAGGCCAAAATCGGAATGGTCCATTGCCATCCTTGGAATGCGTCTCCCATCAAGAACAGTATGGGGACGACAAACGGAACTAAACATAAAAGCAAAAATGCTTGATCTGCCACATAGGCCATGACGCGCGGTGCAATGGCTGCGGTGGTTGTGTTAACAGGCTGTATGAGTTGCAGCTCCTTTTCCAATTCTCGAAAAGATCTGTAACGATCAGAGGGTGCCTTTGCGAGCAGCTTTTCAATAACGCAGGCAAAATCTCGCGGTACACCTTGGGGCCAATTCTGAGGAAAATCGATCGTTGCATCGAAATGAGACTCTAATCGCTCCCGAACGCTTTCCCCCTTTAGTTCGAATGGAAATCTTCCGAACACCAACTCAAACAGAGTCACCCCGAGAGCGTACATGTCAGATTGAATTGAGCCTGGTTCTTTCAGTAGCTCTGGTGCTAGGTAAGCCGGAGTCCCTGACACAGCGACCTTTTTATCTGAATCCGATGCGATCGTGGATAATCCAAAGTCTGATAGTTTGATATTGTTTTCGGAGGTTAATATCAAATTGCCCGGTTTGATGTCTCCATGCACGATTCCAAATTTGGAAGCGTGTTCCAATGCCGAGGCCACTTGTATTCCGAATCTAATGGCGTCAGCATAGGGAATCTTTTCGCCTGACTTTAGTTTCTCAGCCAGCGTTGGGCCAGGAAGCAATTCCATCGCCAGAAATGGTTCTTCACCTTCGCGTCCGACATAATAAATGACGACAACGTTGGGATGGTTAAGGCGTGCTTGCGCTATGGCCTCGCGGAGCATCGAAGAGATCCGCGAATCCATATTGTGATCCGTATACCGCATGACTTTGACGGCCACGAACCTCTGCAATGAGGTATCCAGGGCTCGATACACGGCTCCCATGCCACCGCTACCTAGCTTACGATCGAGCTCAAAGTGACCGTAAGATTGCCTGGGCAATTGGTTGTAGGAATGGAGGTCAAAGGCAGATTCGCTGTCCGGTTCATCAATTCCGGTAATAGTTATGGTCGCATTTAAGGGAGACACAAACGCCTCCGGCTTGAATTGGCGACCGCAATGAGGGCATGATCCTCCCTCATTAGGATTAATCTCAAAGTCCCTTCCGCACACGCAGCGATAAGCGATGCAAAGTCGTTTTTGCGTTCGCTCCTGAGTTTCTGCTTGTAACGTTTCCTGGGAATCCATTCCCACATTCTAGTCAATCTTAATTTTTTGGGGGTAAAGCGGCGTCTCGATTCTCTCAGCAAGCCCACGTGTCCATACTAAATTCGATACTGCAGATTCTTGCAATAGTGAAATCTGTGCCATCCATTTTTTCTTGACAGTTCCCCCCTGTTTGTTAGAATCATCACGACTTAAACTACCCTGGAGAAAAAAGCATGGGCCGTCCACAGCGTAACGAACAGTTCCGACATGATGAAATTGCGATTGTCCATTGCGTTCAACGGTGCGTTCGAAGGGCATTTCTCGCAGGAATTGATGAGGTCTCCCGAAAAGATTATTCCTATCGACGCGAATGGATTCGTCGAAGATTCGAGGCTCTCGCTTCGGTATTCTCTATTGATGTCCTAAGCTATGCGATCCTCTCCAACCATCTGCATGTGATTTTACGCAGTCGTCCCGATGTTCTGGCGAAACTCACGGATCAGGAGGTTGCGATTAGATGGCTACGTGTCTTTCCCGGGCGGAGAATCGAAGAGCATTTGGCTGAACCCTCAGAAATCGATGTCCGGCGTGTTCTGTCTGATTCCAAACTACTCGCTAAGTTACGTACTAGACTTAGCGACATTTCTTGGTTTATGAGAGCATTGGCTGAGCCGATTGCACGCATCGCCAACCGAGAAGATGAGTGCACGGGAAGGTTCTGGGAGGGACGCTTTAAAGCCCAACGAATTGTTGATGATGCTGGTTTGTTGGCCTGCGCGATGTATGTCGATTTAAATCCAGTTCGCGCTGCCATAGCCCGAAGTCTTGAAGAATCGTTGCACACGTCGGTTCACGATCGCATCGAAGCGGAAACGGGAAAACAGATTCCGTCGGCCGCATTCGATTTGGTGCCCATTACCGCGCATGAGTCCATTACACAGCGACGAAAATCCTTGGAATTGCAACGTCAAGAACGGAAAACAAAGCGAAACAGGACCGTCAAGAAAGTGCTTCGTGACAGTTGGCTTTCACCACTGAGCCTGAGTTCCAATGCGCAATCGGGTGACCCGCAATTACACCAAGGTGGAACACGAGCCAGCGACAAGGGATTTCTTAGAATCGACTGGAGTTGCTATCGAAAGTTGCTGGATTGGGTCGCATCGAACAAACCAGGCGCAGGGACAATTGCACTGCCCAAGGCATTAAGCGATGCATCTGTAAGTTGCGGAATCGTCCCGGAGATGCTTTCGGATCTAGTATGGAACTTCAAAAAGTACTTTTGTCGTTGTGTAGGTGGTTCGGAAGCGATGTCGAAGGATGCGGAACGGATCGGCAGACGTTGGCATCAAGGGCAGCGACGCGCGGAAGCTTGCTTCAGCTAGTCGCGATAGTCGTCGAACCTAACACTGGCATCTGAACGGTTTAATGGCAAGGCAGTAAACTGCTACCTGCGGTCTCTATTTGGCAAAACCATGCAAAGCTAGATGCCTCCACCAATTTTGGGTGACAATCGAGGGGCGTGGCAGAAGTTTCGCCCGATCTTGCGAGGAAAAAGATACAGCCAGCGAAACAAACAATGTTAATTTAAAAATGGATGGCACCATTTGCGGAAAACAGCACTGATCTCGTCTATTTCGGAAAAATTCTCCATTCCCAGCTAATAAAACCCACTCCTGTACGTCTAGTCTCCGTGGCAGCAATGAATCCCGAATTCGAATTATGCTTTATAGCGTTAAGCCCGGACACCAGGCATCTTCGAATTAACCAGTGCACAGCATCAAAACCATGAATCCACCCAGCGATTTTCCAACGTCGAGGCTAGGTTGACTACCAAACCGGATGCCAATAACTGCAGCGACGTCGGATCGCAAAAGCTGTCGATCCGCGCCTTATTCGAGGCCGAAGAGTCGGGCTTGCTCCGCTTTGCGTTCTCGTTGACAGGTCGTCGCGCGGTCGCTGAAGAGATTGTTCAAGAAGTTTTTCTGCATCTCCACGCCAAATGGAATTCGGTGTCGGAGCCTCGCGCTTGGTTGTACCGAAGTGTCCGAAACGGAGCTTTTCAACATCTTCGCAAGACCCGGCGCGAGTCAATGCAAACGGACGAACAGCGGGACTCGCTAATCGATGAATCAAATGAAACACCCGATGACTTAATCGCCCATATGGAAATCGTGGCCAGTTTACGAAGTTTGGTTGCTGATCTCCCGGAAAAGGATCAAAAAATCATTCAACTCAAATACTTCGAAGGCCTCAAGTACCGCGACATTAGCCAATCGACAGGCTTAACGGTGAGCAACGTCGGATTTCGACTTCATCAGATTTTGAAAAAGCTCGCTGCCGGATTGCTGCCGAAAGGAAATCAGGACGAATCATGAATGACGATCTAAACCAATTCTCTATCGAACACGAGTTGCAAGTTCGATTGCTCAATCTAGTCGTTGACGAAGCGTCCGATTACGATCGTGACCAATTGATGCACCTAATGGAGCAACGCCCCGAACTCAAACTCTATGTTGAGCATCTGCAACACATGCATGGTCTGCTATCAACGATCGGTGCGGGTGAGTGGGACAAGGAGCCAGCTCCCCAAACCAGCGAATCGGATTGGAAGCTTCCTGAGGATCGTCGCAACAATTTGCTCGCGATTCTGGATGGACGATCTGCTCAAGAAGCACCAACCAAAACCATAACGCTTGCAACCCCTCTCGTAAAGAACAAACGTCTCTCTTACGGTATCAGGTTAGCGGTTCTCGCTGCGTCGATCTGTGTCATCGCGACCGTTTTTTTGTTACCTGCTCAGTATGCGGCTAGGCAATCCGCGAGAAAATATCGCTTTGGATCTGACGTCTCCGGTGGTATTCCAAATGCATATTTCCTAGATTCGAAGTCTGAGTACGCGGAAGCCAGCAGTAATGTTTCACCTGCGAGTCCAGCCATAACAGCTCCGGTGTTTCCAACTCCTTCGTCAAGCTCTCCCGTAGTGGTCCCAGATGGCGGGACTATTATGCTTGGGGGAATCAAACGTGAGGCGAATGGTCAAGTGATTCGCGATTCAGAAAAAGTTCTACAAGAAGACCTCGCCAAGCAAAACACCTGGAAAGTTGACAAGCCCGGTTCAGCCCCGCGCATTGCCGGTGATAGTACACAAAACAACCTATGGGATGAGTCCCGCGCGTTAACGAGAGATGGTTTCTTGGACGCTAAGAAGGGCGCGCCCGCCAATGGAGCAGAATTCTTTGGGCGGGGATTAGCAGAATCCACCACAAATGGTCCCGCAATGGCCAAAGAACTTGATTTCGTCGAACCGCAATTGAGCGATCGCGAGCGAGGTGGGACAGCCGCGACTGTTCCCACGCCTGCGACTGATGGGATAGATAATCTCTTAAGCTTCGCTCAGGCACCTGCCGCTCCGTCCAGCGGAGATGCTTCAGGTTGGGCCATAAATAATTTTGGAACCGAAGCCGAAACGCCATCAAAGGGCAACGCCGGCATGGGCGGAGGCATGGGCGGAGGCATGGGAGGAGG
>VYLF01000362.1_pt1 | contig 15303 bp, 9 predicted proteins | sample 5114371 | NCBI WGS metagenome assembly VYLF01 (sample SAMN12291773, study PRJNA351875) | freshwater metagenome | isolation source: freshwater lake | place: USA: Michigan, Kent Lake | collected 2013-08-15 | reverse complement strand
TTTGCATGCGGCCGCTTGAGTTAATTGTTTTATCACTCATTGTGGGAATTCGCTCGGTCTTACAGTCACGCCGAAAAACTGACTCTCAATTCAAGTAATCAAGAGTGTGATTTGGCATTAATAACAAAGGATTCAGTTGGGAATTCGCTAGGCGTCACTAACCGATGGCCCCCTTAGAAATTTAGTTGGCGACCGAAACGGCCTCGGAATTGAAGGAAGTCAAGCATATCAATCAAACCATTGTCGTCGAAATCCATCGACCGATTGTAGGCCGACGAACTACTGGGACGACCAAAAGTCGATCGGAATGCAAGAAAGTCAATCATATCTACGTTACGGCTTCCGTTGGCATCACCAAAAAATGTAAAGAAACGGTCTGTCGCCTGATTCCCGAAGTTAACCGTATCTCCACCTATGCCATCCCGATTTGCATCCAGGGTCTGCCCATTACGGAAAATCTTCGAGCCGTCGATGGTCAGTTGATAGTTTCCATCAGTAAGCGCCCCGTTTGCCCGCGTCAACGGTCCACTGAAACGCAACTCGGCAACCGTCCGTCCTTGAGCATCGACACTTGATGTGACAGCAACTGCAATTTCAATCCCTGACCCACGCTGCACGACTCGAAAGGCATTTCCCTCCCAAGTCGTAGGACCGTCAAAAATTACCTCCAAGCGATCAACGCGAGAGCGTTGAGCTTGACCGTTCGCAACCACAATTGACTCGAGTTCTGGTAAATCTTTGATTTGGATGACGAAAGCTCGTTCAAGCGAATTACCAGCAGAATCCGTCGTTCGAACGCGAATGGATTGCGTCGATTTTTGCTCAAAATTAAATGCCCTTAGAGAGCTTATTTGGTCCCCTACGATTTCAAAATTCGTGTTGTCTTCTGCGCCTTCTCCGTTAACCAAAGCATACGTAAACGTATCATTCGGATCAGGGTCAACAGTCGACAAGTCTCCAATGAGTGTCCCTGTTGGCAAGTTTTCTGCGATATTCTGGCCTGACAATAGCAGGTCTACCATTGGCCGGTTGGCGACCGTGCCACGTACGAAAAACTGTCCGAGACTGCCGTAATCAGTATATCCAGAAGGCGGAGAACCAAGCGGATTTCCAAACCCAACTCCTTCAACAGAAAGATAATAGATACCTTTCTCCAAAGCTAATCCAAGGAAACTGGCGCTTAGCCCCGCTGGGTTTGATTGAGCAATCAAGGTCCCGGATGAATTGTATAACCTAGCCAGCACATCCAATGAGCTCCCCATATTAGATGACCAGTTGGTCGAAAAATTAGTACTCTGGATTTTGGGAGTAAAGCCACCCGAATCATTAGAAACCCATGTTCTTCCTGCATAAGAATCTATCGTCAAATTGATGACTCCACTGCCTGTTTCAAACCTGATCATGTCAACATCATTGCGGGTCGAAATCACGCCAAAAAAACTGACGTCAACCAAAGTCGGATCCAAGGCATTCAGAGAATGGACCACCATTTCTGCTGTAGTGCTCAGGCTGTCTCCGGCTTCGTCTTCTCGATACCCAAATCCATTAAATGTCGTGATGATCGCTAAGTCATCAGGGCCACGGTTGTAATTCGCACTTGGGCCGGCATTGTTGGCTCCTGTATACTCCCCCCTACTCCAATGCTGCACATTCGCTGAGAATGCCGCCCCCATAATGGTTCCCCATCTGGTTTCGCCAGTTCCATGCCCGGAATAATAAGCGTTCGATCCATTACCGTCGTGAGATAGGCCCAACGCATGTCCCGCTTCATGAGAAATCGTTATCGCAGCAGCGGTTCCGCTGGAGTTAAATGAATAAGCCGGTGTATCTGTTGCGCCAGCGGTATGATACCCCCAGTTAAAGCTATCGATATATGCAAAACCACCACATCCGCAACTAGCAAAATTGTCAACCGTTTGAACGACTCGTAATCCCCAGCGTTCGTCACCTGATCCCGAACGTACCAAGTCGGACTCAACCGGCTCTTGAGTCGTAATGTTGACGTCGAAGGGCGCGAAGTGTTCAGCAACACGGTGCCAAATTTGCTGAATTTGGAGTAGTTCCGCGTTCGCAAACGTAGACCCGTCCCTGGCCGGATCGTAAGGTGGTGAGACGATCGCAGGCCGGTTGTAAGACTGATTCCAAGGGGTTCCGCGAGCTTCAAAACCATCAAAGTCCAGATAGATAGTTTTCGATGATGTTGGGCGGCTATGCAACTTAAACGTGTCCGCCAAATCGAAGGGCTGGAAACTCCCTTCACCTGACGCTCCACTTGACGCTCCACTTGACCCTCCACTTGACCCTCCATTTGACCCTCCATTTGACCCTCCATTTGACCCTCCATTTGACCCTCCATTTGACCCTCCAGAATCGCCAGAATCGGACATGCCCTGGTTAAAATCTCGAAGTCCTCCAATATCACCGCCCTCGCGGTCGACTGATTTCCAAAATTGACTATTCCATTCAACCATTTCTGAGGGCTCGAGAGGCATTATTCCCACCCCTTCTGGCACAGGGATAATCGCTTGCAGGCCATAATCAGAAGAGTCTCTGTTCGCGGGGGATTCCGCGACAGTTTCTATAGAAGGATTAGGAGCGGACCAACAAACTCCAGCTCCTAAGTCAATGCCAAAGCTATCTCCAAAAGCCAGCAATTGCCTCGTCTCTAGCAACTCCAAGCGAAGACGCCTTCGCCCTGCAAATCTATTTCTCTTGTGGGCGTATGGTTTTGGAGCTCGATCTCGAGCGCGACTAACGAATTCCTTTGACCAAGACTTTGCCATGATCGTTCCACCTATATGCAATACCGCGGTAAAAAGGATGAGATGATGAGTTCCGCAGCCTCTTCCCGGCCCAGGACAAGCGGGGACCTTATGAAAGTCTACTGGAGGAAGCCGTTCAGACGCTTTTCGAATGATACCCAGTCTGCGGCTTTTCGTGTCCGCGATTTACCATTTCATTGGAGAAATTTAAGCCAGGCGGACACCCGTTTATTGTTCCAATAGTCCCGGGCTACCGCATCGTACGAAGCCTACGTTAACTGATTGCTTGCTGACTGCTTACGGCCGCGAATACGAGCGAATACGCTCAGTGCTGCGCATAACACAATAGAAAACACAGAACTAGGTTCTGGAACCGCAGTAACGGTGAAGATGGCGTTGCCGTCTTTTGGAATCGCGGTTTCCGGGTTAAGCGGATCTTCCAGAAGGAACGAAAAATTTCCCGGTGGATTTGGCAATGAAAGATTGAAGCCATAAATACCAATCTCGTTCGCCTGAATCGTCGCAGTACCAAGAAAGATCGAGTTACTGGTTTCCGCTCTTAAGCCTTTACCAGAAGTGTTATTTGCGTTAGCGATCAAGACTCGATCAGCACCTGACAAAGCATTTTCTTCTATTATGTTAAAATGCGTGGGAATATCCAAAAGGATGTCGCCGTGAGTCGCACCACCGGTGCCGTCGATACTGAACTTTAGTGCCATGCTCACGATACCTTTCGTTGTGAGCCTCGTCTCGCCTAGTTTTTGGGTTATATACAGATCGACACTAACCGATTTTCCAACTGTAGCCTCAAACGAAGTTAAGCCGATCGTTCCTCCTTGTCCAAACTCCAACACGAAATCAGCTTTCGCCCATGACTGAATTGTCATCAAAACCAAAGCTGCAACGCCACAAAGCCGTCCAAATTTCATCTCGTTTTCTCGCTACACTTGGGATTCTAAATCCGAACACTTACTAGATGCAAAATTGGGCTAGATGCCGATATGGGCAAAGTCAGTTTTACGCCCAAGCTATGACGTCTGTTACCTTACATGGGATCGTCTGTCAGGAGTTTTTTTAAACGCTAAAGCTATCGACGGCCCGTATAGTAAACCGAGATTCCGCCAATGTCGAGCATTTCCAGCCGATCGGAACCATTTTTCGAAACGGAACTCAGTGGTTCGGCAGAAGGAACGAAACAACGTGTTTCTCCGTAAATCCTAGGCCTTCCAAATACCACATGCATCCGAGTTGCCCTACGGACTATTACCCGCCCATGGAGCGAGCAATCCGTAGAGGAAGTCTTTGAAGGAGTTGCAGATAGAGAGAACGCTGCTTTTGCGATTCGTCTCAAAAAATAAAGCCAAGTCGGAATGACCGACTTGGCTTTTTGTGTCCTGGCGTCGGGGGGAATGGCAATTCACCCCGACGCGCAGTCTAAAGCTCTATCGTGAAGCACCCAGGACGACAGTTGACCCAGTAACCATCGAGTGGGTTCTATGCTGCTCCAACCCATGAGGAAGGCCAATCGAGTATTCCCGCAAATCCTCGATCGACGACAGAGCCCGTGATTGGTTCACAGTCAAGGGGAATACGGAATTTGGCTGTAGCATGTCAACGCCAGTTTTCGGTACGAATCATTCTTAACGAAACATCAAATTTAATCGTTCAAGTTGGGTAATTAAGGCAAAACCGGGTAACTGTGGTTTGCCCAAGGGTAGCGTGTGGTTGAATTCGACAAGGCGTAAAGTAAAGCGTGTGTAGTCTGGTTTTTCCCAATAAAGGTTGCAAAGTGGGTATAATCGGTTGATCGTCTGCGGCCTTTCTCCGATGCAGGAACATTGGGATGGATCTACAAATTCAAAACAGTCTCTATCACGTTGCGAACAGATTTCGATTGGTGCGCATGGGATGGTTACTGGCTACTTTCTGGCTTTGCTTGGCAGTCCTTTTTTTACTGCGCATCCAAAGCAATCAAGCCTCGCTGAATTGGCTTGGTTACGCCTGGATTGCGTCTCCAGTTTTCATCGCCATCTTATGGTTAGTTTCCCGTATCGGCTACCGTGATCCAAAGTGGGTTGCATCGCAGGTCGAATCTCGCTTCCCCGACTTGAAACAAAGACTGATAACAGTGGCGTCTCCTGCCACAGAATCCGATTCAAAATTTCTTCGAAAGAGTCTTGTTCGGGAAACTGTTCAGCATGCGAGAAGTCATGATTGGCAAGCGACTGTATCCACGGGCCGTTTGCTGGGAGCTTGGTTCATTCAATTGGTTTGTCTATTTCTAGCGTTATCAGCTTCGGTTTATTCGTCTTCTCAGCGGAATGCGATAAATGATGTGCTCCGAGCCGAACAGCCGTTTGTACCGAACCCATCTTTGTCGGTTGATCCAGGTGATATCGAGATTGAAAGAGGGACCGATTTAGTCGTGACGGCCAGATTTGGTGGCTGGGTACCTCAAGAGGTTTGGTTGGTTACCTCGGGGGCTGATCCGAGTGTTGACAGTACTAAGTCAAACATGCAGCCCAGTCTAAATGATCCCATCTTTGGTGGATACGTAAAACGAGTCGAATATGATATCAGCTATCACATCGAAAGTGAAAAAGGGACTAGTGAATCGTACCGAGTTAAAGTATTCGACTATCCCGCGATGCTGAAAAGCGATGCCCAGATTGATCCACCAGCGTACGCCAACCAAGAAAAGAAGACAATTCTAGATACCAAGCGAGTATCTGTTCCTGAAGGAACAAAGCTTACATGGGTTTGTACGGTGAATAAGCCGCTTGCTAAAGCGGAGCTAGTAGATCAAGACGATGCGGTGATTCCGCTTTCGATCTCAGAGAGCGATCCGTTGTCGTACACTGCAACGATCGAATTGTTTGAGTCGCGACGTTGGAAAGTGAGACTGGTAGATTCCGAGGGACGACAATCGAAAGTTGAGGAAATCCTATCGGCCAAAGTGATTGTCAACAAAGAGCCAGACATAAAACTGGCTGCGGGAGGTGATCTGCAAGTGTCTCCTTTGCAAGAGGTTCTACTCCAAGGCGTCGTGCGAGACGATTTTCAATTGGCTCGCACCGGCGTTACGGTCACTTTAGGAGACTCGGAACCTATCGAAGTTGAGCTCGCCGCAAATCGAAAGGCTAAAGGATCGGATTTCGAAGTTTCTCATGTTGTTGATCTGGAAAGCATGAATGCTCAGCCCGATCAGTTGTTGAGTTATTTCTTCTGGGCAGAAGATACGGATCGTGACAATCAAACTCGCCGAGTGGATGGCGAAATGTTCTTTGCAGAAGTCCGTCCGTTTGAAGAGATTTTTCGCGAGGGTGAATCTCAATCGCAATCGCAGCAGCAACAGCAAACCCAACAGGGGCAGCAGCAGAGTGAAAACGGACAAAAGGCCGAAGAGCTTGCTGAGCTACAAAAGAAGATCATTTCTGGGACTTGGAATGTTATTCGTCGGGAAGTAAAAGAACAGTTGTCCAAATCATTTTCAGCGGATGTTCAAGTTCTAAGTGAGTCACAACAGACTGCCATGGCTCAAACTGATGAACTCGAGGAACGGGTTCAGGACGAAACGTCTCGAAAATATTTAGAAGAGACTCGAAAGCAAATGACTGTTGCGATAGAGCAGCTTTCGGCATCGGAAATCAGTTTGGATAAGCTGAAAATCGCATTGAATGCAGAGCGAAAAGCTTATGAGGGGTTGTTACGACTCAGAGCTCGCGAACATTCTATTGTCCGAAATCAGCAGCAACAAAACGCACAACGCAATCAAAGTTCGGCACAGCAAAATCGGCAACAGCAACTCGAGCAACTTAAGCTGGAAGATGAGAAAAATGAGTACGAATCTGAGCAAAACGCTGCGCCTGAGCAGAACGATGCCCAGAGAGAGGTTCGTCAAGTAATGAATCGTCTCGAGGAGTTGGCTCGTCGTCAAAAGGATCTAAATCAACAGATCAAGGAAGCGGAGACCGCACTCCGTGAAGCGGAAAGCCAGGCTGAAAAAGAACAACTCCAGGAACAGTTAGCTAGATTGCGCGAAGACCAAGAGGAGATGGTGCGCGACGCAGATGAACTCTTGGAGAAGATGAATCAAGATGAAAACCGCCAAGAGATGCAGGAAGCACGAGAGCAGGTAGAGCAGGCGCGCGAGCAATTACAGAAGACCGCCGAGTCGCTCGCAAACAATCAAACGTCGCAAGCTCTTAATTCGGGAACCAGAGCTGAACAAACCATGAAGGATGTACGAGAGCAGATACGCCAAGAATCATCGTCACAGATGCAAGAATCAATGCAAAACATGGTGCAGAAAGCTCGCGAGTTAGAGGCTGATCAGCAAGAGCTCCAAAAAGAGTTATCGAAACGTAATTCCCCAAGTTCCAAACCTACCGATGAAGATTCCGTTGAAACTGATCAGCGTGAACGACCTGATTCTATTGCTGCAGACGATGCAGAAGACGCCTCTCCATTACGCCCTGAGGGTGCTAGCGAAAAAAGTCCAGTACAAGACGAATGGCGATCGCAAAAGGAAAAGATGGACGAGCTTTTAGAAGAAATGAAAAACACTGTTTCAGACGCTGAATCAAGCGAGCCGCTTTTGGCCGACAATTTGTATGAAGGATTCCGCGAAGCAAAACAGAGTGGCATTGATCGACAATTGGAGCAGATTCCCATGCTTATCGATCGTGGCTTTGAAAATCGTGCCCAGCAACTTGCCTCTGAGGCAACTCAAGGGATCACAAAACTCAAAGAGAAAATTGAGAAAGCTGCGGAGAGCGTATTGGGGAGTGAGCAAGAGTCGTTGCGTCGCGCATTGCGAGAGATCGATCGCGCTAATCAACAACTAAACGAAGAATTGGAATCGCAATCCCCTGGTAACACAGATCCGCAGTCAGAATCAAACCCAGGTCAGCAGTCAGAGTCGAATCAATCACCAGGGGAGAATCAATCATCAGCCGCTAATCAGCAACAAGGGGGTGAAAGATCATCCGAAGCTCGCGAAACCACTGGAGAGAGAAGTCAAGCAAACGTAAACCAAGATGGTTCATCAAATAGCTCGGAACGGCCAATTGGTGACGCTTCACAGAGTATGTTGGGTGGAGGCGGGCGTGATAGAGAGATCAATTCTAGAACGGCGAATCCGATAACTGGAGACGACTACCGAGAGTGGATTGATTCGCTTCGGGATGTCGAAGAGTTGTTGATCGATCCAGACAGGAAAGCGGACGTCGCACGTATCAGAGACGCAGCTCGCGAAATGAGAGTCGATTTTAAGCGGCATTCCAAGGAGCCGCAGTGGGATTTAGTACGTAAACTGATCGCGGATCCTTTAAAAGAATTGCGTTCGGAGGTTAATGAAGAACTTATGAGACTTGCTGCAGAGCGGAATGCGTTGGTTCCGATCGACCGAGATCCTGTTCCAAGCCAATACCAAAAACAACTGGACCGCTACTACGAGAACCTCGGACGCGGGAATAAGAAATAATGCCGTTTTTTGCACAAACTAAAGTTTTGTCGAGCAGTTATTTCTTTGGCAATCCAGCCTGGGCTCCATGGATCGTTACAATCGGAATCATTCTTTCCGTCTTGTCGATACTTTCGTATCGAGGAAGTCGCATGACGATTGGGCTGCGACTTGCATCGTTGGCAATGCGATTGCTCGGAATAGGTTTGATATTGCTTTGTCTGCTTGAGCCTATGGGAGTTCAAGAGAGAGCCAAACCTCAAGCGAACGCGTTCGCGGTCATCGTAGACAATAGTCAGAGTGTCAAGGAGGTTTGGGATGCGCGAAGCGGCGTTTCTGGAGAAGGGCTTTCTGGCGAGTGGTACAGAAAACTCCTTAAGGATGACACACCGTGGATACGTCGCTTGGGGGAAGACTTTCGACTGAGACGATACGTTTTCTCTAGCGGACTGGATCCTATCGATAGTTTTGAGGGGATAACGATGAATGGTGTAGATTCGTCACTAGTTGGCTCCCTGTTATCTCTGAGAGATCGATACCGTTCTGTAAACACTCGCGATGGGCAGATTGCTAGTACGGTTCCGTTGGCGGGTGTCTTGTTGTTTACGGATGGCCAGGCGACTGATCGTTCAGAGTGGAATTCCTTAAAGGATATGGGAGTCCCTGTATACCCAGTGGTTTGTGGCGATATCAACCTGCAAAAGGACATTGCGATTTCGTCTATCAGTTTGCGTCAAACCGACTTTGAGACCGCTCCTGTAACGTTGACGGCATCAGTTTTTGTAACGGGATATAAATCACCAAAAATCGAGGTGGATTTGATTGATGGTGAAAACAAGTTGATTGAAACGAAGCCAGCGGTTTTCTTGGACGAGCAAAAACCTGCAACCGTCGAGTTTCGATTTCGGCCATCTGCACCTGGAGTGCAGGGGTATAGGTTGGTCGCGAGAGCGTCCCAAGCAAATGAATCCGATTCATTACCCAAGGATGCACCGAGTACATTGCAAGATGAATTAACGTCGCTGAATAATCAGCGATATCAAGTTGTGGACCGAGGACGTGGACCTTTCCGAGTACTGTATCTGTCTGGCCGCCCTAACTGGGAGTACAAGTTTTTGTCGCGGGCTATATCTGAAGACGCAGAGGTAGAGTTGACCGCGTTGATTCGGATTGCAAAGAAAGAGCCTAAGTTTAATTTTCGAGACAATCGAGTTGAATCAGCAAATCCTCTATTCTCGGGATTTGAAGATGTTTCGGAGGAAGAGAAAGAGCAGTTCGATCAGCCCGTCTTTGTAAGAATTGGATTGACCGAAGCAGGCCAACTACAGGCTGGTTTTCCAAAAGATGATGAAGAGTTGTTTAGCTACCATGCTATTTTGATCGATGATCTCGAGAGTGATTTTTTATCAACCGAGCAGCAATCCATGATCCGTCGATTCGTAACGATTCGCGGGGGCGGTTTACTTATGTTGGGCGGACAAGAATCGATGCGAGGAAAAAGCTACGAAAATTCGGTCTTGAGCCAACTATTACCTGTTTACGGTGACTCCATTTCTGAGGATCCATCAGATTGGACCGACAATCCAAACGAATTAGCGGGTCAGGAAGTCCGCTTTGAACTCACTCGCGAAGGCTGGCTACAACCATTTATGCGCACAGCAGATACGGAGCCTAAAGAGAAAGAACGATTGTCAGCCATGCCAGGATTTCAGGTCCTAAACAAAACGAGCAGCATCAAGCCAGGGGCCTCCGTTTTTGCTCAAGGCAAAGTGTTTGCTAACGGTATGCCCGAAGAAAACGGTGAAACCAGCGATCAGAGGGAGCTAAGCGATCGAGAACCAGAAGCCTTTCCTCTGTTTGTTGTTCAGAAGTACGGGAGGGGGCGAACGGCAGCATTTCTTATCGGGGATTGGTGGAGATGGGCGATGCACCGCCAATCACCGGACCAGTCTCCGATGTTTCAAGCATGGAGACAAATGATACGATGGATGGTGAACGATGTTCCCCGTTCGATTACTCTATCCTCCGAAAAGGTAGCCGGAGCTACGAAACTTAGGCGTGTCATCGCCGATGTAAAAGGTCCCGACTTCCAAATCGTAGATAACGCTATAGTTAACGTCGAGCTAAAGTCGCCTGATGGAAAAAAAACCGAACTACTTCTCGAAGCTTCATCAGAAGTACCGGGGAGGTATGAATCGATCGTGCTTTGCGAACAGGACGGCGTCTACATTGCTACAGCCGAATGTAAGTCTGAGGATGAAAGTACATTGGGGGATGCACAGACAGGTTGGGCACATGAGCCGATTGCAGAAGAGCTTCGCCAACTCGGCGAAGATGCTGAGTTCTTAAATCAGATCGCAGAAGCTTCGGGCGGCCAAGTTGTTTCACTGAAAGAGCTGGAGTCTTTTACTGCGAACATTCCAAGCGATTTGGTACCGATCCGGGAAAAAATAACATATCCGTTATGGCATCAGTCATGGGTTATTGCAGTTGCGTTAATCTGTCTGTGCTTTGAATGGACTTTGAGGAGACGCTATGGTTTGGCATAATCGTCTTGTAAGGATAGGCATTGCAGTTGTTTGTTCTGTTTCTCTTCAACTACATAGCTTTGGTGACGAGCCAAAGGCTCTAGTCGTGCTTGGTGCGGCAGGGGAGCCTGAGTATGGCACCATATTTAAAGCAAGTGGCAATCGCTGGAAGGGGGCATTTGGTGAGGCTGCAATCAAATTATTGGACGGCACGGAATCGGATGAAAAGTTCGAGCTAGCAAAGAACGCAGACGAATCCGTGTCAAAAGATGAGCAACCGACCGTTGTAGCGGAAAGCCATCGTCAACAGATACTTGACTGGATCAACCGACAAGAACCACAAGGTGACTCGCCTGTTCCATCCGATTCCGAAAGTGAACTTTTACGCGATGAAGTTCGTTGGCTTGTTTTGATTGGTCATGGCACAACAGATCGATCTGGTAGTAAGTTTAACTTATCAGGTCCTGATCTGTCGGAAAAAGAACTATCCGCTGCACTGAAGAACACGACGCGAAAATGGGTGATCGTTAACTGTTCGTCCTCGAGTGGCCCTTTTATTGCGGAGTTATCTGGTCCCAATCGAATCGTTATCACGGCAACGAAAAGTGGAGCTGAGCAGAATTATTCGCGTTTTGCAGATTATCTTTCGAGGTCCTTGACTGATCCAGACAGCGACTTAGATCATGACTCACAGATCTCAGTATTGGAGGCGTTCTTAGCCTCGTCGTCTGGCGTTGCGAGGTTTTATCAGGATGAGGGCCGACTGGCCAGCGAGCAATCGTTGCTGGATGATAACGGAGACAAACGTGGCACACCGGCTTTGTTTTTCCGTGGTCTGAAGGCGATTAAGGCACCGAGTGATGGGTTAAAGTTGGATGGGGAAATTGCTAAACGAATGATCATCACAAAACTAAGTGATGCGGTGCCGTTGACTAACGAGAATGCATCTAAGGCTCAAGAAATTGAGTCGAAGATTGAATTGCTCCGACAGAAGAAAGCCGACATAGATGAGAGGGAGTTTGCAGATCGCCTCGAGGCATTGCTAATCGAGCTGGCTGATATTCTTCTCCCAAAGTGACGTTGAACACGTACTTAGAGCCCTAGGAATCGATTAGGCCGTACGGCGTTGAGGGCGATTTTGAGGCTCTCCTTTGCCTGTCGCGACATGTTTGAGAACATCTGAGAACGTTCGTGTGGCCGAGCGTGGCGAGTTAGCTTCGCAGATGCCAGCTAATCGAATGACTTCTTCTTCGTCGGTGATCTCGGAGAGGGTCTGCGTTTGACCTGGTTGTTGGCTTACTAGTAGCAGCTTGCGGCCAAATCTTAGAACGTAGACTTGTTGTCGAGGGGCAATCGTTGACCGTCCAAGTACCTCGACGACCTCATTCGGAAGTCTCGAGGAACCTGCGGGCATCGATTTCTTTGCGACCCATGCGACCCCCAAGAATAGACACACAACGATGCACAGGGAAAAGCCCACAGAAAACAACGTTGCCCATTGGCTGGTGGGTTTTGTTATTCGACCTTCGTTTCCCTTTGATGGCTCTTTTAGCTTAATTTCAGTGGAAGATGTAGGTGTTAACCCGGGCGATTCTGTTGTTACTCGGGACGGAACTCCGTTGGTCGATGTTGGCTGTGTTTCGTAAGAGGCGGGATAAACACTTGAGTTGGATTGAACTTGGTTTCTATCTTGATTTATTCCCGTCTGATTCATTCCCGTCTGAGGAGCAATCGTTACATGACCAGCCCCTCGAACCGCTGAAGGTTCGCCCGTGGGTTGCCCTGTATTTGACTGACCTGCATAGGATTGTCCCGTGCGGATCCTCTGTGATTCCAGCATCTGAGCAGCTGCGTTAGGAGCGAGCATAAGCCCGCATGCAACACTTACAAGCAGGGCTGAGGTGCAATCTCTGAGAAGTTGGATCGGAATGACTCTAGGAGAGAACATCGCTTCCAACCAATTCCGCGACTCGCACGCAAAAGTTATCGTTAAGAACAAGTACTTCGCCGCGAGCTACGAGTCGACCATTTACATATATATCGACCGGGTCACCGGCTAGTTTATCGAGAGTAACGACAGAGCCTTTTCGAAGCTGAAGAATGTCGTCGAGGCTCATCTTCGTTCGACCTAACTCGACTTTGAGTTCGAGTTGAACATCACGGAGCAAGTCGATAGAGACCTTTTCAGGAGGTCCTTCTTCACCGATCAAGTCGGAGAGTTGAAACCGGTGGACATTGGGAGACTGCAGCGACTCTTCAACCTGCCGAAGAGCCGCTTCTGCTCTCTCGATGACGTTCTCCACAGGTCCGGAACCGGCAGTCTGGGAGTTGGTGGTGTCTGTGTTGGACAATCGAATCTTCCTTGATTGACTGCGGCAATTCGAAATAGTTACTCTTCTCAGTGTCTGGCTAATCTTCCAGCACTTGATACTCAGCGAATCCGACATTAAGCAACAGATCATCTTTGCCGAGCATTTCTGTTACTGTCGCCAATAGTCTTCTTTGAAGCAAGCCCAATTGGTTTTCTTCTAGTTCTTGAAGCGACGTTTGGCGTATTTCTAGCATAAGTCGATTTTTGATTCGCCCTTCCATCGAAGCGAATAGTTCTATCAAGTGGTCTAGGTTTTTAGCTAGCACTTCTGCGTAGAGAATGAATTCCACCGTATAGTAGGTGTCGGTTTCCGCCGGTTTAAAGGGGACCTTGATGATAGGAAAGTGGAACTCGACGATTTCTTCTTCTTCGTGTTCGTGTTCCTTATCTTTGGCATCAATCTCTTGTGCCTGGGCAATCAGCCGTTGTTCTGCCAACAGAGCGATCTGCTCGCCGGAGGGGACCAAAAAGAAGAAGACAAATGTCTCGGTGATGATGATACCACTGACAAATGCTGCGACGAGGAGTTTGCCTGCGAGTCCGCTACCCTTTTTGGATTCGGTTGCGGCGGCATCTCCATGGGCGGCTGCCTTGACATCTTTTGCGGTTTCAGCTTTTTCTTTTTTTCCTGCCATGATCTCTTGTTTAGATTTCGAGGAACGATTTCCCACACCAACCCTAGGTTAAAACAGGTTTTCGAACGAAAAAACGACAAGAAACGGGGGCTAATGAGCCAATTGGAGTTCGGTTGTAACGGTTCTGCTGATCGCGCAAAAGAATCCTAGATTGCAGAATCGTTGTGATAGCATTCAAATAGTCCTTCGGGCTGGCTGAGATCGAGAACCTTTGGATTCGTGGACCTAAGAATGAGGAATAAAAGTGAAGCATCTCAAGCGACTTTGATCGCTCCAGTGTCCCTCGAAGAGTCGTCTGAAATTCGCGTTTCTTTATCTTTGCCATGCTCGGCTTGCGGGGCTCCGCGACTAACGGAATCCCGGTTTTGTACAGCGTGCGGCGTACCCCATGAGTTGAGTGTTCCAGCTGGTAGCCCTACCACGGGATTTGCCGCGAGCGAAGGGCAGGCTCGTTCCGAGGCGCGAAATCCGACGTCGCCTAATTTACAGGTGCTCGAACATATCCACTGCGATAACTGTGGAGCTGATATAGATGTGCCGTCGGATCTGAATAGCATTCGTTGTCCGTTTTGCGATTCAACCTATGTTGTCAAGCAATCCAATGAAGACAGAACCCGGCAGCGACCAGAGTTCATCATTGGTTTTGCCGTTACTAAAGAAAAAGCAACAGAACTTTTTTTCGAGTGGCTAGGAAAAAACAGTTGGTTCCGGCCGGGTGACTTAAGGTACAAAGCGGTCTCCGACAAACAGCAAGGTGTGTACATACCGTTTTGGCACTTTACATTGAAGTCGCACAGTAAATGGTCCGCGAGGATCGGCGAGCATTGGTACCGCACCGAGACGTACACGGTAACGGTCAATGGAAAGCGTGAAACGCGAACGCGAACGGTCCAAGAAACGGAATGGTGGCCATTGAGTGGTGTGTTTAGAAAATACTACTCTGGCTATATGGTCTCTGCGTCAAAAGGATTGCCTCAAGATGAAGCGGTTGCCATCCAGCCTTACCGTTTGAGTAGCATGATGAGATTTCGGCCTCACTTTCTGGCAGGATGGATGCTTGAAGACTATTCGTTTAGTCGAGAAGAAGCGATGGGGCTCGCTAAGTCCGAGTTTTTGCGTCGCGAGAAAGAGGCCATTGCACAGTTTTTGCCAGGGGACACTCAATCCAGTTTGAACGTGTTTACCAACTTTGAAGAGGGAGACACCGATTTAGTTCTATTGCCAGTGCATGTGATGGCTTACCACTATCGAGGCAAAGTTTATCGTTTCTTGGTTAATGGCCAGACGGGCAAACTTTATGGTGAAAAACCATGGTCAGCTGCGAGAATTGCAGCGGCGGTGATCGCTGGAATAATTCTTATTGCGATTCTGGTGATAATCGGAGTGCTCATCGCCAATGGAAAGGGGGCATTCTGATGGAGGAAACCAGATGCCGGGTTTGCCGTTCGTTTTTAGATCCAGAGGATTTGTTTTGTTCCAACTGCGGAACAGAGAACCTTCACGGCCGCGATGCAGATGGGGTAGGAATTGAGGACAAGTCGAC
>VYLF01000361.1_pt1 | contig 15348 bp, 11 predicted proteins | sample 5114371 | NCBI WGS metagenome assembly VYLF01 (sample SAMN12291773, study PRJNA351875) | freshwater metagenome | isolation source: freshwater lake | place: USA: Michigan, Kent Lake | collected 2013-08-15 | reverse complement strand
CATATTCACGGTCAAACCATCTACGTAGATGGCGGAATGAGTGCCTGGCAGCAGCCAGACTTGCCCCATCGACTTCGCGACAATCCATAGTTCCTCGGCGTTAGCCACAGAAAATGGCGTGGCCATTTTTTAGCTTGCCGCGTGTCGACAATCAAAAGGGGCCAGGAGTAGGCGGAAGACAAGAGTCACGCAAAAGAAAACATATGCTATACTCTCGGTCTCCTGTGTCATGATCGTCACGCAAATCTTCGAAACATTTGCCCTTTAAATCCCATTGATTAGAACTGAATCCCATGAGTCTGGACTGGCAGTCACTCGCTAATATCATAAAAAACCACCAACGATTTGTCCTTACGAGCCATATTCGACCCGACTGCGATGCTCTCGGTAGTGAGTTGGGAATGGCTGGAATACTGGAGGCCTTGGGAAAACAGGCCACGATCATCAACGGTCATCCAACTCCGCCTAGTTTGGAATTCCTAGATCCGAGTGGAAAAATCTTGGTAGTGGATCACACAATCGCTCCAGAGGAAATCACCGGCGATTGCTTAATCGTCTTAGATACCAGCGCGTGGGCGCAGCTCGGTCCGATGGCGGAAACGCTGAGAAAATTCAACGGCACAAAAGTCGTGATCGATCACCACGTTGGCGAAGACGATTTGGGCACGCAGTTTTTTAAAGACACGAGTGCTGAAGCGACTGGCCATCTTGTTGCGAAACTCGCTAAGCACATGAACGTTCCCATCTCTCGGAACATGGCCAACGCGCTTTATGCAGCCATTGCGACCGACACTGGGTGGTTCAGATTCCAGTCCACAACATCCGAAACCTATCGTGTTATCGGGGATCTTGTAGACTCAGGTGCATCTCCAAGCGCCATTTATGGTGACCTATACGAACGTGACACGATTGGGAGGGTTCGGCTCAGAGGTCGAATCCTTTCTCGTGCCCAAGTGGAATGCAATGGACAATTGGTTCATACCTTCGTCAGAAAAGAGGACTTTGTTGAGTCCGGGGCGCACCCGAGCGACACCGAAGACGCCATCAATCTCACCCTTGCCATTGAAGGGACCAAAGTTGCTGTCATCCTGATCGAGCAAATGAGAGGCGGATTTAAAGTGAGTTTCCGATCGCGATGCCATGTTGACTGTAATGAATTAGCACGGATGTTCGGTGGCGGTGGACACAGAGCGGCAGCGGGTGCGTTTGTCGAAGCAGAGTTTGTCGAGATCCAAGCTAAGGTATTGCACGCAGCTAGACAGGCCTTGGCAAATAAACCGATCCATGCTTGATCCATTAAGAATTGCGGTAGCGGTGCTACCGCTAGGAACTTATTTGTTCGTAATCGGAATGCTTCGATTGAGAAGATTCCCAACCGTTATAAGCCGTCCATTGGATGTACTTCTGCTCGGTATGGCTTGTGTCGGTCTGTTTGCAATTGGGCCTTTGGAACTTTTCTTTCCCAGGGCAGCTTTCTCAGTTGTGGGCAATTGGGTATGGCTGGTACTGCTTTCGCTGTATGCATTACTGGTCTTGTTGACTGCTTTTCACGTTCCACCCGGGATCGTGATTTACGGTGCATCAAAAGAGACTGTTCGGTCGATTATCGAGACAGCATACGCAGAACGGTCCATAAACATTGAATGGCTAGGGGACTCCTTTCGATCCGTTACGCTCAATATTTACGCACAAATCGAAGATGCGGGGTGGAGCTCGGTGTGTCATATAAAGTCCATCGGCAAAACGCAAAACATCGCGGAGTGGATCGATTTAGATCGTAGCTTGCACCAACGACTAGCTGCGGTGAAGCCAACCGGTCGTGAATCAGGATTAACTTGGTGTGGTATTGGCTTGGTAATCGTGGTTGTTGCCTTCGGATTTCTCGCGTCCGATCTCACACGGGTCAACGATACCATAGCACAGCTGCTTAATGCCAGATGATTCATCCAGCTGCTCTTTCGGAAGATGTTCTCGAACAGGAGTGCAAACTAACTTTCCGCCGCGCCTCCGGTCCAGGTGGGCAAAACAGAAACAAAGTAGAAACCGCAGTTCATGTTACTCATTTGCCAACGGGATTTAGCGGCCAAGCATCAGAACGTAGAACCCAGGGAGAAAATCGGCAGGAAGCGATTCACCGATTGCGAGTTGTTCTAGCGATTAATTTTCGGTCCGATTCGTGCGAAACTGGTCAAGCTATTGTCAGGCGTTATATTAACAGGGGAAGACTAGCTATTTCTGCCCAGAACGCGGACTGGCCAGCTGTTTTAGCAGAGCTATTAAACTTGATAGCTACACACCATTGGCAGCTAAGTCCCGTAGCGGAATCGCTTCAGACAACGTCCTCTCAAATCTTGAAGGCGATAGCCAGAGAGCCAGCCGCGTTAGCCTATCTCAACAACAACCGAATTTCATCAAGTCTTTCTCCTCTAAAAGCATAAATATCGGAAATGGTACCAACGGTCACAGATAGGCATCGAAGGGAAAATCTTCATGGCCACTGAGACTACCATCTTTATTTGCGGATTGCTTTTGCTTTTGTTTGCCATTGTGCAAACCGGTATGGTCCTCGCTTTTTGCAACTGGTTGGCAAGATCTGAACATTCTCCCGTCACCAATGCGTTACCACATGCTGCCGTAGTTTTATCCGTGCGTGGTGAAAGTAAGTCATTAGTTGATTGTCTTTGTGCTTTGCAAAACATAGAGTACCCAAGTTACGAAATCCATATCATCGTTGACAGTCAAAATGATGTGTCATTAAAGATGATCAATGAATGGAAGGATAAGTGTGTTGAGTGTTCGATACAGATTCACATTCTCTCCGATATCTCTAATTTCGCATCTCTCAAAACTAGTGCCGTTCGACAGTGTATCCAGACGCTAGGAAATCATGTCAAGTCGATTGCAATCTTGGATGCGGACACCGTTGTTCATAAAGAGTGGCTGAGGGAACTGATAACCCCAATGTTGGACAGTGAAGTAGGTATATCAACAGGTAATCGTTGGTATGATCCAACCGAAATGAAGTTGGGAAATCAGATCCGATTCCTATACAACGCTTGGGCTGTCCCCGGTATGCATTTCATGAATACGGTCTGGGGCGGCTCACTCGGTATCAGTCATGGCGTCTTCACTCATCCCGACTTTTTGGACACCTTTGCGAACTCACCTACCGAAGAAAGTGGTGTGCAGGATATGCGCAAGAAACTGGGATTGAAGCTTGCCCAACAAGGGAATCTTATGATGGCCCAACGTGGCGACATAACGGTCCCTAGTGCCCTCGGTTTTATCACACGGCAACTTGTGTGGACTAGGCTCCACTATCGAGAATGGATTGGAGTTTTTGTTGGTCCATTGCTCATTTACAGCGTAACTGTCTGCTTGGCTGCATGCGCATGTATTTCGATCTACAACGGGAACAGACGAGCATTCGTCATGGCCGCTACTCTGTTTCTGGTTTATTGGGTCGTCAACTGGTTGCTGATAGCTTATTTGAATCGATCCGTTGTCGCAAAGATGTCTATTCGCGACAAATGGATCTTTCCTAAAACGAAATGGTCAAACCACTTGGCTATCTTCTTGATGATCCCTGTCGGATTTGTTGCTTTTGTTTTTGCATTACTTTCAGCCCAGTTTTCCAAAAGGCTTCGTTGGAGTGGAATCGATTATTGGATTCGACCACCAAATGGAATCGAACTTATAGAATATCGCCCTCATAAATCACAATAAACAACGACTCGCGGTTTGCTTGGAATCCTTATTTGTTCCGTCCAGTCGCATCAGTAGTCACAAGGAATGTGTAGATCTGGATTGGTTCTCCTCAGAGTAGACCTCGTATTCTTCTCTCTGAAGATTCCATGGGCCGCTGATTCTGTAGTAGATGCCTCGCCACTCAACTCGTCGAATAAGTGTTGAGGCGACTAAAGCTGCGGTATAGATCCATTGTGTGACGAAAACGTAACCAAAAAGCTTTATATAGTTCCGTTTTCCAGGCCAGTCAGCACTTTCCCCTCGTCCCTCAACAATTCTGCTTACAGATCGCTCCATTACTGGCAAAAGGGCCGCCAGATAAAGCTGAAAGAGAAACAATCCACTGCCAAGCCATAGAACTTGGCTACCGTTTTGTCCTCCCGACATCCATACACCAATCTCAAACACCAGCAGAGTTATTGCGACAACAAGAAAAAGAGCCGAAGAAATTCCATGACCAAGGACCGCATTCCACATGGGATGATAAAGCCGTGCCGTAAGCAATTGTCGTTTAACCCAAGAGTAATAACCACTTAACGTACAATCCTCTCGATTGATCATCATCAAGCTAGGCACAAATTTCACCTTTAGTCCAACCTTCGCCAATTGACTACGGAGCATCGTGTCCTCGCATAAACTACGGCTCCATTTTTCGCTCAAGCTAGCTTGTTCGATAGCAGTTCGTTTGATTGCTACAGTCCCTCCCCATGCGATCGAATACCAATACATTTGAACGACGGCGGCGGCGTTCCAAACATATCGCACTGAGGCGCCAAAAGAGTCGCTCTGAGGCATATACCAACGATTCCCGGTTACTGCACCGATATCAGACGGTTGCAAGGAACTAGCCAGCTCCCGGAGCCAGTTACGATGTGGCACCGTATCCGCATCGATAAAGGCAAAGAACTCGCTTGAAGAACTAGACACACTTAGGCCCTTTAACAAACTGGAGCATTTCAGACTGCAGGTGGTTAATCGATCCACCAAATAGACTCGGGTAACATTACTCCATTTATCTTGAAGATGCTTGTTTATGATTTCATTAGCCGGATCGGTTTCGCTATCCACAACAAGAACAACTTCAAAATTCGGATAATCCAATTCGCGCAGTCCAGTAAAGCAGCGTTCAAGAAAGGGATCGCTACCTCTCAAACATAAAATGATAGATGCTTGAGGGCATTTATCGTCAGCCAGAAGAGGCTCCTTCCAACGATTTAGTCTGCGAACAAAACCATATACCATCAGCCCTTGTATCAATCCGGAAATCGCAAATATTGAAAGGACGATCCAAACTAACATACTTCTGATCTCATCTTACTTAATAAACTGCTGTAATCGTCCAACGATTTTACTCATTATCGAATTGGCTTCATCCGACGACAGCACTCGGTCACAGTATCGAAGCTGAAGCTTGGGCACTGATGCAAACTCAGAAAAGGAAATGGCCAAGATTGTGAACGGATTTAAAGGCGCCAGAATGGAAAAGTTGTTCAGCACAACTTTTCCACTTTGCAGTCCCTCGCTTAGCTTGGTGAGTTTCGTTCGAGGGAACACTCGACCTAAATTGGTAAAGACAACCGTTGTCTCGCACCGTTTCACATCCGAGGATCCATGGCGACCGAATCGGAACAATTTGCGAAGCCAAATCGACAAAAGGAACATGAACGCTAACTTGTTTTCTTTGATTAGGTTCATCTCTTTGTTAATGCTTAGTAACATGCTGTCAAATTCGGATATTTGAGCCGGCTGTCTGTCCAAGAAAACAGAGCTAACCACATTGCAGGCGGTTAAGCTCTTCTTGTCCTCTGAAGTCCGCATGTCCATGGGTACCATCATTCTAATCCAATCGTTTGCTTTTCCCTCTTCTCGATCTTGACGAAAAGCAGAAACGCCATCGAAAATCGCCGCAGCTAAACATTCGTTCACGGTGACAGCGTTTTGCTGTGCGAATGCTCTAATCGATCGAAAAAGAGACTCGTTCAATTCCGTCTCGACTGAAGTCACCTTTTGCGAAAAGCTTTTAGGAAGATCATGCGATACCAAAGGGACGGGGGCCCTCATCAAAAATTGCCGAACTCCAGCCAGCCCAACCATTTGCTTGGGAATCAAATTTAGAAGCTTTTTCAAATTAAGTCCGAACTGGTTTCGCGATGCCAATCGCTGTTCTATTTGTACCCCGTCAAATCTATCCAATCGTTTATGCGGAATACCACTTACAGACCGATCGTACAAAGTCCATAAATCTTCTAAGGCATCCAGAATGCCAAGCCCATCACTCAAAACATGATGGATTTGCAGCAAGAATTCATACGTGCCATTTTGATAGTCAACAACCGATGGAAACATCAATTTTCCCTCGGAAAGGTGAAACGGCTTAGGCTCCGGCCATACTTGTTCATTAACCATCTCGCCAACATCACCTAGCGATCGAACCACCCACTCTATCTCGGGAATTTGGCTGGATTTTACCCATCGATGTCCCGAAGGTTTCCGTTCTAATCGGCAACCAAGTAAAGGATGAAGATCTAGCATTTCTCTCCAGCAATTCTGGAAAATTGCTTGATCAAATTCACCTCTAAAACTCATTCGAACCCAGATGTCGCATGGATACGGAAGGCTATCCTTTGCGAGCATCAATTCTTCGAACGAACTACATGGCAGGGGAAATGTCATCGCGAATCCTAACTAACAATCTGGTTACTAATCGCTGTTTTTCGTTCACGATAAAACCACTTGCCCAGCGGGGAGTAAAGCAGTGCCGGAGTCAGCATAAGATCACTCATCAATCCGACGGAGAGAAGCGCAAAGGTCAACCAAGCAAATCTTGAAATTGGTACAAAGGAGCTCAACCCAAAAACCAACAGGCCGAGACCACATACCATTGCAGTTTGAATCATAGCTCCGCCACTACTAATAAGAGCCGCATCCACCGCATCTTCCGTATTGAGACCTTCTTTCTTAAGGCTTCGGAAGTGCACAATAAAGTGAAGGGTATCATCGACGCAAATTCCCATCATCACGCTAGCTGTCAATACGGTCCCCAACTCGACTTCCCATCCCAACCATCCCATGGCGCCAAAAACCACCGCCGCAGGAGTGACGTTTGGAATCATTGAGAGTAAGCCCCCCACCAAGCTTCGGAGCAAGACTGCCATAGTCAATGCGATGGTTATGAACGCAGACGTAAAACTATTCAACAGATCTGCCAAAAGCTGGAGTTGCGTTCTGAAGAGAAAGGGGACCCCTCCACCAATCACAATGCTACGAATATTGGTCTTGTCGTTAGCTAGGAATTGATCAACTTCTGCCTGTAGCTTCTTTAATAGAACTTCGAAGTCTATAGGTTTCGAGCCTTTCACTCTACAACTAAGTTTCCAACTTTGTTCATTAGCATCCTCGTACAGCATTTTCATATCACAAAAACGCTGCTTTGCCTCGTTTGTTCGGCTAGCAATCAATCCCCGACGCGACGTCGCCTTAACGCCACGCTCAAGCGGAATTGGTGGAAGAAAATTAAGTATGGAAAACGTATTCTCAATTTCCGGTATACCAGAGATTTGCGTTCGAAAGTCCTGTAAAGATCGTAACCTGTTCAAGCAGTCGCCATTTGACATACTGACAGAATTGTCGTAGGTAATCATGACCTCTAATGGCACTAACGCCCCAAGATTCTCTTCTAGCCATGTGTAGTCTTGTATCAACTTTGAACTTGGAGACAACAGTTTTTGTGTCCCAACACTCGTCGTTAGCCTCGTTACACCCGCTCCAACTGCAAATATAACGATTACCCAAATGATGATAAATGGAGTAGCATGCCTCCCGATAGCCTTGGTCCAGGGCAATGCCAACATCATGAGTCGATTATGATCTTCCGAATCTGCTTCACTAGACGATCTTGGTGAAAGTCGTTTGCCATACCAATTACGTTCCGAAGTCCATTTGCCATGAATCATGAACAACGCTAAGACCGTCAGTGCGTTAAGCGGTACAAGAATCGCGGAATAGATGCCAAAAGAACGGATGGGTACCAATTGACTTGATGCCAGAGATACAAACCCCAATGACGTGGTCAAAGCAGCAATGCTCGCAGGTACGATTCCTGTTTTCATCGCATAGATAGTCGGTCTTAGCGGATCACGATGAAGCCCTTCTCGGAAGTAGCTCAAGAAGTGAAGTCCAACCGACACGGATAACACGAAACAAAGTGTCGCAACCAAAAGTTGCACCGAGTCAACGTGACCACCACAGAGATGTATAAAGGCAAGTGCAATTTGCTGGTTGAGGACTGCGCATAAGAACACCACCATAACCAGCAGAAATTTCTTCAGCGAGAAGACTAGTATTGCGAGACAAACTGCGTACGACAAGCAATTCAGCAACACCAGATTTTCAGATGCTGCTTCATCCACCGCGATGGAATCAGCGGTTATTCCTGCGATACGAATCTGGTCCAAATTGAGCCCGGTCGCCAGTAGGGAAGCTTCCCAAGCCCAATTCATGGCGGTTTTTCTATTCTTGCCACCTTCCTCGGAAATCTTGGCGATGACGCAGCCTTGTCTTCCGTCAGTCCCGATAAAAATTCCATCTAGATTGCTGCTGGGAATCTCAAATCCTTTGCTTTGATTCTGCTTCAGCAAATCCAGAGCTTGATTCGAGGACGTCGCATCAGAAAACAACCTCTCCCCATCCGGGGTACCAGAAATGAGCAGTACAACGAGTTCGTCCGCTTTCGGATCTCCCACGGTACAACCCGGCCAACTGATCATCAGAAACTCATCACTTCCAAAGCGCTCTGCAAAGCGAAAGAGTGTTTTCGTTTCTTCGAACTCAGCAGGCAACCAATCCTCAATACGATTCTGGCTTCTTAACCACGCTTGTTGAGCGTTGAGCAGAATAAAAGGAAAGACAGCCGTTACAACAACGACTGCGAGGATTGGTAACCAAGCAGGAGGCCACGCTTTACGCCTTATTCCCGAACTCCCGAGGCCACGGTCTGTTCGAACGTCTTCTTCCTTGTCTTCATTTGACGTCGTTTCCCCCATCGGTCCTCCTCACCGAATTGAATGTATCTGTGTAGCATTTGCTCATCGATTACGGGGCATGGGCAATCGGGAGCAAAACGCTTCGTATTGGTGCAGTCAAATGTCGGGTCCGTGGCTGCGTAATTACTATACATCATCATGGCCGGTAACAGTTCGGCCTCAAACGAATTGTATGTGGCGGGATCGATATCCTGGTATCCTATGTACTCAATCCCTGTTGATCCGAAGTACTTGTAGCCCGCATCAATAATAAGCTTAGGTGTTAAACACTCTTCAGGAGCTAAATGGAATGTGTTACCGTGAGCATCACGATTCATGTACAACTCTGTCATGACTCTGGATACCCAATCCACTGGTATCACATTGCGTCTCTCTTGACCGGTCATAGGTAACCGTAGTCGAGTTTGTCTCTTACCGTTAGCGTCGACGGGTTGCCGTGGTACGAGCAACGCCATCAGTCGAAGATAGAGATAGATGCCATGGTAGGTGTTGGTGTAGCCTGTTTCCGAATCTCCGGAAATGACTGCAGGTCGGTAAACGGTTAACTTGTCGAACAAAGAGCAGCTTCTTACCAACTCTTCGGCTTCGAGCTTACTGGCTTCGTAGTCATTGCGAAACTCTTGTCCGCAGTTGAGTTCACTCTCCATAATTGGCCCCGGTCGTAATCCGCATACATAAGCGGTGGATACGTAATGAAGCTCGCGGAGCTTGGCCTTCTCACAAACCTGCAACATGTTTTGAGTACCTACGACATTCGAAAGTCGTGGCTCTCCCGATCCGTCAGCATGAAAAAGAAGCGATGCTGCGCTATGCATCATGGTCTTACAGTTGCGGGATACCCAATTTAGGTCAGCTTGATTGAGCCCCAAATCTTCTCGCAATATGTCACCCTCGAGCACAACGGGCTTGGGAGCATCTCTGCCTGTTCTCTCCGACCAATAATCCAAAATTGCTTCAATGCGCTCTGCACCGGTCTCACGCTTAGAACTACGCACCAATACAGCCAACTTCTGTCCGCGAGCTAACAAGTCGTGCATTAGATAACGACCAACAAGTCCCGTACCGCCCGTCAAGAACAGATAATCACCCATCACAACATTCCCCGAACTTGATTAATCTAAAGCTGCAATTCCTCTAGGAGATCCAAGTATGCTAGCTAGATTACGACCTTCAATATGTGCCTGGGCATTTTTGACACAATTCGGCGAATCCTACGGTCATCCTGAATCCAATCGTAAGCCTCTGACTTATATTCGCTAAATTTATTAAGAAAGGAGGACTTTAACGGTGCAGCCATTGTGTCAGCGAAGCTAAGTGTGAGGTGATATAATGGCCGCCGAATATCTGATTCTAGTTTGAGGAGTTGCCAAAAAATGTACAGAGTTGCACTTGCGCATTTGTGTGCGGCGACGTTAATTTGTGTTTGCGTGCCTTCAGCATGGTCCAGCGACGTTTTGCGCCCCAATATCTTATTTCTCTTCGCCGATGATATGAGGGCCGATACGATTGCAGCACTTGGTAATCCTCACATTCAAACCCCGAATATCGATTCTTTGGTCCAATCAGGCACCAGCTTTAGTAGGTGCTACATCCAAGGAGGAAACAGCGGAGCGGTCTGTGTACCAAGCCGAGCCATGCTCCTCACTGGACGATCATGGATGGAAATCGATACGCAAACACTGAAAGACCCGAATCTTATGCCCGAATGGTTTGGCTCCCATGGCTACCAGACATTCGGAACCGGAAAATGGCATAACGGCAAGGAGTCGTGGCTACGTTCATTTCAATCAGGAAAATCCATTCTCTTCGGCGGAATGTCGGACCACACCAAAGTACCGGTTTGTGATCTGTCCTCTGAAGGGAGCCTTTCCGGCGAGCGGATCGGTGAGTCATTCTCTTCCGAACTGTTCGCTGATGCGGCGATTCAGTTCCTCAATGAGCGAAAATCCGATAAGCCCTTTTTTGCATACGTAGCTTTCACCGCGCCTCACGATCCTCGCCAACCACCAGAAACCTTCGCAGCACCTTACTACAAAGATCTTCCACCTGCGCCGATGAATTTTCTTGCCCAACATCCTTTTGACAACGGTATGCTAAAAAATCTTCGGGACGAAAATCTGGCTCCGTGGCCACGCCCCGAATCGATGATCCGCGACCAGATCGCCGAGTACTATGGCCTGATCACTCACATGGATGAACAGATCGGCCGCATTCTAGCCGCATTGGAAAAGTCCGGCCAACGAGAGAACACGATCATCGTATTTGCTGCCGACAATGGCTTGGCTCTCGGCAGTCACGGCTTACTCGGCAAACAGAATGTTTATGAGCACAGCATGCGAGTCCCTCTCATCATCTCGGGACCGAATATTCCAGCGGACACGCGAAGCGATGCCTTTGCCTATCTTCTGGATCTATATCCATCCTTGTGCGACCTGGCATCACTTCCCGCTCCAAGCGACTTACATGGAAAGAGCCTTCGACCTATCCTGTCGGGAAAAACCAAATCAATCCGAGACACCATTTTCCTCCCCTATCTTAAGGTGCAGCGAGCGGTTCGAGATGATCGCTGGAAGCTAATCGCCTACCCCAAGATTCAACACCTGCAACTGTTCGATCTGAAAAACGATCCGCACGAAACGAACAACCTCATCGACAAACCTCAACATCAAGCAGAAGTCGAACGATTGCTCAAGCATTTGCATCGATGGCAGAAAGAGCTAAATGACACTGTGGAAGTGTCATTAACTCAAGTTCCTCCAGTTCCATTTGATTTCACCGATCAGAAACGCCTACCTGATCAATGGCAACCAGACTGGATCGTAAAAAAATATTTCGACAAGCCACGTTAGTTTTAACGCAGAGTTCTTGATCCAATCGCTATGAGCCTTACCAAGAAAGACCGGTTGCATAGGCAGAAACATCGAACGCAGAAAGATACATGACTCATTTTTCTGCGTTCGATGTTTCTGCTAAATGATGTTTTTTCTTCTGCTTTGACGGCGCCATAACAAGCAGATTACCAATCGGTTTCCTCCCAAGTATTAGAGGCGTCCTTGCTGGTGTGAACATGCTTCAGGTCCGGGGTGACACTACGAATTTACGTCTGGCTTCTCCTCTCAGAATCATTACCTCGAGTTAAAAGCGGATAACGAACTGATATCGGTTAGCGACCCATCGGCTACAATCAACGACGTACGAAGTACCTTGGGGAAAGCCACCACCATTCAGAACATCTTGGGTACCCTTGCAGGTCAACTTTTTACTTTGCATCACTCTTTTAATGCCATGAATGGCAATCGGTGCCGTCCTCGAATGGCGTGATCCTGTAAGGATTCAAGCTTGTAGCCGGAGGTTGAGCGAATGCGTGAAAGTCAAAGGAATCGTTTTGGCAACTTGAGTTCCAACAAATAGGTGTGGCATGACGACGGGGGCACGAATACAAGGATACCCGAACAAATCATTGGCTCTGTTTCTATCTAATTGTATTTCGATAGCTGTCTAAGAAGCCAGTGCTTCGGACAACCGCAACATCACGCGGATCAGCGATGCAAGAAATGCCGATGAGCGTTTATATTGGTCTCGTGTATTTCCCACGTCAGATCAATTAAGAAAGACACCCAACGTTTATTCACTGACTATCAAGTTATCACTTCCCTCACGAATGGACACGCAAACGCGCGCTGCGACATAATTCCAAAAAAGTTTTCCAGAAAAATAACGCGATAAATTTTATCAGAATCATTGTTGACTTCTGGATCTCCGATCGCAAAAACTAAAGAGGAACAGCCAGTGCCACCCACTTTACGAGCGGAGCGGAGCTGGTAGAATGCGGGTGAAGAGATTTTGAAATGCCTAGACCGCTGAGATCGGAACTGTTTTTGCCTAATGAGGTTTCTATTTGCCATGTCATGCAACGCTGCGTGCGGCGGATGTTCCTGGCTGGTGTTAACGACGAAACGGGCAAAGATTACACCTATCGCCGGGAATGGATTCGTCAACGACTTGAGAAACTCGCTTCTGTCTTTGCGATCGATGTGCTGACCTATGCTATTCTCTCTAACCACTTGCATGTCGTGATTCGTAATCGACCGGATGTGGTGAAAACATGGTCGGATAAAGAGGTCGCGTTGCGATGGCTTCAGATTTTTCCAGGGAAAAGAATTGAAGAGCAACTGGGAAATCCCACTCAAGCGGATGTCGATTCCCTAGCGAATGATTCGGAAAAACTAGAGGCGATTCGATCAAGACTCTCTGATATTTCTTGGTTTATGCGGGCTCTCTCGGAACCGATTGCTCGGCGTGCGAACTCTGAAGAAAAATGCACAGGGGCGTTTTGGGAAGGTCGCTTCAAAGCTCAGAGGCTTCTCGATGAAGCTGGTTTGTTGGCTTGTTGCATGTATGTAGATTTGAATCCAATTCGAGCTGCCATGGCGGAATCAATTGAAGATTCGCTGTTTACGTCCGCTTACGATCGCTTGAAAGCTTCCCAGGGGAAGATGATCGAATCGTCGGCTGCTGCTATGCAGGCGATCAGCATGAAAGAAGCAGCAGAGATCCGCAAGAACAGTACACCCGAGGAATTAGCTGACAGACGAAAGAAAGCTCTTAAACGCAAAGGACCCAAGGTCCTTCGAGACGCTTGGTTAGCACCACTGACGATCGGTCCTAGGCAGCAAGGTCCAATGGCCGATAAAACCGGATATCGAGCGAGCGACAAAGGGTTCCTTAACATGAGCTTGGAGGACTACTTCGAGTTGCTGATGTTTACCGGTAAGCAAGGACGATCGGACAAGCGAGGTAAGATCAAAGCGGATAGAGAGACTCCTGCGACTGGCTCTGCCACAGAGATATTGAGCAAGCTAGGAATCGCGGATGGGATGTGGTGCGATTTGGTGTGGAACTTTAAGAAGTACTTTGGCCGCAGTCGCGGAGCGGGCTCGCCGGATAATATGCGTGAGGACGCGGTATCGCATAGTTTGTCCTTTCAACCTGGGCAGAAGATGGCAAAAGAGTGTTTTACCATGGCGAGATAACAAGCCACTTCAAGGAATCATTTGGACAGACCAAACAGAAACTCAGGCTGCTTCAGCTACGCCGTAACTATGGCTTGGGAGAGTGCGCAAATATGGCCAATCCTATTCTTGCAGCTGCCTAAAAGACAGTGCTTCGTGCAACGGTACGATCTCGTATCAGGAGGAGCGGAACCGCAGAGGGGGGACGGTAGTTGTGGCACGCATTTAGCCACCCTCTCCGAGCTGCGCTCAACTCTCCCTTAAGGTGCAATCGTTTTGACTTGATCTGACATTCACAATCGGATATCGAGGAAGCACGGCTGGGGTTCAATGACTTGTCGGATTAGATTTGAAATGGAATCATTCCTGCCGTAACTGCGCAAAGCCCTTGTTACGGCCTACGTTGCCTCGTTCAATACGGACGAGTTTCGTGCCATATTCGTACCAGTCAGTCGGGCCTCGTAGTCTCGTCCACTACGAAAATCTGAGTCAGTCGGGCCTCGTAGCCTCGTCCACTACGAAAATCTCAGTCAGTCGGGCCTCGTAGCCTCGTCCACTACGAAAATCTGAGTTCGTTGCTTTCAGCGATATTCAGTAGATCACTTGGAAAGTGATTCTAGATAATCCAAAAGGGATGCCATCTCTTTGAGGGTGAAATCATTCATCATCCCGTTTGGCATCGACGAAATCGTCGACGTCTTTCTCGTTGCAATCTCCGACTTCTTAACCACATGGTCCTTACCCTGCTGATCGCGAATCGTAACTTCCTCAGCTGTCTCACTAATCACGAAACCAGTCACCGTTTCATCATCTTCCGTCAAAATGATGTTGGTAATAAACCCTTGTGCAATCGTCCTGCTTGGCTCAAGAATCGCAGTAGCAAGCTCTGGTCTCTTGTAGGTCTTTGCAATATTGCCTAAATAAGGTCCCTTTTGCGTTTCATTCTGCTGCACCGTATGGCAGTTGCCGCAAGTCGCTTTCGCAAAAATCCTTTGTCCTAACGAGACATCACCCGCTACGTCTTTGATGCGTTCTAAAGCTTGCTCCGCTGTCATCGAGGAAATTCGAGGAGTGAGATCTTTTTCTCTCGGCTTTAAACGCAGCCTCTTTGCGGCCCTCTCGGCTGCACTTCGCACCGACTCATCTGCATCCGACAAAGCTTCGAGGATCTCTTCATCGAGCCCTCGCAAGTTCCAACTGACCGTATTCTCCATCCATGCAACTTGAGAAGACTTATCGGTCCATGCTCCACTGATCGCTTTTCTTGCTAACGCAGCCGTTTCTGGGCTCGAACTTGCATTGGAGGCAACCGCCAATACGCCGACGATAGCCACGTCATGTAGCGGCGAGCTTTTGTCCTCAGCTAAGGAAACCAGCTGATGGATCTGAGCACCCAACACGCCGGATTTCACGAAGGACGCACGAACCGCTGCGACCCACTTCTCATCAACAGTTACCTTGGCATCGTTAACACCCTGTTGTTGCGACAGCTTAGCCAACCATTTGCTTACGCTTCGTAGCAATGGCACCAGTGCGGACGCATCCTT
>VYLF01000359.1_pt1 | contig 15444 bp, 12 predicted proteins | sample 5114371 | NCBI WGS metagenome assembly VYLF01 (sample SAMN12291773, study PRJNA351875) | freshwater metagenome | isolation source: freshwater lake | place: USA: Michigan, Kent Lake | collected 2013-08-15 | reverse complement strand
AGGGCAAAGTTAAAAGAGGTGTCTTTGTGCGTCCTATTTACGTCGTTTTTTTCGTGTTGCTGTCCATCGCAGAAGTTGCCGGTGAGGATGGACGCGAATTCGCTCGCGACCGATGGAAGGTCGCTGTCGCGAATTCTGAGTCGTGGCGTCAGTATGATTGCCTAATTAAGTTTTCGACGTTTTCTGATGGTGAGAACGGAGACGGTTCTGCGTTTCCCGATGCAACTTCTTGGTCTCGCTTGGCAGTGGATTGGGATAAACAAGAGTTCTTCTCCCTCCATCGCATTGAAAAGGAACCGAACAATAGCGAGCCTCCTGATGGAACCCGAGCGGATTCACGGATTTCTTCAAAGGAGCATCTCCTAGTGAAATCGGGCGACTTCACACGTAACGTGAAATACCCCTCCCGTGACGTTGGAATCCGCATCAAGCCAGAGCATTTCGCTAGAGTATTCCAGCAAAACAGAGTTCCCATTATCGATCTGCGATGCATAGGGATTTTGAAGACACCTACAACCCTGTCGACTGATAAGCAAGGCTTCGACGATGTAACGAAACTAGTCAACGCACTGTCGAGCGGAGAAATAAAAAAGGAGACCGAAACCGAAGAAAAGGTGGTTCTGTCCCGTAACGGGAGCGAGATCATTCTGAATTCAAGTCCGGGGCCTGGAGGCCTCACAGAAGTCGTGGACTCGCTTAGTCTACTGAGGACGAGATATTATTGGAAGAATAAGGAAACTGGTAATGTTTTCATGGAAGAAAGCGTTTCTTGGCTTGAAGTGAATGGTATCTACTTGCCAACCGAGGTCTTGTTTGAAAGGCATTACACTTCGCCCAAGGTATCGGAATTCACCTCAATTAGCGTCTACTGGCGATCCATTAATGAGCCCCTGGATCGTTCACTTTTTGAACCAAAATTTCTTGACGACAGGACCCAGGTTTTGAAGTCCGCGGATGTCGAACTGTACAAAGCGGCAGGAATACTCAATCCCTAAGTGAGGAGCGTTGCGGAGGCGCGGTTAAATAAAAGCACTGTTTAGCTAGTGCCACAACTTGGAGATAACCTTCCTAGGAGAATCCCCGAAATCCCAACCTGCAGCGTGAGTTTTGAAGTTGCGCAGTAACAGGTTTTTCGGACCAACGGCCTTACGTTTGCCTAGCCAGAAGTCCTGGGAATTGAGAAAACGATGATGTTAGGGCCAAAGGTCCGGCCGTTTGGGATGGCTCGGATCTCAGCAAGGGAACAAGCGGTCAGGCCGTTGGCCCTTGAAAAATCTTGGTGAATCGCGGTCCGGGCCCTCCAGGCCTGGCTAGGTAAACGAACTGGGCTTTGCCCCTAAATCCAAAATGCCGCAACTTCAAAAAGCGTGAGCGATGGACGATTTTTCCAGCAAAATCCCTGGCTTACGCGTCGGGTTATGATCAACATCATCTCTAAGTTGCGGCACTAGAAATACTAGGTAACAGCAAATAATTGCTGTTCGTCGCTAAGCTGCCAGGGGCACCGAAACAACACACGTGATCGATTCACCAAGCCTGTAACCCCCTAAACCAGATTTAGGTTCTTCTCGGCTTGTTGATCTAGCTGACGATACAAGCTGCCATTCTCCGGCAGCTTCAGATCAATGTCATAACTAGGAATCATTTCTTTCATGGCTCGTGCCCCTGACTCGCTCGCTAGCAATTCCCCAAAACATTTTTGGATGACTTGAAGCATGACGTAGACCGATACGGATGCCCCGGGAGATGCTCCAAGCAACGCGGAAATCGTCTTGTCTGCATCGGTGATGACTTCCGTTCCGTAGTGGACAATGCCTGCTTGCCCGTCTTCTTTCTTGATCGCTTGCACACGAATGCCCGCGTCGATCAATCGCCAGTCTTCTGCCTTGGCATCAGGATAGAAGTCCTGCAATACTCTGATTCTCGATGCCAAACTCTGCGTTCCCTGCTGAATGAGATACTTGACCAACGGCAAATTATAGAGCCCGACCTTGATAAGCGAACCGACATTGTCGAGCTTCATCGAACCTGGCAAATCCCAATAACTGCCATGCCGATGCAAAAACTTAGTCGTCCATGCTGCAAACGGTCCGAATAGAAGTGACTTCTTGCCATCGATCACGCGTGTATCCAAATGCGGGACTGCCATCGTGGGAGCCGCACCTAATGCTTGGCCGTAAACTTTAGCCTGATGCTTGGCTACGATCTCGGGCTTGTCACAAACCAGCCATTGGCCGCCAATAGGAAAACCGCCGTAACCTTTGCTCTCGGCGATACTCGACTTTTGCAATAGCTGGATGCTTCCACCACCTGCGCCAATAAAAACGAAATTGGCTCGGTTCTTTCTTCTGAAGCCGTCCTTGTCTTGGACCGTTAACTCCCACCCGGTAGAAATTCTCTTTAGCCCAATCACTCGATGCCCCGATGCAACGCCACAGCCAGGCTGCTCCGATAACCAGTGAACTAACTTCCTCGCGATCGCCCCAAAGTTGACATCGGTTCCCTGGTCCATCTTGGTCGCTGCAACAGGCACATTCTTTCGGCCCTCTATCAGCAGCGGTGCCCAACTCTTGATGACGTCGGGATCGTCCGAAAACGTCATCGGCTCAAAAAAGTGATGCTGCTTAAGCCCTTGAAAACGCGCACGCAAATAATTCACTTGCTTCTCGGTCTCGACGAAACTGATATGCGGTACCGTGTTGATGAACTCACGACTTCCCTGAATCATGCCTGTTTGTAACGCATAGCCCCAAAACAATTTTGACATTTCGAACTGCTCGAAAATCTCTATCGCCTTGGCCACATCAACTGTTCCGTCTGGCCTCTGAAACGGCGTGTAACTGAGCTCGCATATGCCGGCGTGCCCCGTTCCGGCATTGTTCCACGCGTTCGAACTCTCCTGGGCCAATTCCTCTGTCACTTCATAAAGCTGAATCTTCATCTCGGGATCCAACTTTTTTAGCAGGGCGCCGAGATTAGCTGACATGATCCCACTGCCAATTAAAACGACACGAGGGTTCTCAACATGAGTCTTGTATGGCATACGTTTATTCGAGGTACGAGTTAGAGGTTGTTACAATTGGAGGGGAGGTGAGGGGCCCAAAAACAAACCTATGGGATGGTTGTGAACTGCTTACAGCTTAATCGAAATAAGACTCAAAACCCACTGATTAGTCAACATGCCCACCCAGCGCCTGGGTTATCGTTCGAAAATTATGCATCATCATCCCCTCATAAGTGCTCGTGTCCTCTCTCTCCGGGCCGGTCGAATCGGTGAACAACTCGCCACCAATGGTTACGCTGGCTCCCTGTCGCTCTGCTCCCTCCATTAAGGACCGAACGGATTTATCCGAAGTGCTGGATTCGGCGAAAACAGCCGGTACGCGCCGCTCCACAATTAGCGATACCAATTCTTCTACTCGCTTTAAACCCGCTTCAGATGCCGTGGAAATTCCATGGATCCCTTCAACTCGTACGCCATACCGTTCGCCGAAATACCGAAAGGCATCGTGAGTCGAAATAAGGATCCGCTTGGGCTCAGGTATCGATTTGATCCATGCCACGCCTTGCTCATCGAGCTCTCGAAGTCGTTCACGAAGTTCGTTCCCGTTGGTTCGATAGGTTGCTTCGTTTGCCTTATCCGAGTTTATCAATTCCTCTTCGATTACCCGAGACGCTTCTATCCACAACGAAACATCCATCCAGCAATGTGGATCGACATCGTGTAAATCGTCGCTAGCGCTTGGGTCGCTTTTGTGGTTTTCTGAACCTGAGCGATTTGGCAAGTCGATCTTCTCGCAAACTGCAATACGCTTACTTCGCAATTGACTCGATGACAGGATGCTGATCATGCGTCCCTCCAAGTTTAATCCGTTATAAAACACGATGTCGGCTCCGGCGATGGAACGCACGTCATCCGTGACCGGTCGATAAAGATGCGGATCTATTCCGCTGCGAATCAATTGCTCTACCTGAATCTGGTCTCCCCCGATCTTTCGAACAAGATCCGCGATCATCCCCGTTGTTGCAACGACTCTAAGACGAGCCGTGCCGTTCGAGTCAATAGGAGCTGAACTGCAACTGGCGAATACGACCAGTCCGATCATTAGTTGAAGAAGTACCGTCAGTCTGCAACGTTGGTCCATGGATCAAACAAGTGATTGAAAATCGGAAAGACCAATCGGTTCACGCGATGCAAACGGCTCGCCAAACCTTACCCCTATCGACTTGCCCCAAAATCCAGCCTCTTCTTTCACTCGTTCAATAAAGCTTGGATCATCGGACTCTCGGCCTTTTACTAATTGGCTGTGATACGCAAGCAACGACGCTTCCTTTTCATTCCAATGCTCGGATATGTCGAGGACAAACGATGGCTGCGGTACTAGTTTGAGATGAATGCAGAAGTACTGGAATATGCGCTTCGGATGAAATGGCTCGCCTGGTATGTCGCTTTTTGATAGTTTGCTCCAAAACCTCGCTGCTTCCACAATCTCTGTCGCTGCTAAATGATCAGGATGCGCATCCAACCAATAAGGAGCAAAGATCCAATTCGGTCTCGTTAAGCGAAAAAGTCCAGCTAGATGATGCCGTCGCTCCAACGTGTGTTCGAGTGAACGATTGGGCCACCCAAGATTGTACCGCCACGGATTGCCTAACGCTCGATTGGCAACAAGCGTCTCGGCCGCTCGTGTCTCCGGGCTGCCATGTGGAGTTGGCTCGCCATTGGTCAGGTCCACGATGCCAACATTAAGCCCCTGTTTCATGAGCTTGGCAATCGCTCCTCCCATCCCGAGCTCCGCATCGTCTGGATGCGGGGCGACAACCAGAACATCAAGTGGCCGTTCCAGCGGAGGAAGATTTGGGTAAGTGCTAGTGCTCATTGCCTCTTGCGATGCTCCCTCTTAGCGTTGTTTCATGGTGTCGAATTGCGATCTATCGAATTGCGGACTAATTGCTCATCAATATGATACAGGATTCGCTCCGCGACATGGGGCTTCGATCCGCTGGCGTGCTCTAACGTCTCCCCTGTTCGCAAAATGATCTCTACATTGTTCGTTTCGGAATTCATGGCTTCTGCAGAATTGGAGACGATCATATCGCATGCCTTGCGTGACATTTTGACAATGGCACGAAATCTGACGTCCTCCGTTTCCAGAGCAAAGGCGACAACCCACTGGTGCGGCTTTTTTCTGCTTGCAAGCGTGGCGACGACATCCGGCGTTTCAACTAACGAAAGCTGTAAACCATCTCCCGTCTTGGCCAATTTGTGCGAAGCGATCTGAACAGGCATGTAATCACACGGAGCTGCCGCGCCGATTAAACCATCTGCTTTGCTAAACGCCTCTTTGGTTGCCTCAAGCATCTGCTGTGTTGTGACAACTTCAACCACTTTCGCTTTAGCGTTATATGCAACCTGGACCGGACCTGTAATGACCGTGACCTGATGACCAAGAGCGATCGCGGCATCAACCAACGAGCTCCCCATCTTGCCACTAGAGGAATTGGTCAAATAGCGAACGGGATCTAAGTACTGCCGCGTTGGACCAGATGTGATGACAATGTGTGCCACAAATCACTCGGGAGTAGTGGAGGTTAAAAACGGCTTAACGAAATCGAGAATGGTTTCGGGCTCAGCCATGCGGCCCGCACCTTGTCGTCGACACGATAACCAACCAATCTCCGGACCAACCAAATGAACCCCATCTAACCGTAACTGCTCAACGTTCCGCTGTACGGCTGGCTTCTCCCACATTGGTGTGCTCATGGCCGGTGCCATAACGACGGGGCACTCGACGTTTAGGTACAACGTGGTTAGCAACGTATCCGCGAGCCCCAACGCACAAGCCGCCATGACGTGGGCCGTTGCCGGCGCTACGATGAATAACTTGCAGTCTTGCGCCAACTCAATGTGCGGCCCAAGAGGAAATCTTGAATCGAAGGGATGAATGACTGGCTGCGAATTACAAAGTGCTGAAAACGTTGCCGGTCCAACAAATTGTTGTGCGGACTCCGTCATGACTACAGAAACGGTTTCACCTAGTTGAACCAACCGACTAACCAGGGCTGCGGTCTTGAAAGCAGCTATACCACCAGACACTCCGACTACGATTCGTCCCGTCATGTCGCGTCTCCTTTTGCAATGTCTCCTTGTGCCCCGTCTTCTTGTGCATTGTCTCCCTCGGGACTTGCTAGTTCATCGTTGCCTTCACCCATTTCGTCGCCGTTGTCGCCGTCATCCTCTTGCCAATCAGCCGAAGAAATGGCCCTCACGATCATGGTCGCATAACAACCCCTCGGCAAATCGAATGATAAATCGAGAGCCAGTCGCTGATTGTGTAGCTCATCATTTGCCCATCCAAACTCAAAATTCGCAGGCGAAATCCACGTTCTGCGGAACCCCTTAGAAAAGAAACTATCTCTCGGGTATTTGAGCCGCATCTCACGTCTCTCTAACCCTAATCCCGCTAGTATGCTGTCCAGCGTAGGAAGAGTGGAATGGTCCCAGTCGTGCTGCCTGGCCGAAGGTAATGGAAGATCCGAATTTCGTAACCAATCGATGGACCGAAGATTTGCACCCGGCTTGGGGATGTTTAGCGACCCGCATTTCGATTCGTAGGTGATGCAGTTATCTGCCCCAATCCCATCAGAAATCAACTGCGATAACCAACGGTTCCATACCCAGCTCTGGAATGCCGATAGGTATAGACTTCTCATGTCTTGCCGGATTAATGCAACCGCCCGCTTGAAGTCGGTGGGATGATCGACGAGATAGGTTACAACGCTTCGGCGATGCGAGCGATCAAGCTTCTGCTTTAGCAGCAACCAATCCCCCCAATGCTGCCGCATGATCTCTTTTTGTTCCTTCTCGCGGCCTCGATCGTGACTGTTTTGTTCTGCCATCGCCAGAAAAAGGGCTCGTTCATAATCCCCCTTGCACCACGGTACAGCGATTAGTTCACCAGAGTATCCCATGGAACCGAATCGTTGGTCATCAAAGTAATTAACGATCCCGTGTTCTTTAACCATCTCGCATCGACGATCCAGATCCACGCGATCTTCATGCTTTAAATTGCGGAGCCTGATGGAGAATCGATTGGCGGAAATGTCGTTGGCATGATAGGGAGCAGACAGTTGACCTAGATACTCAAGCCTGTAGGACCGGTCTTCGTGTGACTGATTGGGCCCCTTGTGAATGGTGAGATACTGAACCGTTACCGCATGCCGATCTTTGAGCCCACCGTAATCCACGGCCTTGCGGGACAAGTTCCAGTCTCGAAGAATGGCGGTAATTGCCTCCGGCGTGCCAATCCCTCGCTTCTCAAGCCGATAAAAGGAAAAGGGGCCTCTCGACGGACGTACCGATGTCAATTCCTCGACGCGAAAGTCTTCATGCAGACTCTTAAGTTTCATCAACGCTCAACAATCGGTTTTTCGGTAGAGTTCGATCTCATAAGGCCCCAAAAATAGGAGCAGCAACGCGCCGTCCCTGGCATAAACGCGAAACACATCCTTCAAAAAATGATGCTCGCCGGGCCACGGATATACAAATACTAATGCAAAATCGTCCCATTGTAAGTCTAGCTCGTCATAAGCTGACGGGACGTGATGGAACAAAGACGCATGATTGGCTTGCTTTTTCGCCAATCTATCGGCCCCCGGGGGAAGAAAATTCCCGTAGGCAATCTCCCCATGAAGCCCCGTTCTCTTCAGGAATTTTTTCGATTGGGCGACGAGGAACTGCTCTGCTTCGATTCCTACTGCATCCCAACCCAGTTGAGAAGCCAAACCAGTCACCACGCCAAAACCACTCCCCCACTCCAAAAAACTATTTCCTAACGCAAGCCGTGCTTCGGTCACTTGCCGCAGCGCTCTCCATACGTCGCGAAAGTCACAGGCAACATACTGTTCAATGGGGCGTCGATGCCATTGATCCCAATAGGTCTGTAGCATCTCGTCTGCTGTACCTAATATCGATTCGACGTCATCGGGAATCGCTTCTTCTAAATCCCAATCGAGCTCGACCGGAACGAGTATCGACCCTTCGCCTTTGGCCCACTGTCCTTTTGTCATGGTTCGCTTCAAACCTAATCCATAAACGAAAATCGGTCCCGAAAGAACGGGACCGATTGATAACTATGTACAAGTCAATAGCTCGCCAGTGAGCTTATTTCTTGCTGGCTTTTTCCTTCTTGAGCTCTTCCAAGAATTCTTTGATTTCTTCTTCGCCGCCATCTTCACACTTGACCGCTTTGGTTTGCAATTCAATCGCACGATCCAAGTCGCCAGACATGTGGACCAGGTGGGAAAGTGTATCGAGGATCGCACCTGATTCTGGCATTAACTTGACAGCCTTTTCTCCTGCAGCGATCGCGCCCTTGAGTAACTCTGGCGATGGCTTGTCCATTTGGGACAACATTTCGAAAGCATTCCATGCGACTGCATTCAAGGTCATGCCGTCGTCGGACTCGGCCATCTTTGTCAGGATTTTGCCCATGCCTGCATAGTCTTTGGCTTGGCTATAAATCATCATCTTGATTTGCAAGACTTGTTCGCCAAAGCCTGCGTTCTTTGCAGCTAGCTCATCAAGAAGCTTCATCGCTCCTTCGATGTCGTTCTTTTGCATCAAAGGCCCAAGCTCGCGTAGTTCGACCTGGAGGACAAGTTGCTCGATCTGGGCCTTTAGCATTTCATTGTCGCCAGCTTCCTTGCGAGCCTCTTCGATTGCTTCTAGTGCCTTATCCTTTGGCATGCGCATGACGCGGGATGCTAAGAAGTCGATCTTCTGTGACAGCTTGAACTCGATGGCAAAAGCCTCTCGATCCCATTTGCCTTCTACGACGGCCTCAAGTGGCTCGTCCATCGACATTGGGTGACCGATCCACTCGACTTGTCCTGTCTTGCCAACGATGAAGCAACATGGGATACCGTTTTGACCGGCAGCATTCATGTATGCTGTATGAACGGAACCATCTGGGTCGGCGGTTAAGCAGTATGCGTTGGTGAGCTCTGCATAGGTCGATTCTTTGCCTTCTTCTTCGCTGCCACGAACTTTTCGCTCAAGAAAACCTTGAACGGTTTCCAAGTCTTCGTCGCTAACGCTGATAATCTGAACGCCTTTTTCAGCGAACTTGTTTTGGACTTCAACTAGGTGCGGCATGCTTTGTACGCATGGTCCGCACCAAGTTGCCCAAAACTCAACGACATATACCTTGTCTTTCTCAAACGTCTTGACTGCCTTAAAACGATCTTTGCCTAGGCTGACCCAATGCTCGATGTCAATTTCAGGTGCCTTGGTACCAATGGTCAACGATGGCTCATCTTGTGCCAAAAGCTGAATCGAACCGGGAACCGTCGCGAATGACATCGCTAGGAGAAACGAAAAAAACTTTTTACGCACAAGGAAACTCCGCTGAGAATGGTACTATTGGCAGAGTTCCCCGTCGCGGTATTCATTTGGCCACCAAACGAGTTCCAAAACACCTGCCAGCTCGGACAAATCATAACGGATTAGTCAGGCTTCTAAAAGTCAGGCAATCGGGAACGTTTTCGAATTACTCCCCTCATTGTTCCCTATTTCACCTTGAAAATCGTCTCTCTCATTCCGGCCGCAACCGAAATCATCTGTTTGTTAGGTTTCCAAGACAGTTTGATTGGGATCTCACATGAGTGTGATTATCCCTCTCAAGTGTCGAACTTCGAGCGACTTACCTTTTCTCGAATTCCCCAATCGACTACCAGCGCGGAGATTGATTCATTAACCTCTCAGAATGCTTCCCAGGCGGATGGCTTGTTTGGCCTAATCAGCCATCGAATTCTCGATCTTTGTCCTGATTTTATCTTTACCCAATCGATATGTGATGTCTGTGCCGTGTCACAAGGTGCACTCGGCGAGGTATTAAAAGAGTTGCCTCGGTCGACGAAATTGATCACCCTTTCGCCTGCCTCATTGCAAGATGTTCTAGATTCACTGCTTTACGTTGGGACTCAATTGCAATCTCCCGAACGCGGACAGCAGGCCTACGAGCAACTCAACGGTCGGCTTGAGCGGCTTAGTAATGCAAAGCCAGCGAATGTCTCTAAGACGGTTGTGCTCCTGGAATGGCTTGATCCATTGTTTTCGGCAGGGCACTGGAACCCGGAAATCATTGAATATGCAGGAGCAAAGGAGTTGATCGGAATACCAGGTGAAAAATCGAGACGCATCCATTGGGATGAACTGCGGGCCGCAGATCCTGATCATTTGGTGGTCGCCTGTTGCGGTTATGACTCCGAAAAGACGAAGCTAGATTTTGAGGATTTCGAGCGTAACTATCCAGTTCATGAGCTTCGTTGTTTTAAAAACCAACAAGTGCACCTACTCGATGGAAACGCATACTTCAATCGGCCGGGGCCACGTTTGGTAGACGCTGCAGAACTACTGTTCGAGCTTTTTCGTTGAGCCAGGAATCGTCAATGTGAAGTAATCGTCAAAGTGAAGTAATTATGAGAGATGAGTTTGAAAACCGCATTAGCCTAGTGCAATATTGGTAGTACTCGGTTCAAAGATCCGCTTTGTCGCCCCATCAGGTCCATGGTAACGAACAAAAATCCTTGATCCTTTGATGCAGCGTTTATGGTCTCTCGAATGACTGGGTCCAGGATTTTGTTCCAATCCTCTTGGTGCAATTCGAGTCTTACAAGCTGTTGTCCATGCACTCGAGCTCGGACATCGTAAAAACCAAGTGAATGCAAGAGCGATTCAATAGTCTCGACTCTCCGCAAATTCTCCGGTGTAACGAGTTGTCCGTAGGCAATGCGGCTGGCAAGGCACGGGGAAGACGGTTTGTCGGCCACATTTAATTTTAAGGCATGTGCAATCGCCCGTACGCGAGATTTGTCTAAACCAACCTCCGCGAGAGGAGCGCGGACTTGATGTTCAGCAGCGGCTCGGAGTCCAGGCCTATAGTCACCGAGATCGTCTTTATTTGTTCCCGAAACCAGTGTGCGAAATCCGTTGCTAGTCGCCCAATTACCAATCGTTTGGTACAAGTTATCCTTGCAATAGTAACAACGATTGGAGTCGTTTCGGACGTAATTGGGGTCTTCTATCTCGCGCGTGGTTACGAATACATGTCGGATACCAATTTGTCTAACAACACGTTGGCAGTCTGCAAGTTCGGCTTGAGAAACTGCCTGGCCAAGTCCAGTTACCGCTACCGCCCGGTCTGCTAACGTGGCCTGCGAGATAGCGGCCACAACGGCACTATCAACTCCGCCTGACAACGCAACAACCGCATCGCCGTAATCGTGAATGCGATATTGGAGTTGGCGTATATCGTTTTGTGTTTCCTCGTCGCAATCCAGTTCTCGTAATTCCACCTCACCAAGAGTGGGTGCAACTTTTTGTTCGGAATTGGGAGTATGGGTTTTAGTATGCGACACGCTTTCTGGCTCGCGTTCTTTGCCTAAGAGTCAGCTTTGGTTGCAGAATCTGGACCCTTGGTTGCGTCATTTTCAGGCTTACCACCCTTAGGCTTGGGTTGCGGGAGGGGCATAGGGCCACCAAAAGCGTCAAATACAACCAGTAAATTCAGGAGTCCTGCCACGGCGGTAAAAAGTGAACCTAATTCAAATCCAGCGGAAGCATGATGATGCCATTGCGAGAGTTGGGTCCGGTCCTTTGGCGGTGCCATAAACTCTGACCACTTCCATTCGGGGGTTGTTTGAGTTTCAAAGTCATTTTCCACTGCCGTCTGGGACATCCTGTGCCCTACAGCAAAATGGTAAACCGCTGGAAATGCCGGAAGCCCCACGCAAACCTGTGCCGGAAAATGAAGAACCCGAAAATCTTCTGCTGCAGTTGAGGCGTAAACCACTCGTCCCTTGCCCAGGTACAAGCCAAAGAAAAACAATCCCAATATGCAAACGGAAAACAGATAAGCTTTGTTGGTCCGGCCCTGGTAAAAATGACCTGCTCCCGGGATCAGAAATGCCAATAACGAGGCAAAGTACCTATTCTTAAGGTTGATTTCGCATTGGTCTGCGTGAACTATGTAGCCGGAACCAGACGATGCGTTCATTAAAATCCCTATTAACTTGGGCTGGTTTTGAGGTGGGGAGGTATTTTATTTCGTAATCGGATCAGCCCAAGTTTAACCGATAGTGTGAAATCGTCACTACGGCAAATTGCGTGCAATTCCAGGGTTGACATATCTAGCTGGGGGAATGGGGCTGTTTTCTTTGAGAATACGGATCATATCCCTTTGACTGGGACCGAATGATCAGTTGCAGTCCAAAATGGCGATTTTGCGACGGGAAGAGTGTAGCCGGAGTACGTATAATCAAACCTCTGGTGATCAAAACTTGCAACTTGATGTAGAATCGATCTCGTGCGTTTCTCGTCTCTCAAACGATTTGTTGATGAAGCAACTTAGTCCCCTCGCCTCGCTTTTAATTCTTTCTGCCTGTTTCGGTCTGTTTGTGGCCGTGGCCTTATTCGTTTATAGGCGAGAGCGGCCAAAGAAGCCGATGTTGGTCCGAGCGAGTCCGAGTGATGTGCTTAAGAATTCCGAGCCGCCGAGAACAGAGCAAAGGCCGTCAAGTTCTTCGCAAATGGAAAAAGACTCTTACGTTGATCAAAACATTGGAACACAAAATAGCGTCGCACAGCCGTTGCAAAACGGTCAAAACGCCCCAGCACATGTTGATTTGGTCGGAAGTGAATCTTGCGGAAAGTGCCATGAGAGCATTTTGGAGTCTTACAAGAAACACCCGATGTATTTTGGAGCTACTAGGTTAGTTCAAAACGATAACCCGGTGCCGCCGGATTCGGACGAGATCAAAGGTAAGCTGAAAACGCTTTCAGCTAAGTTTACAGACGGCGTGATGCAACACTCTGAAGTTGTCTATGACTTAGATGGCAATGAACTTTTCAGCAAACAACATCCGATGAAGTTCGTCGTCGGGTCAGGTCGCCGTGCAAAGGCCTATGTTGAACAGCGGGATGGCTTGCTTTGCCTGTCGCCACTTAACTGGTTTGGGAAAACGAGCTCATGGGGATTGAACCCAGGATACAGCGTGGATGATCCACGCGGTTTTGATCGTAAAGCGCTTGCAAATTGTCTACTGTGCCACACGGGTGAGATCAAAACGCAAGGTCCACATTCTGATATGTATCAAAACGAGCCTTTCGGAGAGCTCGCCATTGGTTGTGAGCGATGTCATGGTTCGGGAAAGTCACATATAGAGTTTCATGAACAAGGGAGAGTAGGTGCGGATCCAATAGTAAATCCTGAATCTCTCGATGAGCCGGCCCGGCAAGCGGTTTGTTACCAATGTCATTTACAGCCATCGACTTCTCGAATCTTGAGAGAGGGGAAATCTCATCAGGACTTCAAGCCTGGAATGCGACTGGATGATGTGTGGCTGGTCCTTGATACAGAAAGTGGTATTGATCGCGACGGGCGCACCAAGTCGGTACGGCATGTTCAGCAAATGCATGATAGTCAGTGCTTTAAGAAATCTGGAACAATGCGATGCACGACGTGTCACGATCCTCATTCAGTGCCAAATGCAGAAGATCGAGTTTCCTTTTATCGTGACGCATGTGTCAAGTGTCATATCGACGGCAAAGGTGCCATTGTTTGTTCAGAGATAGTAGAACGACGAACTGAAGCAGGTGATTCTTGTTTCGAATGCCATATGCCAAGCCGAGATTTAGACCTTTCATCGCACGCCAGTCAAAGCGATCATCGAATCATCCGAAAACCTGAAAGTCAGCATGAAGGTAGCAATTCATCTCTTTCGGATCTTCGCTTCTTCGAAGATCTGAAGGAGTCCGTGTCAGAGGATTCCCGTCGACGAGCAAAAGCAATTTATAGAATTCGCAACTCGGGGCCATCGGCCGAGTTGTATCAAGAATTGCAGTATTTAGCGGGCAGATTTCCTGATGATGGTATGACGATGCTTTCTTATGGCTTAGCAGCCATGACGCGAAATGACGCCAAGACTGCAATCGACGCTTGGACTAAGGCTGCGAATTATGATGAGTCGAAGGAATTTGCGCTCGAGGCGCTGATTCAGATGAGTCAACGTGTTGCAGCTTGGGACAGAACGATAGAGTTTTCGGAGCGGTTGATAAAAATGAATCCCTATCACCCTTCTGCATATTCTCATTTATCTGATGCGTTGTTCCGTACAAACCGTTTGAAAGAGGCGTTAGATGCTGCAAGAAAAGGCATCGAGTTCGATCCACTTTCGATGGTGTCGTATCAAGTGTTGATCGATGCACATCGTTTGCAGGGCGAAGAAGATAAATCAGCAGAATGGAAGAGAGTTCGAGATAGGATTTCCGAGAAGCTACGACAATCGAGGTAAGGTTGTAAAGTGATTTTCTCTCATTCAAACTCTCGTCTCAATTGGTGCCATCCATCTTTTCGGTAATTTTTCGAATTTAGGCAATCTAATCATTTCTTGGTTCCCCTGGGTTAGGATAGGGACTGATCGCGTCCCCCCTTCAGTCTCGTTCAAACTCACCAACAAAGAAGCGGCAATCGAAGTGCTTCATGGCTGGCTGGATCAAGCAACTAGCGCGGCGGACAATTTAGATCACCTATCCACTTACTCTTGGTTTTCTAGTTGACTCTACCGTTGCTCTTAGGGAGCGAGACTAGCTGAAACAAGCTGCGGCTCGGCGCTGGCCTCGGTGCCAACGCCTGCCGATCCGCTCCGCATCTCCCTGCATCGAGTCCGAGCCTCCAACACAGCGACTGAAGTACTTCTTAAAATTCCAGATCAAGTCCGACAGCATCTCCGGTATGACTCCACAGGTGATTAACGCATCACTCAACTGCTTCGGCAGTGCCACCGTTCCTGCACTCGGCTTGTTCTCTGCCACCCAACCGAGCAGCTTCTTGTAACTACTCAGGTCGATTCGAAGAAATCCCTTGTCGCTTGCTCTCAGTCCATCGCGGTGCACTTGCGGATCACTTGACCGCAATCCTGAAGTCAGGCTTAAAGGTGCGAGCCAACTGTCTCGAAGTACTCGCTTGGCTGTTCCCTTCTTCTTGGCCTCGTGGTCATGTCGCTGCTCTGCAAGTGACTTGCGCCGCTGAGCCACCGACTCTTCGTGCGTGATTGGTACTAGATCGTATGCCGCCGAAGGAATCTGCTTTCCCTTTTCCGCTTCGATACGATCGTAAACCGACGTGTGTATCGATTTCTCCGGACTCTCAGCTATAGCGGCTCGAACAGGGTTTAAGTCAACGTACATAGCACAGGCCAATAAGCCTGCATCATCGACAATTCGTTGAGCTTTGAAACGCCCTTCCCAGAACCTTCCCGTACATTCGTCTTGGGAATTTGCCATGCGGGCAATCGGTTCCGCGAGGGCGCGCATAAACCAGGAAATATCAGACAGCCTAGTTCGGATCATAGCCAGCTGATCTGGGTCGGAAAGGACACGCT
>VYLF01000353.1_pt1 | contig 15583 bp, 11 predicted proteins | sample 5114371 | NCBI WGS metagenome assembly VYLF01 (sample SAMN12291773, study PRJNA351875) | freshwater metagenome | isolation source: freshwater lake | place: USA: Michigan, Kent Lake | collected 2013-08-15 | reverse complement strand
TTTTCATCCGCGATAATGTGCCCGTTACCGACGGATCGGTCGCTCGCGCAGATATAACGAATCATCTCAATGATGGCTCGGTCATCAGCATCGGCATCTTATCGCGGATGAAAAAGGCCCCCGATTCCAAATTCAACATGAGTTCCCAGACCAATCGAGTGCACCGGAGCCAATGCGCAATCCATTTGGCCGATTGCGCATGGTAAGCTTCAAAGACATTGCCGAGCAAAACTAGAGGAAGCAATCAAGCCGTCTTGGCTCAGCCCTGCTGATAGTAGATAATGCGCGCTGAAAGGCTCATTTCAGCATGCACGAAACCTCGCTTAGTCTTCTTGATCGCCTACGAACTTCACCTGAAAACGAAGGTTGGAATCGGCTTGCGAATCTCTACGCCCCTTTGATTCGCGTCTGGTTGCGGCGGTACGATGTGCAAGACAACGACGCACAGGATCTCACTCAAGAAGTCTTGTTGAGCGTTTCGAGGGACCTGCGTTCGTTCGATCATCCGGGGAGTCCAGGGGCTTTCCGGGGATGGCTCAAGGCAATTATGATCAACCGTCTGCGAAAGTTCTGGCGATCCCGGGACCGTAATCCGCAGGCTCATGGGGACTCGGACATTGATGCTCGGCTCGCTCAATTGGACGACCCGACTAGCGAATTGAGCCACATCTGGAATCGCGAACACGATCAGTACGTGCTTCGACAACTGCTGGCACTCGCGGAGCCTCACTTCGAGCCAACCACTTGGCAGGCATTCTGTCGCGTCGCATTGGAAGGAGCGAAAGCTGATGAAGTCGCTCGGGAAATGGGAATTTCTAAAAATGCCGTTATCGTCGCCAAGTGCCGTGTGCTGAACAAGTTACGACAAGAGGCAGGAGGCTTGGTCGACTCTTCTTCTCATTTTTTCCCAAAGAGCTGAAATGCTGGGCAACAATCGGGTCTTGATAAGTATCCATGCAGCGAATTGATAAACCATCGTCGTGATGTGACTTCTACCACGAGGCAGTTACGCAACCATGGCTACTAACAAGATAAATTCCGAAATGCCAATCATGACAACCCACCCGAGCCGGGAGCAATTAAGCGCCTACACCCTTGGCCAATTACCACCTGCTGAAGCGACCTCGATCGAGAACCATATTAGCGAGTGTGAGCCATGCTGCGATACGATTATCAGCCTATCGTCTGACGATACGTTCGTTGCACTGCTGAAAGACGCACGGCAATTACCCATCGATCCTTCTCTTGAAAACGACTGTCAGGTTTCGAAGCCATCTTCAACTTGCGGAGACATTCCTTCGGAATTGACCGAGCATCCTCGGTACGAAATTGTCCGACTGTTTGGCATAGGTGGGATGGGTGATGTATACGAAGCCATTCATCGCAAAATGGAACGTAGGGTAGCCCTAAAGGTTATTAACCGCGAACTATTTCAAAAGCCCGAAGCGGTGAGTCGATTTCACCGTGAAGTAAAGACCGCTGCTCAGCTTTCTCATCCCAACATAGTGACTTCGTATGATGCGGACCAAGCTGGCGACTTTCACTTTATGGTGATGGAATACGTTGATGGAGTCGATTTGTCCCAAATTGTAAAGGACCGAGGTGCCTTGCCGATCGCCGACGCGGTTGACTACATCCGACAGGCCGCCATTGGTCTGCAGCACGCACACGAGCGGGGCATGGTCCATCGCGATATCAAACCGCACAACCTCATGGTATCGAAAAATGGGGTTATGAAAATTCTCGATTTCGGTCTTGCTTCACTTGCGTCAGAAACAGGCACTTCATCGGATTCCGCTGTGCTGCGATCTGACTTGACGACAGCCGGCGCAATCATGGGGACTCCCGATTTCATCTCACCCGAACAAGCAATTGACGCTCGCCAAGTCGACATTCGCAGCGACATCTACAGTCTCGGCGCGACACTCTACTATTTGCTGTCCGGTAGAGTGCCTTTTGACGCTGGCAGTGTCATGCACAAACTAAAAAGCCATGCACAGATTGAACCGCTCCGGCTGGATGCGATGAGAAACGATATCCCTCACGAGGTTGCAACCATCGTATCCAATATGATGGCGAAAAATGCTGACGAACGATATCTAACACCGAAGCAAGTAGCAGAAGCCCTGGAGTCGTTCCTTCGAACTTGGCGACCCGATGAAGAAAAGCCAAGGGAACACGAACTATCAAATGGCGGGAACATGTCTGGTTCAGGTGGAAAGGAATCGCAAGTCGGCGATTCGAGTTGGAACTGGTGGTTGGTGATTGCGAGGGTTCTCGTATCGATCGCATGTATTCCCGTTGCTGTAATTTTTTATGAAGCATGGACAATTAACTTTGAATCCTCCTTACTTGAGCGCGAACGTTATCAGATTCCGGCTTACCTGCTTGCTGTATTGTGTTTCGCTTTGATTGCGGGATTCATGCTAGTGCTCCACAAACGGAATACGATGCATCGCAGATCCGATGGTGGCGATCAACACGCCGTAAGGATGAAGTCGAAAGACCTCGTAACAATCGCGGCAGTAGTCTCGGCAGGGGGCGTCGCCACGTTCTTTTATTACTCGCAATTGAACAAATGGAGGTTCATCGGTGGGGAAGGTCACGTGGTGTCGTTCACGCAGCAAATGCTTGACACAAAGCCCGGGATTGACCTCGGTCCATCAGAACGGGCAGTCGAATTGTTCGTCTCTGGCGAAGACGCATCGCTCGTGAAACAAGGTGACCAAGTTCGCCTTCAGTTTGCGGGCTGGCCCCTGGTCCCCGATCTTCCATCGGTCGGTTTGTTTCAAGGTAGAGTGATACACATAAGAACAAACAGCCCAAGCAACATTCAGCTACTCGTAAAAGAGAACAAAACGAATGAAGACGACGGTTGGCCCAATGCAAGTTACTTGCTTTCTGGTGTACGTGCAAAAGGTTGGATCCTGTTCTCAGAATAGCGAGTCTGGTCAACAATCGGATAAGTAGTCATCAAAGATGTCCCCGAAGATGTAGCAGCGTTTAAGTAGCCAAGTAGTCGAAGCACAATCCTTTAAAATAGTGCTCAGCCTTATACCGCCCAAATCGGCTTCGTGTCCAATTCGAAGCCCGGCAATACATCTTCTCCCGAAAGAGATGTTGGATCGGATAACAACTTCATCTCGCAATTCGGACGATAGACGTAAGCTTGTCGCTCAAACGGATCGATCAGCCAGCCGAGTCGCACTCCATTGGCGATATAAGCTAACATCTTTTCGTTAAGAGTGCTTATTCGGTCCGATCGCGATCGCAATTCGATAACGAAGTCGGGACAGATAGGCGCGAACGCTTCCCGATCCTCTTTCGATAAAAGCTCCCAGCGATCCATTGCGATCCAGGATGAGTCCGGCCCTCGTTTGGAACCATCCGGCAAGGTAAAGAGCACCGAGGAATCGAACGTCTTTCCGCCGAAAGTTTTCGCCCATTGATGCAATTGTGCGAAGATCTCCCCATTGCGGCTCGCGCCTTCGCTACCAGTTGGCGTCATGATGACAATCTCTCCCTTTGCATTTTGCTCAACCCTTAAATCGGGATTCAACGCCGTAAATTCTTCGAAGGACTCGGCGACCCGAAACGTAGTCGGCGTCCAGTACAAGTCGGGCTCTTCGCGAACAAGTTGGTTCACCATGCTTTTCAACCTTTCCCGTTAGGCCTTGTGGCTTTAATTGTAGGTTGGTCACTCTTGACCGACTAAAACACGATACGTAAGTTGGACACTCTTGTCCGACCAAATCACCCATAAACGGGCAGGACTGCCCATTCTACATTCGATAATCATCAAACATCGTCGCAAGCAAAATGCACTGAATGTGAAAGTTCACTCATTGATACACGTGCTTGGTAGCTGTCTCACCCCCAGGACTTATGCTCCCTTGACCTCAAAGAGTGCGGCCGTGTCGAGTATAGCGTCCGGTTTACACATGGGACTGAGTGGGCTCGGTGGCACAACAATTTCAATACTGCGATAGTGCCTACCATCGCTTTTGGTCATGACGTGGATTCGCGATGCTGGGATATCAACCACCCAATACTCGGCAACGCCGCTTTCGGCGTAAATATCAGCCTTGATTTGCAGATCGTTGGCCAAGCTGCTATCGGACACTTCGATTAGCAACATCACATCTGCAGCGGTCGGTCGCGTGGCACCATAACGCTTCGGCTTCAACCACAAGATATCCGGTTCTGGTCGATTGTCATCGCAAACGAATCCACACTGCACGCGAATATTGGCATCCATCGACTTCGTGTTTTCAACGGACCAGCGAGTTAGGTAATCAATGTAATCGTCATGAACAGGTCCTGCAGGATTCCTAAACTGTAGCTCCCCACGAATCAGCTCAATTTTTCGCGGCCTCAGGCCGTCAAACGCGCCGCGATCGACCATCGAGTCAAACTCGGCACCGGTGATTTTGCTCGAAATGCTCATTTCCCCAACCTCTTTTTCGTGTTGCAGCCTTTATCCTAGCTAACTCAAGCGGACGACGAAACCGTTGTCGGTCAAAAGTGCCCGAGATAATCTCTTGCGAGGACGGCGAGCGGCACTATCGACAGAGTTGAGCCCAGCGGACCCGATCCATTACTTGCCAGAGGTAGCTGAAAGGAGAGTATATGCCCGTACTCCGTATGTCTATCTTCTTGTCCTACATATTTTTGCCAATCTCGATCGCCTACATTAATTTGGACAAAAGGGTTATTTGTGGGTCATGGCGGGCATTCTGTTGCGACTTCTTTATAGTCGAACACTCAACCACTCACTAAGGAGTTGCCATGGCCGAAGAACATCCACCTGATTGGCCTAAGATTGTGGAGCGTCATGCGGAACGAGTTTTTCGCATCGCTTACCGTATCCTCGGCTCTGTTCATGACGCCGAAGATGTTTCGCAGCTGGTTTTTATCGAAGCCAAGAACCTTCAGGAATCTAAGCCAATCCAAAGTTGGTCAGGGCTCTTTGCACGATTGGCTACGACCCGAGCCATCGATCTGCTGCGTCGACGACGCAAGAGTATCGAGATAGACGAGACTCAATACGTCTCGAACCTGGAGCCACATCACCACGTGGTTGGGGCTGAACTTGCCGCGTGGTTGCGTAACGCAGTGGCACAATTGCCCGAACAGCAAGCGGCCGTCTTTTCATTGAGTCACTTCGAACAACTCGATCGAAACGAAGTGGCGGCAATCTTAACGATCTCAGTCGAAGCGGTTTCAACAGCCCTCTACAAGGCACGCGGGCGACTGCAAGAGCAACTCAAATCATTCAACGGAGTTCGATAACATGAACAACAAAAACTCAACCTTCACCGCAAACCACGATGACCTGGAGCCTCAGCTTGAATCAGCAGTCTGGGCTGTACTCAGCGAACCACTTCCAGCCGATGCAATCGCACGTGTCAAATCGCAGGCTCTGGCACTAGAAGAAAAACCAGGTCCGAACATTCAACCTTCAACTCGCAACCTATCTTGGATTCGTCCATGGATACAAGTTGCAACATTGGCGGCTTGTATCTTACTGGTACTCGGGGCAACGATAATGTTCCCTTCGTCATCCAGCGGATTTGCACAAGTGGTTAATAACATTCGAAAGCTCGCCACGGCCAAGTTTACCGTTGAGAACTTTGGTCCGGGCAATCTTACGGCTGTTGCAAGTGTGAAAGCCCCAGACCGCTTTCGACTTGATTTCCAGGCCCCTGGAAATCCTGTCAATATCACGAATGGAGCGGCAGGTGAGCTGATCGCGTTCGACTCCAATTCAAACCAAGTCTCGGTAAACGAGATTCCCAAAGCAAGCTCGAACTTTGACATTCTGCAGCTTATACAAAAGCCAGACGTGAACGCTGTGTTGAGCAATGCTGAAAACACGATTGTTGGCACGCAGCTCTACGACATTCTCGACGGTCAAGGTAAAATCTGGGTCGATGTTCAAACACAACTTCCTAAACGGATTGAAATGACTCCGCTGCCAGGAATGGGAACAACGCCCGTCGTTTACCGTGACTTCGAGTGGGATGTTCCACTGGATGACAACTTGTTCGCCATGCCAGTCGGCAAAGAAGTTGTACGCAGTTCCTTGCTTGCCGAGCCAAAGGAAGCGGAGCTGATTGGAGCGTTTGCAATTCGTCAGGCTTTTTCTCAAGAGCCCTATGAAGCCTCGCTCCTTGACGAATCGGCCAGGCTCGGCCCATTGTCATACGATCTCAGCAAGAATCGAGCAGAAAATTATCAGATACAATCAGCAAAGCTTAAGGACGTTTGGACCGTGATTGGAATCGGTCCAACTGAGGCAAACGATCCGTCGCTGGTACAAAAGCGGATTGACTTTCTGTGTATGAAACTCGACCAATGGGAGCATAATATCTCACGAAGGGGAGGCTGGGTTGGGACTGGTGTGCGACCTGGTGAAGCCAAACCATTATGCTGGTGGAAAGATGGCAGCCGGATTCGAGTCCTTCGTGGGGATTTGACAATCGTTGATGCCGATCAACCACCTGTCAATAACTAGTTACAGCCAAAAAAGTCGTCCGCAGATCCAGGCCGAAGCAGCCAACGCTGCCAGAGAATCACTGGCAGTGTCCATCGTCTGGCGGTGGCTACGAACTGGTTCCAACTTGGGAATTGCATTTAGAAAACTTTCCGCGCGACTGTGTAATTTTCGTCTTTGGTTGAGTCTACTAAGTAGCCAATTCACTTCAGCCTGTCGGAAAAACAGATGCAGTCCAGTCCTCCCGAAACGCGTGTGGTTCATGGAGGATTCTGGACATGCCCCTGAGACGCTTGAGATACAAGATGGTGAATACGGTCCTCAATTGACGACATTTTTCCGTGAGGCATTCGTCGGCAGTCTTATCGAACCGCAATTGACGATGACTGCCAAGGCGAATGGCGAAAGCTGGCAAGCGGATATCAAAATAGAATGTAGCCGAGAAGGATGTTATCAAATCGTCGTCGCCAGCAAACTAGGTGAGTGTCACTTTGTACGAAGGATCGTCGAGAAACAAACCTCCTTCGCCCTGACAACTCCCTTCGAGCCAGTTCATGTATCTGCGCTGCTAGTTCAGAATACAAAACGCTTGGACGATGAGAACTGGGAACCTGCGGCCACCGCTCGCAGTCAAAGTTTGAAAGACTTTCGAAGCTTTGAAGGACGATGGCGTTCCGAATGCCCTCTAAATAGTAAAATCGCTATCTTTTATGGAGTGTTACGCCCAGTTTCCTTTCGAGATCCAAAAGACCTGAAGTGGTTGTCTGACAACTTACCCGATCCAAGCAATGTACATCCCGATGTGCGACCACGTTATGCTAGACTGGCGGCTAGTGCTTTTGGTGAATTGTTAGCTGACGAACAACCCACTCACGTGCAGTTCGTTGCCAAGCTACTCCCATTCATGCCTGATAGACCCGACCAATATTACCAACTCGAGAACGCAGGCTTTCAATTGCAACTACGAGACGAACGGCTTGCAGGCTCCTTGATCCTGCTCGCGAAGTCTAATTGCGAACAGGGCCAACTCGAAGAAGCCAAACGTCTGCTTCGCATTGCCGAACAAGTCACCAATCAGACATGGCCGAACAGCGACGGTATTGAGAATCTAAGACTAGACATCGATTTTTTCCAGTGCATTGGTTCGCCGTATGGCAGTACCGTATATGGCAGCACAGTTAAGTGAGTCACCGCAATTTTCTCGCGATTTGGATAGGTGTCTTGTTTGCCAGGAAGCTCACCGATCGAGAAAATCGAAAAAAATTTTCGCCGTCGCCAAAAATTTAGGACCGATCCGCCTCATTCTTATAGGGAGGCCATTCTCAACGCAAGAAATTGCGGGGATTGGACTTAAGATTTGAACGACTGGCAAAGCTTCCGCATTTCGAACGACGGTCGCGTGTCCGTTCGATAGTACGCATTACCACCACTTGAGTTTAGGCATGTCGATTGAGGAAGACTTAGATGACGATTTTCGCCGGGCGCTAGCGCGCGGTGATGAATCGGCATGGTTTGCCTTTCACGAACGATTCACCAGTCGACTCATTCGTTACGCTCGTGCGGTCGTCAAGAACGAGGAACTCGCACGCGATACCGTGCAAGGAGTGATGGTCAGCTTGGTTCGCAATCGAAAACAACTAGATCAAGTTCAGGACTTCGAAGCTTATTTGTTTTCTGCCGTTCGTCGCGATTTGTGGCGAGCTTTGAAACAAGAGCAAAAAGAAGCTTCGATGTTGATACCACTCGAAACGGAACGAAACGGCCAAGCGACAATGCTCCCGATCGCGGACGATAAAACGCAATCATCAAATTTGGAAGATCGCGATTTCGTGACGGTGGCTATGTCTCGATTAACCAGCGACTTGAGAGTCATCATCGAACTGCGATTCTTTGGCGAACTGACTTTTGAAAAGATTGGTAACGTTTTAGATCTCCCTTTGGGAACAGTGGTTACCCGGTTTCGAGCTGGCTTAAAGCAGCTAAAGGCTTGTGCTGAGGAGCAATTATCATGAACCAAAAACACGACCAAGAGGACGCAGAGTTTGATTCTTTCGATGCTTCATTGCGAGAACGGTTTCAACGAATGGTACCTGCGACAACCGAACGAGACGACGTCAATGCGATTTGGGACGCTATGCGTAACGAGTTGCAATCCGACGTCATCAACGTTCATCCATCGAACAAAGCGATATGCGTACAGGGTAAGAGCTACCTGAATTTTGGAAATACATTAGTACTAGCTGCGGCTTGTTGCTTGGTCGCATTCAGCTCGATCTTTATGGTTGCTGCCAAGCAACAAAGCGACGGTACTGTGCTTTCATCCACGACAAATTTAGAACGCATGACGACTCGTCAACCAAAAGACCGATCCACCAATCCTCAATGGTTGCCAGAGGAAAAAGAACTTTGGAAACAACTCATGGCGCAAACGGCTACCAATATCGATCCCGATAGCACAGTCGTTGTCGCCCTATCGCTCCAACAAAAGTAGTGACAAAGAATATTAACTTCACAAGGAATTTGATAATGCTAAAGATTCGCTCCCTTTTGAAACGAGGGCTATTGGCTGGGTTATTACTCTTAGCCGTCGGTTTTGCTTGGATCAGTTGGATGAACTACTCGGCAGGGCAACGTGTAACCGCGATGCGCGAGGCAATTGTCCAAGCGGGCTATCCGATCCATTTGAAAGAATTTTATGAGGAAAGCGTACCCGACCAAGATAACGCCTACCAAGTGGTGCAGAAATGGAATACTGGAATCCAGGAAGCAGAGCTTGCAGTCAGTGGCTCCGCGAAAGAACAACCACCTTATTTATCCGAACGAGTTCTAACGCCTGAAGAAATCACTGCCCTGGATGCGATCTTATCTAAACATCAAGTGATGATTGAGGAACTTATTCAAGCTTCCGAGAGTAAGCGATTACGAGTGCCCGCTGACATTGATAAAGTTGAGAGCGTTCTCAATGAACTGCTAACCCGAACTCGAGAATTCCGCTCGATTGCCAGAATCCTGTCCGCCCACGTTCGCTTGAAGATTGGGCAGGGTAAACAGGCGGAAGCCATGGACAGCGCGGTTGCCATTTTGAAATGGAGTCAGTTATTGGCAAAGCAACCCACCTTAGTCAGCTACCTTGTTGCAACAGCCGTGCGGGGAATAGGAATTTATTACGCTGCCGAAGTTCTTTACGCTGGGCCAGTTGATGACGAACACCTGAAAAAATTGGAAGATGTGCTATTGTTGTTCGACACCAACGAGCAATGGAAGAGTGTTATTTTTTCGGAGATTCCCTTTTTTGTAGACGTATTTCACCCCACTCTACCCATCGCAACACGGCACCTATGGTTCTCCCTGCAAGGTGAAGCGGACTATCTGTACACCATGAAGACAATTGCCGAAAAGCCGTTGGTTCAAAATGGATTGTTTGTGAATGCGATGCCAGATAACGATTCTGACTTTGGCAAGAGTTCGATGTTCGGGTCGATAATGCCTGCCTTGAATGCTACACAAGAAGCAGCGATGCGGACGGATGCTCAAACACGTTGCTTACTAGCGCTGCTGCAATGGCGCAAACTGGGTGGAACTGCTCAAGACATACAAGCGTTAAACTTAAGTGGCGCGTGGGCTAAAGATCCTTATGATGGAGGACCGCTTAAAATGCAAACCACCGAGTTTGGGCCTGCGTTTTATGTACTTGGAAGTAATCGCATGGATGACGGAGGTGGTAAAGCCATCCTGTCGCAACAAAAAGATGTAGGTTTGATGCCAATGGCAAAACAAGCCCAATTGCTTGCTGAAGCGGAATAGCACAACCGCATCCAATCGATTGCTTTCCTGAACGCGAATGAGCTCAAACGTGTTCGTGTTTAGGGAGGAAGCCGATTGTAAACCTGAGTAAATTTGGCACTACTTGCGAAAAATCGGTTTCTTTAGTTTACAATTAATCGATCTTACAGCTGAATGCAATTTTCTTTCGTGAGAGAGTTGCACCTGTGTAGAAAAACAAGATTGATCGTAAACTCACCGAAGGTCGACGAAGCCGAGAAAGATCGCACGCCATGAACGATTTCCCAATCCTCATTACCACCCAAGCCGAGCGTCGCAGATCGGCCTACATAAATGAGATTCACCATTATGGTACTGCCATGGTGGCAATATGCCTGGGTATTATTCTTCTGTTCTCTTCGGGGGCGAACCTCCCCAAGGCTGGAGCCCAAGAATCATCTGTCTCATCGGCTCAATCGCCAACCCTTACGATGAATCCCGAGGATTCCATTCGTGGTACCGGCGACTCTTTGGAGTTTCGATTGCGAGGACGATTGCTGTTCTCCCCCGATCAGCCACTTGAACAAGCCTCCGTCGTTGTTCGCATGGCAGAAAGTGATCAGGTTCATACCGCAACGGTCTCCGATGATCAGTATGAAGTTTGGTTGCCAGCAAAATCACGTAGCTGGTTTAGCATCACGATCGAATGCGTATCAAAGGATGGACGAAGCGGTTCCTCATCATTTGGCCCAAGCGGCCTGCGAAAGGCTATCTATGAAGGGGTCGACGTTACTCTTCAGCAAGCAACTCGGTCGGTCAGGATCAAAGTAAAGCACAATGACGAACCAGTCCAGAACGCCATGATCAAAGCGTCACTTGGAGGCCGTTCATCAGAGATCATTTGCCAAAGCGATGAAAACGGCGATGCAATACTTCAACTGCAGGCCAGCGATAACTTGTACGCATTCACCGCATGGACCGATTCAGGCTTGCTCGGTGGCTATCAATTTGTACGAACACCTGCACGCGATCCGAAAAGCAATGAACATGTTATCGAAATGCTGGAAATCCAAGAACGACGAATTCAAGTGGTCGATGTAGAGGGGGCGCCCGTCGCGGGAGTTCGGCTCAAACTGCAGGTGGCTACGCCAAAAGATTACAACTACTTTGGACAACCGACCGATTGCGAAGTGACCACGGACGCCGACGGCACAGCCAACTACAAATGGTTTCCCAAGCTAGACAAAACGCATCATTATGCGGAGCTCGTCGAGGAAAAGAATTGGAAACTACAATCCCAACGCAACACGGATGACGCGGTTGAAATCGTGGTCGCTCCGCCAGCCCAGCGTGTGCGAGTCGATGGACAGGTGTCTCGCAGTGGTCTGTACTCCGGCGGAATCGTGGTTCAGGCGTACAGTTTTCAAGGAGAACGAGAAAACCAAGTGGATGCCAGTTATGCGATTACCGATCAAGAAGGCAAGTTTAGCTTTGATGCACTTCCGAAATCTACCTATGCAATCTTCGTCATCGATGAGCAGTGGGTGTCTGAGCCGCAAATACTTATACCAATTGACCCCGATAGCGGTGCTAAGAATTCACCATATCTAACCGCAATAGATGGAACCCCCGTCACCATTCAACTCACGTCAGGGCTCGACCGAAAGCCCATTGCCGGGCAGAGTGTCTCTGTCATTTCTGAGTATCGGTACTCTTGGAAGGAGGACAGCGAAAAGCGAAACGGAGTAACCCATCGTCAGGTTTTCGTTACCACGGACGAACAAGGATTGGCGACCGTATTCGCCCCGCTTGGAAAACTTTCGGCTGATGTATATTCCTCATCGTGGCGCAGTGAGGAACAGATCGTCGTAACTGCTGGTAAAGACAATCGAGTGGAGCTACATCAGGCACGAAACGAAGCGAAAATTGTAAATGGCCGAATTGCCTTGCCCCCGTCGACATCGATCGATTTAAAGAACGTTTCGATTACGATCCAAGCCATTGATGGTCAGTTTTCCGAAAAAGTAACTCCCACGGTTAGCGAATCAGGTGAATTCAGCTTTGATACCAAAGCGTCCGTTGTTGGATGCTTTGCCTACTCGGCGGACGGCGAGTGGGCTGCGGCAAAACTGATTGATGATCTCTCAAAGCCAATCCGTATCGAACTGCTACCTACAGCTTATTTAACAGGTACGATACTGGACGGTGATGGCATGCCTATCATCGACCTTGCGGTTACGGCCGAACCAACTCTTAAGAACCCGAAATTCAACTCAATAAACTACGGGTTCTCTATGTGGATGGAGGGTACTGCCGCAACCACAAGAACCGACGCAACTGGTCATTACACAATCGGACCTTTGCCAAGGCATACTGAAATCGTTGTTAGGTGCGACTCACCGAATTCATCGGATAGGAATCAAAGAGAGAATTTGGGGAAGTACCTTATCGAACTGGATGAGCAACGCCCTCCGCGCGTTCATCGGCTTGGCGAACCCTCCAATCCTGCCTCCAAGAAGTTAACGACCGACCAGCGCATAGCTGAACTATTGCGAGACGCGCGTCTCGGAGGATTTCATGCCATGATCATCCTGGCCGATTACGCTGACGAACGATGCAGCCGTTTCGTAGATCAAAATTTTCTCGATTACGACGCGAACGTCCAGGTCGCCAGTTTTATGGAATTGCGATTGAACACAGGAGAGGCATCGATTGGCAAGGGAAGAGAGTTCGCAGCGAAACGGAATTGGAAGTTGCCAAGTGCGGGAGGTGTAGTTGCCGTGGCGTTAGATGCAAACGGCAAGGAGTTAGGCCAAGCTGAGTTTTATGTTGCCGGCGAGGACGTCAAGAAGCAAGCGGCCGCATTCCTCGATAAGCATCAGCCTGCTTTGGTCGATGCCCAAAAGAAGTGGGATGAGGCATTCTCGCTGGCCAAGAATACTAATCGTCGCGTTTGGGTTCGTCTCAGCGGACGATACTGTGGTCCGTGCTTTCATCTCAGTCGCTGGATAGACGATCATCGCGAAACGCTTGAGAAAGAGTTCGTCATGCTCAAGATTGACGAACGCGATCAGAATAGACTTGAGATTGCCAAGGAGCTGACAGGAGGTGAGCCCTATGGCATTCCATTCTTTGCGTTCTATAGCAGTGATCGGAGCCTGCTTATTAACAGCGTCGGGCCGACCGGAAACATTGGATCCATTACGGGGTTTGAAGGAAAACGACACTTTCGCAGGATGCTTGAGAAGGGAAATCTCAATCTTACCGACGAAGATATCGAGCGACTTTTGAAAAGCATTGACGACTAACAATTTCGCTCATGCATTGTTCCCCAAGCGTCTAGCGAATCGCCATTACTGAAAGCATCAACCGCTCCGTTTACTGCCGTTGGGAGCGAAATTTGTTGCAACTTCTGCGGCGACAGTCTACTCTTTCGCACCATATGCCGCTGCCATCGGCATTAGTTAAACCTTTTCGTTTGGAATTATCGAAATGCCGAACTTGGCTCGCACAATTAGTTTTCGTTGGTTACTAGTCGCTATTCTTTTCCCTTGCTTTAGCGTGGTGCACCGTAGTGCTTTCTCACAAAGCAAACTGGAGGAGGGTGAATCGGTCAAAGTCATGTTTCTAGGCAGCTGGTTCGATGGTGTCGTGCTGGGTCGCGAGAAAAACCGCTACGGAGTGGAATTCGAGTTCGCGAACACGAACAAGCGAGAGATGTTCGATCGTTCTATGATTCGCAAAAAGTGTGAGATCGATGCCATCGACCTTGCGCGGACATGGGAAAGCAGCAATGGCAAGTTCAAAATCGAAGCCGCCTTGAAATCGATTTCCGGTGAGAAAGCTCTACTCGTAAAGACCGACGTAAGCGAAATCGAGGTGCCCATCACAGGCCTAAGTGACAAGGATCAGGCGTACCTCAAAAAATTCAAAAAACAGTTTGATGACGCCACTCAAAAGGGTGTCGTGCCCGCTACAGTTCCAAAGCTTCCGCCTGTCGAGGACTTCGGCACACCAGAACTTGAAAACGTAGGCTCGATGATTGGCGGTGGCTCGATATCAGCGTTAGGAAGCACCCCCGGCTTCTTAACCGCCTTTGAGCAATCCGGAACAGGTTTTTACTTTGCAAGAACGTCTCAGAAAGCTGTAGCAGCGATTCCAGTAGGGGGCCCCGAACAGTTGGTTCTTCTCACTGCTAGAGAAGATAACTTTCACAATCGAGGTGTCCAGTTTCAGAGCCAAGCTTACTGGGTCTCATTAAAGCAAAAGAAGATGATCGGTTCGGTTGCCTTAACGCCAGAGGATTATGTTGTCGACTACGATCCTCGAACCAAGCGACTATTGTCCATTCATTCCAATCCGATGCGATTAAAGGACGTCGAAGATTGTGTTACGCTTTGGAGCTTGAAACCAGGGGATAGCCAAGCAGAGCCTCTGCAAAGATGGGCTGCCTCCTTCGATCTATATGATCGTTCGCGCTTTGGCAAACTAATTTCTGAAGACATAGTCTTAACCAAAGCGGGCCGGCAAACTTATGTAGCCTGGAATACGGCCTCAAAGAGCATCGCCTATACGTTTAAATCCGCGAGCTTCTTTGACGCCCCGATCGTTCTTACGTCAGATCGGAAATCGATCATCGTGCCAGAAGATGGCAAGGTTTCGGTGATCGATGCCGTGAGTGGTGAATTGCGTTTCGTGTTGCCTGTTCGAGATCGCCATGTGGCCGGCGCGAACATCAACCCGGCAGGTACCAAGCTCGCCGCTTTGACTGAACGGAACGTCTATGTGTGGGATTTACAATCGGGGAGCAGCGATCCGCAAGTGTACGAAGCACCTTTGATTGGTTCTCCTTTCGGCTCCCGAATTGAATGGGTAAGCGACGATCTGTTGCTTGCGGAAAGCCCAACCGAGCGAGTCCTATATCGGATGTCTTTGCAATTGCCCGTTTGGAGTTACCGTATGGAAGGAACTCAATCATGGCTGAACAAAGATCCGCTCACGAATCAGGTACTCAACGGTTTGTTCTTTTACATTGCAGAACCTGACTCCTCACGTGGATCCATCGCGGTGGGGGCGGTCAAGCTACCGGGACCGGAAGTTGACGAAACAACGTCACAATTGGATCGACAGAGTTTGATGCTACTAAAGCCTGGCGTGCGGATTGGAATTAGTCTCGGCAAGGTGAGCGATCCATCAAATGTACAAAAATGGCTGGCTGACAAGATCCAAGCTAACGGCTGGGTTCTTGATCCAGGTGCAACGATACAAATGCATGCCGAAATGGGGATTGGCCAAACGCAGACTGAAACATACCGTGAGATTGGA
>VYLF01000350.1_pt1 | contig 15593 bp, 15 predicted proteins | sample 5114371 | NCBI WGS metagenome assembly VYLF01 (sample SAMN12291773, study PRJNA351875) | freshwater metagenome | isolation source: freshwater lake | place: USA: Michigan, Kent Lake | collected 2013-08-15 | reverse complement strand
TCTATTAAGCTCAACATATCTTTCAAAAGTTCGCGTTCACTTCTCATTTTACCTGACAGTGATCGCTTTTACTTTTGATATTCTGATGGGAGAATGAAACAGCCCTACCCCTTAATAAGGGGGGCAGGGGGGATCGGCACCTCCCTTATTAAGGGGGGATTAAGGGGGGATCTATCTTCAATTTAATTATCTTTTGCCGTAGTAATGGCCATAGTAACGATAATTGTGGTCTTTCCGACTAACATTATTAGCCACTAAACCTAACACGGAAATGTGGGATAATTTCAGATCTTCGAGCAGATTTTTCAGCGCAAAGCGATCGGTTTTGCCCAGTTTGGTGACGAGAATCAGTCCGGTGGCCATGGCGGCGAGAATTTTTGCATCGGCAAAAGCGGCGATCGGTGGTAGATCGTAGATAATTAGATCGAAGGCGTGGTCTTGCTGTAATTGCGAGATCATCTCCTGCATTCTCTGGGAAGAAAGCAAGCGGGTTGGATCCGGGGGAATTGAACCGGCGGTAAGAATCGATAAATTCTCGTGGCGGGGTAGGGATTGAACGGCCTCGTTCCAATCGAGACCCTCGGCGAGGACATTACTAAGGCCGTGGTCGTTATCGAGATTAAGTCGCAGGTGAATCTGAGGTCGTCGCAGGTCGGCATCCACCAATAAGACTTTTTGTCCCATACGAGCGGCAGCCTTAGCGATATTTATTGCCATGGTGGTTTTACCATCTCCCGGTGAGACAGAACTAATCACGAGGGACTTGAGAGGGGAATCGGAACCGAGGAGGCGAATATTGGTGTTAAGAGTGTGGAAAGCCTCCGAGAAGGGGGAGAAATTATAGTAGTAGGGGTTTTCGTTGGCTGATTTTGGGGTACTATTAGGGATAGTGATTTTGCGATCGCCGACTGTTAACTGGGGTAGGGCGGTGTTCACTTTTTCGATCTTATCGATGTCTTTGTTCCAGGGAATTGCGCCTAAAAGGGGTAGCTTGGCATCTTCTTTTAGTTCATCTGCACTGTGATGAACGGGGTCTAATCTTTCAGCTAAAAAGGCCGCCCCTATACCTAGTAACAGTCCACCAATAACCCCTAAAGCCAGATTTCGCACGGGTTTAGGAGAAACGAATTCTTCCTCTACCTCTGGTGGGGAAATTAGTTGCCAAGGCACCACTTGTTGTGCCACCTTGAGTTGGAGTTTTTGTTGTTCCTCCAGAAAACGGCCGAGACTGGTGGTGGCAATTTCCAATTCTCGCTGCAAATCCGTATAACGACGGGCTAAAACCGCCAGATTTTTGACCGAGGCTTTCTGTTGTTCCAGGGCCCGGGCAAGGGATTCTACCTTAATTTCTAGGGTTTGGCGACTGTTAGCGGCTTCTACCAATTGCTGGGTTAATTCTACCCGCAAAGCGCTTCGTGATACCAAAGCCGGGGAATTACCCACTGTCTGGGGCAGTTTTTCCCCTAGGGTTCTCTGGGCTTCGTTTTGCAGTAGGGGCAGTAAATTAGCGCGTTTTTCCTCTAGGGTGGCGATTATCGGGCTATCCTTGGCAAAAACTGCCGCTTGTTTGGCCAATTCCACTTCCACTTCCTGCAGCTGCTTGAGCAAATCTTGATAACCGGGAGATTCACTGAGATAAGTGGCGATAATTGCTTGATTAGGGGCCAATCCCACCTGTTGCTGTAAAGCTTGATAGCGAGAGTTAATTTCGTTAAGGGCAACTTGGGCTGCCCGATAATCTTGTTCAGTAGTGGTTAACTGTTGTGATAAACGAGTCGCCTCTTTATCGGGATCCAGGAAATTGTATTGCTGCCGGAATTGCTGCATTTGTTTTTGTAGAGTATTGACTCGTTCCCGCAGTAAGGGTAATTGAGCGTTAACAAAATCCAAACCTTGATTAATTTCGGTCTTGCGTTCCTGAGAACTATAGTTTAGGTAATGACGGGCTAAATTATCTAAAACCAGCTTAATTTTTTCCGGTTCCGCATCTTGATAGGAAATTTCTAAAACTTTCGTCTCTTTTAATTGACTAATTTCGAGATCAGATTGGCCAGTTTTACTGATTAAATCACTGTAGGTAAAATCGGGATACTTAGGGGTTATTTTACTAAGGATGGGGTTAAGAAGTTGAGGACTGGTTAAAACAGCGATTTGGGTATCATAATCGATGTCTTCACCACCTAACTGAGGTAGGATATCTTGGGCTGCCAACCTGAGAGAATTTTTATTTTCCTCAATCGGTTGACCGATGAGCAGCAGGAATCTACCTTGATAGATAGGGGTTTTTAAGAAAGTCCAAGTAGCGATCGCACCTGTTACTCCTAGGGTGATGCCAGCGATTAACCACCGGCGATGCTTGAAGACAGAAAAAACTTGGCGTAGGTTGAGTTCCTCTTCTTCCTGTGTCAGGGAGGGGATAAAAGCCGGTTGAGCAAAAATTGGCAGATTTGCCTGGTTGTGGGTTTTCAAAGCCCCGTTTTGTTGGTTGTTCAACGCCCCGTTTTGTTGGTTGTTCATCATTAATCAAATATTCAAGGGATAACTCTATTAAAAGATTTTGCGGTAGCAATCTGGCTCGATTAATCACCGATTAATCATAACACCGCACTACAATGATAACCCTTGTTTTTGCAGTAATTACCAAATAAGGTGCGTTTAACCTAGTCAATGCCACTGGCTGCTTGACATACCCCCCCTGAACGGTTACAAATTATGTGCTATCCTGCCAATGGCAATACTCATTTGCTCTTATAACAAGCTAAACCGCCATAACCACCATCACACGAGAGCCTAAATGACAATCCCATTAGCACCTCGCATCTCTGATACTTTACCCCCCATTACCTGGGAGAAATTGCCAGCGGATTTTGTCCTGCCTGATGAACCAGTGGAAAGCACCCTACAACCCCTCCTCGCGGCGGCTTTGCGAGAATCTTTAGAATTAGCCAGTTTAATTGTGGAAGCGAGTCTTATTGCTTCTAATTTTGGCATTTGCGCCACCGTTGGCGGTAAGACAGTAGTAAAAGCTCCCGATTGGGTTTATGTACCCGCAGTAGCACCTATCCCAGAAGGAGAAATTCGCCGCAGCTACACGCCTCATGCAGAAGGGGAAGTACCAGCAATTGTCATGGAATTCATCTCAGAAACGGAGGGAGGGGAGTATTCTATCAATCCCCACTATCCCTATGGCAAGTGGTATTTCTACGAGCGAATCTTACAAGTACCTGTCTATATTATTTTTCAACCACAAACCGGAGAATTAGAAGTTTATCGCTTAGTAGCAGGGAAGTATGAGTTACAGAAAGCTGATGAAAATTATCGTTACTGGCTGGCAGAAATTGGTTTATTTCTAGGAGTATGGCGGGGGAAAAAAGCGGAGATGACAGCTTATTGGTTGCGCTGGTGGGATCAATCGGGTAATTTACTATTGTGGGGGAGTGAAGGGATTGAACAGGAGCGGGAAAGAGCCGAACAAGCTGAACGGAAGGTAGAGCGCATGGCAGCGCAACTAAAGGCAATGGGAATTGACCTAGAGGCTGAATGAAGAATCGATACAACTGTAAAATTTAGTCGATCGTGTGCTATGGTAGCAACTGTTATGCGTCGAGAGGAAATATGTTGGGAAATTGCTGGCGATTGCATCTCTACTATATAGTGATTAGGTATTAATTAAAAGCCGTGTTAAAAACCTTAAAAGTAAATTATAATAAACTCGGCACGAACTTCAAAAAACAAATCAGCAATATGTCTTGGTTGTTTTTTGAGCAATTCTTCAGTTTAGGAATTGGTTTATTTGTAGGAGTTTGGGTGGCGCGGTATTTGGGACCAGATCGATATGGACAATACAACTATGCACTATCTCTTGTCGCTTTATTCATGCCATTAGTTCAATTAGGATTAAATGGAATTGTTGTCAGAGAAATAGTATTTCAAAAAGATGCGAATTCCAGGGATGAAATCTTAGGAACAACGTTTGTGATCAGATTAGTAACTGGGACGATTGCAGTCTTTTTGAGTGTAGGGACAGTAATCTATTTACGACCAGGAGATACTTTGTCGCACTGGCTAGTAGGGATTATAGCAGCAGGCAATATCTTACTCGCCTTTGATACGATTGATTTATGGTTTCAGTCGCAGGTGAAATCTAAATACGCGGCAATTAGCCGTACTACAGATTCTCTTGTTTTCAGCATCGTCAATGTCCTCCTGATACAGTTACGGGCTTCCCTGATAGCTTTTGCCGTCGCCACGGCCGCTAAAGGAACAATTAAGACAATCGGCTTGTCTATGTCTTATGGAATAGACGGCTTGTCCCTGAGGAATTGGTCTGTAAGTCTCTCTCGGGCTAAATTTTTGCTCTGGGAAAGCTGGCCACTATTTTTTTCAGGATTGGCTATAATGATACAAGCTTATATCGATCAGGTAATGCTGGGTCAGATGATCGGTGATGCCGAAGTCGGTCAATACTCAGCAGCCATGAAATTGATTGCAGTATTCGGTTTTGTCCCTATGGTTATATGTCAATCCCTTGCTCCAGCCGTGTCGGAAGCAAAGTTGGCTAATAACAGCCTATATTTTAATCGCTTGGAGAATATCTACCGATTAATGTTTATCTTATTTTTGTTAGTTTCTATCCCTATTTTCCTCTGGTCTAGTAAAATTGTCATAATTCTGTTTGGTCAAGAATACAAGGAGGCAGGAATCTTGTTATCCTTATTTGCCATTCGATTATTTTTTACTAATTTTGGAGTAGCAAAATCTTTGTTTATTACCAATGAGAGCTTATTTAAATATTCAATGCTTACAGCTATCATCGGTTCTTTAGTTAATGTTATACTGAATTATATACTGATTCCTCACTATGGAGCCGTTGGAGCTTTATGGGCGACAATAGCATCCTTTGGAACAACTACCTTTTTAATTGACTTACTTTATCCAAGAATGTACGGCAATCTCCTCCTCATGGGTAAAGCGGTATTATATCCTTGGCGACTAAAATTCTAAATTTGAATAAATGAAACCACAGTTAAAAAACAAAAAACAAGGAGAACATCATGGGAATAGTACGCATGGGACCACCAAACGACTTAATACTTATGTTGAAAGAATGTAGTGAGGTAAACAGCTTCATTGAAACTGGAACGTATCTGGGAAATACGGCTTACTGGAGCAGCCACAAATTTGAGCAAGTAATAACACTTGAGTATTCTACAGAAATGTATCAGCAAGCAACTCAGAAATATGGTGATGTAGAGAACATCAAATTTCTCCAGGGAGATAGCAGAGTGTTACTTCAAGAAATTGTATCTAGCCTTAAACAGCCAAGTATGTTTTGGTTAGATGCTCATTGGAGTGGTGGCCAGACTTACGGGGAAGAAGACGAATGTCCGTTACTTGAAGAACTTGCAATAATCAATGCTTCTCCATACGATCACATTATCTTAATAGATGATGCAAGGCTATTTATTTCTCCTCCTCCTGCGCCACACCGAGTTGAGCAGTGGCCGGATATTTCTGCTGTAATCGATTGTTTAAATTTAGTCAAGAACAGATATACTGTAATTATTGAAGATGTCATCATCTCCGTTCCCAATAAATTTAAACCTGTCCTTGCTCAGTATTGTCAAGATTTGAATACCAAGGTTTGGGAAGAGTATGGAAAACAACAAAATACTAAAATTCAGGAAGGATTGAAATTAATATTACAAGGAATGAAGCAGACAACTTTAAAGTTACTTTCTGGAACAAAAAAATTCTAAATACAATGAAACGAAATGGCTAGTATCAAAACAATAAAGCAATACCTCTCTAAATTCACCTTACTTAAAATTCTTTATATCATTTATCGTACTTTGAAACAACAGTATGGTTTAAGTCTTAACTGGTTAAGGGGATTATTTGATATAATTTTATTCTCAAATGAATATAGAGTTTTTCAGGCTAATAATGATAACAATAACTTTGAATTAAACATGGGAAGCTGGCTCCCTTGCCTGACTGATAATACGGATTTCACACCAGTAGAGCCTGTATATTTTTTACAAGATACTTGGGCGGCAGGTAAAATTTTTCAACTTAAACCCGAACATCACTATGATGTAGGTTCATGTGTTAAAACAATTGGCATAATATCCCAATTTGTTCCAGTTACTATGATTGATATCAGACCGATTGATATTGAGCTAAAAAACTTGTATTTTAAAGAAGGATCTGTACTGGATTTGCCCTTTGAAGATAACAGTATTGAAAGTCTATCTTCTCTTTGTGTCATTGAACACATCGGTTTGGGAAGATATGGCGATCCTCTCGATCCCTGGGGTAGTGAGAAAGCTGTAAAGGAACTCAAGCGAGTTGTTAAATTAGGCGGTATAATTCTGTTCTCTGTACCAGTAGATGAGAAAAATAAAATTTATTTTAATGGCTGCCGTGCTTTTACACGCAACTACGTCCTACAACTCTTTGATGGCTTTGAACTTGTGGAGGAAAAGTATCAATATGGTAGGCAACTTTACGATTCATACGATCCGAGTAAAAAGTTTGGCACCGGTCTCTATATGTTTAAAAAGGAGGAATATATTGAAGACGATAGAAAATACGATAAAACATCAACAACATAAACCCAAGCAGACTAATGCTAGAGTATTGACTAATAATTTGTCATTTGTCCTTATGCACAAAAGTTTACCTGAATCTACCAGATCAAGCCGTATTTTTGCCACAAATCTTGCAGAGAAATTATCATGCTCAAAATCAAAAATGAACATCAGTTGCTACGAAAAACAAAGTCTTTATGCCTGAGGATATTTAATGCTCTAGAAAATAATGGAAATTGTGAGTTTGATAGCAATGGAGAAGCAAAATTTATTAGCGATTTTTTAGCCACTTTGAAAAACAAAGAACCAGTTATCTTTGATGTCGGTTCTAATGTGGGGCTATACATCCAGACAATCTTAGAATATGCAGCAATAATAAATCGTAATCCTCAGATACACGCTTTTGAACCAACTAATAGTTGTTATAATATATTACAGCAGAAATTTCTTAACCATCAGAATATCAAACTAAACCAATTTGGCGTATCCGATAGTCAAACAGAAGCAACAATTTACTATGACAGTAAATCAAGTGGGTTGGCTTCTTTATACCAAAGAAACTTAAAGCATTATCAAATTGATTTCTCTAACAAAGAGACGATTAAGTTGCGCCGTCTAGACAGTTATATAAAAGAGTGTAATATTAGTCATATTGACTTACTAAAAATTGATATTGAAGGTCATGAATTAGCTGCTTTTAGGGGATTAGGTGACTATTTGAACACAACTTTCATTGATGCTATTCAGTTCGAGTATGGAGGCTGTAATCTAGATTCTCATACCAGTCTAATGGAAATTTTTGACATTTTGATAAATTCTGGGTTTAAAATGTATAAAGTGATGCCAACCTATCTTGAAAGACGAGAGTATCAGTCTCGAATGGAAAATTTCCAATACGCAAACTACGTCGCACTAAGTCCATCTTTAGATAAAATATGACTTGACACTACACTATATGAAACAAGATAAAAATCTGATTATTTTCACTCACGGAGGCGGTCGATTTGCCAACCAGTTGTTTTCTTACGCTCATCTCATAGCGTTTTTAGCAGAGAATGATTACAAGTACGACTTGATTAATTTGTCCTTCTGGCCCTATGCTCATCTACTAGAAAACACTTCAAAAAATCTTGCCTGTACTTTTCCCACTAAGCACAAACAGTGGCAAGCTTTGCAGAAACTAAAAGATATTTTACAGTTTCTTCCTGATAAAATATCTAACAGTGGCAGAATTCGTAATAATATTGCTCGATTTCTTTATAATTATGCTTCTTTTGCTCCCGATATACAATCAATTATTGCCCAAGATGTTAGTGGCTTAAAAGACATTCCAGGGAAGCAAAAAGATAAATTTGACCTAAACAATCCAGATGATGTTGACTTATTAAATCAAGCAAAATTCACACTTTTAGCTGGATGGAAGGTGAGAAGTTGGCTGCTAGTCGAAAAACATCAGCACACTGTTAGGGAGTGCCTAGCACTTAAAGAAAGTCATGCAGCCACAGCCACAAAATTTATTCAAGAATTAAGACAAAAGTACGACTATCTAATTGGCGTTCTCATCAGGCACTATGACTACCGGTTTATGCTAGAAGGTAAATATTTCTTTGAAACCCAGCAATATATTGACTGGATTCAACAAGCTCAAGATTTGTTTGGAACTTCTTCTAAAGTTGGCTTTGTTGTCGCCTCAGATGAACCACAAGATTTTGAGCTATTTAAATATCTTAACGTAAATTTTGCGACAGGAATAGCTGTAGGTAAAGGGCATTACCTAGAAAGTATGGCAGAACTGTCACAGTGCGATATGATTATGACACCGCCTAGTACCTTTGGAGTTTGGGCTGCATTTTTAGGCGATATACCTATCTTGCCACTTTGCGATCCTTCTCAGGTTGTCAGCAAGCAAAATTTGTTGTATAATAATATATTCGATGCTGTATTCCATCCTGAGATGAGTGTTTTGGTCAAATAGCCTAAGAAAATGGAATAAATGTTTTTCAAGGAGAAATTTATAAAATTTTGTATAAAAAACACAAGCTCTCAAATATCAAATCTATACCGCTCTTATTGATTTGCCTTTTGATTTTCATCACGGGATTGCAAATACCAACGATTTCTACTTTGACTAATATTTTATTGCCCTTATTAGTAATAGTTGATAAGTTGTTTGGTTGGCAAATATTTTCTGTTAACAAAAGTCTCTTGAGAAAAACTAGGTTTGTTCAATCTCTAGTGATTTTGACTCTGTTTTGCATTATTTATTGGAATACAATGATTGATTATAACTTCTTGGGTTTAGGTGAAGAACAAGAGCCATTGCTATACATAGTCGGACAAACTATGAGAATAACATTTTTTTATATTATAGGATTTTTGATTAACTATACTCGGCTTCTGGGATATCCTTACAACACCATTGTTGTAATGAGTTCTCTAGTTGGTTCAACTATTTTTTATTCTTTTCTATCAATACAAAAAACTTTGCTGATTAGTCCAAATTTGGTGGAAATTAAATCGTATTTAGACTATTGGACTGAACAAGAAATGCCTGGGGAGCATCTCACCTTTGCATTAAGCATTTATGCTTAATGAGGTAAATAAAAAAGTTAAAAAAGAGAACCATTCAGATAGGCACAGCGATGACGAAGGACTTGCGGTACATTGCCAGAATTCCAACTTGCGCCGGCAATTTTAACACGAAAACCAATTTGTTTCACCTGAGATTCCAGGTTCTTCGTTACTTGGTATGGTTCGATAGGGAGGCATAAATCGACTAAATCCTTATCTGGCAAGAGATTTAATTGATTAGTTCCATCTAGAGCGAAAACAATTGACAAAAATCGTCAAATGTCTTTCTCTATAAGAGTTTCATCCCTAATAACCCCGTCCATTGCATAGCACAAACCGAAGAACCTTTACTATTCTGGGGTAGTGAACGGATTGAACAGGAGCGGGAAAGAGCCGAACAGGAGCGGGAAAGAGCCGAACAAGCTGAACGGCGGGCTGAGGGAGAAAAGGCTAGGGCAGACAGATTGGCGGCGCAACTTAAGGCAATGGGAATTGACCTGGAGGCTGAATGAAGAATCGATACAACTGTAAAATTTAGTCGAACGTGTGCTATGGTAGCAACTGTTATGCGTCGAGAGGAAATATGTTGGGAAATTGCTGGCGATTGCGTCGATAATAAATGAATTGTAAGCAGTTATTAAAAAAGGAGAAAAGCCAGCCATGACCAGAAGCTCGGCCGGATACTCCAGATGGACAGATGAGATGCTAGATGAATTGGCAGACTCAGTTTCGGGAGTCAAAGACTCAGTTTTGGAATTGCGAGAATCAGTTTCGGAAGTTAAAGACTCAGTTTCGGAATTGCGGGAATCGGTTTCAGAGGTTAAAGATTCAGTAGAAGGGTTACAATTGACAGCACAAGCTCTGCTACAAATAGCTGCTCAACAACAGCGAGAAAATGAAGCTCGGCAAGCAGAAATTGCTGAAATCAGGCAAAGATAGGAAGAGTCAGACAAGCGTTTTGAGGTTTTGCTCTCAGAGATACGGTATCTGATTCGGCAAATTAAACCAGAAAATCAATCATAAGCTTGAGGAAAATGGCGGCGATTGCATCTATAATTACCCACAATTTAAGCAGCTATTGAAACTGAGAAGGGAGAAAAACAAGCCATGACAAAACGGGATGGGGAACGGACGAGATGGACAGATGAGATGCTAGATGAATTGGCAGACTCAGTTTCGGAATTGCGAGAATCGGTATCGGAAATCAAAGACTCGGTATCGGAAGTCAAAGACTCGGTTTCGGAATTGCGAGACTCAGTAGATGGGGTAAGAATAACTGCACAAGCACTGTTACAAATAGCTGCTCAACAACAGCGAGAAAATGAAGCTTGGCAAGCAGAAATTGCCGAAATCAGGAAAAGACAGGAAGAGTCAGACAAGCGTTTTGAGGTTTTGCTGTCAGAAGTTCGCTATTTGATTCGGCAAATTAAACCAGAAAATCAATCATAAGCTTGAGGAAAATGGCGGCGATTGCGTCTCGACAATTTAACCTAACCTTTTGTGAAACTAATTTACAAAATAATTGATAGACTATCATGGAGCAAAAATTATTGTTGGCTAAATTGTTAAAAGGTCTCTCGAGTAGGATGTTTCGGCTATCGAAAAGAATCGAATATTTTGGATGTGATCCTAGTATATTTCGGTATGTTGATTGTTTTGATACCATAGATGTATTGCTTAAATTCGTGCAACCCAAGTATCTCTGCGATATAGGGGCAAATGCCGGTCACTGGACCTATGTTTTAAGTCAAATGAGTCCCACTTTAGAACACGTAGTTTTTTTTGAACCCCAATCTCAGTATCAAGAAAAATTGCAATCTTTATCTTTACCCGGAGTTAGCAAAGTTATTTACCATTGTGGTTTAGGTGAAAGGGAAGATAAGTTATTAATTAAAGGAGGAACTGCTTCAGCATCTTTTCTTGATTCTGAACAACAAAATAAATATTTTCCTAATAGTATTTCACAAAACCAGCAGGATCAGGAGGAAGTAGAAATTAGAATTTTAGATGCAATATATGCCAGTGATGATCTACCAATCCCTGATGTAATTAAACTAGATGTTCAAGGTTTTGAGCTTAAGGTTTTAAAGGGGAGTATAAATTTACTAAAAAAATCTAAATACTTAGTGATTGAATTATCATTTCGTCAGTTTTATCGAGAGCAACCCTATTTATGGGAAGTCATCAAACTACTAGAAGAGAATAAATATATTATGGTTGGCAAGGGATTTGAATGGCGATACTATGAAAATCCTTCAGAAATACTGCAAATGGATGCTATATTTAAGAACACTGATGTTATGTAATTAGAGCGGTATCAAAAAGGAGTTTACTTAGTTGAGCGATCTACTTGCCAAAGCTGTTAATAATTCTAAGTGGACTGCCATTGGTTCTCTCATAACAGCTATTCTAGGATTCCTTTTTGCCGGGTTAACGATTCGCTGGTTGGGTGAAGCGGAAGCTGGATTTGCCATTGCCATTGCTACTATTGTTGGCATTAATAACACCTTTAGCGGTTTGGGACTGGGGGCTGCTGCAACCCGGTTGATTAGTCGCGCTCATGAAGAAAAGAATTATCAAGAAATTCAGAAAATAGCTGGTGTCTGTTTTACAACTTCTCTGGCTTTTGGATTGTTTGGGTTTGGTATTTTTGCTTTCGGTTCTGCTTGGATTGTTCAGTGGAGCAAATATGAAGGAAATGCTGATATAGGGCACTGGTATTGTATATTATTAGGATTGGCATTTTTGTTACAACAAATCACTGGTTATTTTAATATATTTCTCACTTCTCTTCAAAGATTTGATTGGCAGACTAAAATTAATACTACTTTCCTGTTAGCCAATGGTATTTTTGGAATCACCTTGTTGAAAGCCTTTCCTAATATTTTAACCCTGGGAATAATTAGTTTAACTCTATCTTTATTAAATTGTTTATTTACAGGTTTTATAGTCACTAAAATCCTGGGATTTCTGACACAGCCTTCCTGGCATCAAGCTATGTTTATTGAGCTTTGGTCTTTTGGAAAATGGGTTTACATGACTCAAATAAAAGTTATATTTTTTGATGGTGTTGATAAAATATTTTTAACTTCTGTATTTGGCAGTTCTTCTTTACCTTTTTACACTTTTGCTCAAAGAATTTATATAACAGTTCACCAAATGTTAGTTGGGCAGTCTTCTTATCTATTTCCCATGCTCTCGGCTCAAGGAGATAAATTAGAAGTGGTAGCAGAACAAATAGAAGACCGCTTGCGCTGGTTTATTGGGTTAATTGCAGGTTTTGTCTATTCAGGACTGATTATTGCTGGTCCAGCTTTATTGACTATCATGGTCAATGCCGGATTTTCTAGCAAAGCTAGTTTTCAGTTGTTTATTTTTTGCTGGGTAGGCTATATTCATGGCAATGCGATAGTACCATTTTTTTTCGGACTAAGTAAAGGAGATGCAAAAGGTAACTGGATTTTTCACATGATTATCGGGCTTGGTTATCTACCGTTTTTTGTTATATTTGCTTTAGTGTTTGGTTTTCAATATGCGGTGCTAGGACAGCTAATGACGTTCTTTGGAACAATTTATTTGTCTCGCCGTCTTAAGCCTAAGATGGACTGGATTACTTTTTGTCGTTGGTTAATTAAACCTCTATACTCGTCTTTGTTGTTGATGGTTGTAGCTTGTTGTTTTCATGTTATACTAATTTTTATAAAAGCAAATACTGGAATACAAATTGCTACAATGATTGTTTTTTATCTAGTTGCAATCTTATTAATTACTCGCATTGAAGCCTCTTATTTTGGCGGTATATATCGCCTGAAAACTCTAGCCAGAGCCCTGTCATTAGTTTTGGCAAAATTGGGCATTTCAGAAAAATTAGTTTTTCGTTTGATGGGTATTAAATCATTATGATTTTTTTGTATATAAGGAGTACAAAATTGTGAAAAGCTTAAAATTCTTTTCAAGAAGGTTAACAAGAGCAATAGCCCGACGATTGCAATTAGAGCAAAATCTTTTTCATCAAAATCAGCTTAAATTAGAAGCGGCAAAAGCCAAAAGTCAAGAGTTGGTGGATGTAATGCCAGGAATTAATCTGCCAATGGTCATCCACCCAGATATGTACTTTACAATTGGCTATACTAAATATATATTTGAACCTGAATCACTTGATTTCATCCGCGATCATCTCAAGCCTGGACAAACTTTTCTGGATATTGGTGCTAACGTTGGTTACTTCTCGCTGTTTTGCTCTAAAATAGTAACTCCAAGCGGTCGCGTTATAGCTGTTGAACCGGGAGAATTTGCCTTCAATCTCCTGAAAAAAAATAAGGAGTTGAACAAATTTAATAACCTTGAAATACATCAGGCAGGTTTTGGAGAAAAAGATGAGATTGTAGAATTCAATTCAGGCGCACCAGGAATGGAAGTTTATAACTCATTGGGCAACATTATTCATCCTTCAGCAGCTCCCGATAAATTTAAGACAATACCAGTTCAACTTTTTCGTGGCTCTACCTGGTTACAAAAGAATAATGTACAGCATATAGATTTAATGAAACTTGATGTTGAAGGTGGAGAATACCTTGTACTTAAGGGAATGCTGGAAATGTTTCAATCCCAAAAAATCTCTCGACTTTTAATAGAAATTACGGATGAAATGTCAAAAGCCTTTGGTTATCACCCTTCAGACATTATCTTAATGCTTAGAGATTGTGGCTATAATTGGTTTAAACTGGGTTCCTACGGCTGGCTTGAGCCATTGCTTGAAAATGACATAAGTAAGGTTAGTATAGGCAATCATATGTTCGTGGCCGTATCACAGAAATCTAAGAACCAGAGTTAAAAGCCTTGAAAACCATCGCCCTAGTTGATACCCTGTGGGGAGGCCATCACCCTACCTACCTGAAGTTTTTCGCCAAGACGCTACTAGACCTGGGAAATGAAGTAATCTCTCTGTGTCCCGAACCGGAAGAGATGAACCTGTGGATTGCCAGCCACTGTCCAGAGTTGGCAAGTAACTTTCACTCCTTTGAGTTGCATGAACCCTCGCCAAGTCAGTTTTCCGGTCGCCGATTGCAGGCGAGGGCAATGGCTGTAGCCCGCTGGCAACGAGTCGCCCAGAGTATCCAAGAAATTTCCTCAAAGCTAGGCAAAGCCCCCGATATCACCTTTTTTGCCTGGCTTGATACATCCTTGGGGTTAATTCCTGCTATCACCGATACCATCTTTCCCTATCCTTGGTCAGGGCTTTATTTTCAACCTCTCTACCTACGGATACCACCAAAACTCCGGTGGATGCGCCACGGCATCTTAAATCCCTTATCAGTGCTAAAATCTTCCCACTGTCCAGTGGTTGCCGTGCTAGACGAAGGTATTGCTGACAAGTTACAACAGAAGCTTAATAAGCCTGTAGTCGTCTTAACTGATATCACCGATGAATCACCGCCCGATATGAACTTCGAGATTATCAAAGAAATCTATGCCAAGGCTGCTGGCAGGAAGATAGTTGGTTTGTTGGGATATCTAGATAAGCGGAAAGGAACACTTACGCTTCTGGAAGTTTCTCGGCAAGCAAGCGATCGCTGGTTTTTTGTGTTTGCAGGTAGGCTGGCTGAGCCAGCATTTACAGCCGCAGAACTGGCGAGAATTGAGGAGATTGTCAAAGCCAACCCAGACAACTGTTTCTTTTACTTGCATTCGATTCCTGACGGGTCAAGATTTAATGCCGTTGTTCAGGTATGCGATGTCCTGTATGCTGCCTATGAAAATTTTCCTTACAGTAGCAACATCCTGACTAAAGGAGCAATCTTTCAGAAACCTGTAATCGCCAGTAAAAATTACTGTATGGGCGAACGGGTTGAGAAGTTCAATCTAGGATACGCGATCGAAGGAGGAAATGTGGCTCGGTGTGTTAGTATATTAGAAAGATTGCATGAGGAACTATCCACAGGCAATCTTTCTATCCAGCCAGAGTTTGAAGGGTATAAAAACCTGCATTCAATCGAGCAATTGAGAGCAGTTTTTCAGAAAATTTTAGAGTTTGTGTAAAATCTGTATTTTATTAGTAGTGAGCATCTTTCAACCTCTGCCAAATCTCACTATTTCCAAGAAAAAAAATACCTTCAAGCTTCCTTTATCAAGCTTGCCGCAACCTCGATTTTTTATGTCAGTCTATTTTTGCTGACCTTTTCTGATTTTTTGAATGCCCAATTTGATATAAAACAACGCAGTATAGTTAGGGTTTGCTGAATAAATCTAAAAACCTTGTTGGGTAAGACTTTTAGACTTTTTGTCAATCAAAAAGTACCAGTTCTGGGAGTGAGCGGGGGAAAATTCAGGTACTTTTTCTCTGAAAATTAGGTAATTGACCAGATGAGAATCGGTAAAAACCTACACCCCACACCCCACACCCCACACCCTGTCCCCACGAAAAACTTT
>VYLF01000773.1_pt1 | contig 15607 bp, 13 predicted proteins | sample 5114371 | NCBI WGS metagenome assembly VYLF01 (sample SAMN12291773, study PRJNA351875) | freshwater metagenome | isolation source: freshwater lake | place: USA: Michigan, Kent Lake | collected 2013-08-15 | reverse complement strand
TTCGGTGAAAAAGCGCTGATAAAAAGCCTCATCTTCTTGAAATTGTACCTCACAGAAGTAGATAGGAGTCTGGGGGTGATTATTTTGAGGCAGAAAGACTCCATCAAGACGAAAGGAAAGTTGTTTTACTTCCACTGAGTCAAAGCGGTAGTTATTGGCTTCGCTGATAGGGAGTTGAATTAATTCAAAGAAGATAGAGGGGAATGATTGAAAGAGTTGATAAAAAATCGTGTCAGTTTTCATGCTTTTATTTCTTCATCCGCGCTTGTTCTTAAACCGCATCAACGGACTCATTAAATGATCGCAAAATCGAGACGATCCGATCAGCTTCCTGATCATTAAACATCCCATCTAGACCTTCGGGATGGTTATCAGTAAAAGGAGGCTCGTAGAGCGCCCCCGGATTGATAACTCCGTTTTTAGCGAGGATATCGATGATATTTTCGATAAAACGGATTTGATTGGCCGAGAAGTTTGTCCCCTGCAAATAACGGGCAAAAGCTTGTTTAGCCGCCTGGCGTGCCGCTACGCGGATCCCTGCGGGATCAAGTCCGACGATTTCCAGGATCAGAAGCTTGAGGCTTTTTGTCTGGCCAAAAACCTCCTCAAAACGCTGACGGCTCTCAATTTCTGCGGCCGAAAATAGCATCTCCTCTAGGGCAGATAAATCCGTCTCCGTTAGGGGGAGATTGCGCTTCAGCTTGGCAATTGCCAGGTGATCCTGATGCTGACGGATATAGGCCTCCACTTTCCGGCGATACTGTTCGCGACTAAAACCGGTCTGATGGGTGGGAATATCGACAATCTGCACCTCCCCCATCTCATCGACAAAATCGGTGATCACGATCTGCTGCTTTTGGCGATCGATAAACTTGACCAGATCCCGGACACGCACCCGAATCCCCTCCACCATTGACGGCGTTGCGCCGGTCCACCAGCTTTCGTCCTGCACCTCGCGAATAAAGGCCAATTGTCCCTTAATCATCGGGATATCGGGCTTAGTCTCCAGTTGACCGAGAATATCCCGCACTTTGTCCCGCAATCGCTCATAACTACGGTCGGCCTTGAGAATGGCTAATTGCAGTTTCACACAGAGAAGGTCGAATTCCTTGGCCAGGGGATCCTCATTGGGCAGACTATTGGGTAAACCGGCCAAGCAGTCGGCAATGGTGGCCGCGTCCTCCTGACTGAGGTTGTTCCAACGCTGACGCTGACTAAAGGTTTCCACCTGCGGCAAGCGACGACGCACGAGGAAATTATCCCGGGGCATGGTGGCGATGTGTTGATGGAGTGCATCGAGCAAACTCGTGTATAGGTCGCCGGCCCGCTCGACTTTGTAAGTAGAGGACTGCTCTCTTGCCCTAGGTGTCGCGCTTGGCTTGGAGGGAGCGAGGCGGGTTGCCAACTCGAGGCGATGTTTAACTAGGCGACTGGTGAGGCTTTCGCGTATTTTCTGGCTTGTTTCATCGATATCCTGCTCGAAATACTCGAAATTGCCGCAGAGGTCGAAGACCAGAAACTCGGTTTTATGGTTGCCAGGCCCAAACAAATCCTGACAGAGACGGGTCCCGCGCCCGATCATCTGATTGAACTTCACCCGGGAGAATACGGGCTTAAAAAAGACCAAATTAACCACTTCCGGCACATCTACGCCGGTATCGAGCATATCCACCGAGACGGCCAAAATCGGTTCTTTGTTGGCTTCGCTGAAGTCATCGAGCAGACTCTGGGCGTAATTGTCGTGACTGTCAATAATTTTGGCGAAATGGCCTTTGTAGTGAGGATAGTTACTGTTAAAGCGATCGCAGATACATTGGGCGTGTCGGTGATTACGGGCAAAAATAATCGTTTTACCCAATCGATCGCCACTGTTGACCTTTAGCCCCCGTTGCATCAATAATTCTAATGCTTGATCCACGGTGTCGATATTGAACAACCAGTCATTAAAGGCAGCTGCGTTAATTGCCTGCGGTAGTTCGCCGCTTTCCTCGTCCCGGAACTTCTCCTCGTAGTCTAGCTGCTCCTGTGGGGTTAGCTCACTGTATTTAACCCCAGTACGCAGAAACTTAAACGGTACAGTAACGCCCTTGGGGGGGACAAGGTAGCCATCCCTAACGGCATCATTTAACTCGTAGGCGAAAGTAGGCACGCCCTGGGGTAGCTGGAAAATGCGGTAGGTGTCCCGGTCTATTTCCGAGCGCGGCGTGGCAGTTAGCCCCACCAGCAGGGCATCGAAATAATCGAATATTTCGCCGTATTTCTGATAAATGGAGCGATGGGCTTCATCGACGATCACTAGGTCAAAATAACCCACTCCAAAGATTCGCCCCTCTGCATCCAAGCGATCGATGGCGTTGAGCATGGTTTGATAGGTGGAGAAGAGGACGTTAGCCCCCGTCACGTCCTTGCTGCGGGTCAGATGCAGGACGGTAACGCTGGGTAGATGACGCTGAAAGGCTCGATAGGCTTGCTTTAATAGGGCATTGCGATCGGCCAGAAACAGGACTCGGTTTACCCAATTGGCACTCTTGAGCAGTTCCACCAATGCGATCGCAGTTCGGGTTTTACCGGTTCCGGTGGCCATAACCAACAGGGACTTACGGGCGCACTTTTCTTCAAAGGTTTCGGTAATGCGGCGGATGGCCTCTTTCTGGTAGGGACGGCCGACAATATCCTCGTTAATGGCGGTGTTGCTGAGGCGTTTACGGTGGGAACGGCGGAAAATTAGCCGTTCTAGCTCGGTTTTTCGCAGGAAACCGAGGACGGGACGGGGGGGATAGGTGAGATCATCCCAGAGATAGGTTTCATAGCCGTTGCTGTAGAAAATAACGGGGCGTTGGTTGTAGTTTTTTTCTAAGCAGTCGGCGTAGAGTTTGGCCTGATTTTGGCCGCTGTCGGGGCTTTTGCTGCTGCGTTTTGCCTCCACAACGGCGAGGGGTTTGCCGTCGTCGCCCCATAGTACATAATCGGCGAAACCGCGTCCGGTATCTCCGGGCTTTTGGATGGGCATCCCCTGCAGCTCGAACTCGGTGACGTTGGCTGCTTTGGTATCCCAGCCGGCCTCTTGGAGTAGTACATCGATCAGGTAGCGGCGGGTGTCGGCTTCGTTGTAGTCGTGCTGGTCAGCGATCGCTCGATTTTGGGCGAGGAGGGCATCCCGTTCGGCCCTAGCGGCTGCCAGTTCGGCCTCGGTTTGGCGCTGTTTTGCTTCGGCCAATTGGCGCAGGGCATCGCTTTGGGACAGGCGTTTTTCCAGGTCTTGCAGTTGTTTGGGAGCGGGGGGTGCGGCCGGGGGTATCTTCTGGCGATCAAAGCGAATATCGCCCAATTCTCGCCCATTCTGCCCATAGTAGCGCACGAGCCAGTAGGTGAGATGAAATAGTTCCTCGATCAGGTGCAGGGAGTCCCGTTCACTGATGGGGCTGGTATGGTGGGCGGCGTTGTTGCCGATTCTGTGGATGGTGCGAATTTTGCCGAAAAGTCCTGGTTTAAGGTTATCTTTAAAGGTTTGCTCGTGGATGAGAGCGCCTAGGCTATTGTCCCGGGGCGGTTGCAGGTAGGGGTCGTTTTCATAGAGCCAGCAGACCATTTGTTCTAGGACAAAACGGGTATAGAAGCAACTGGCCCGGGGGTTGCTGAAGACTAATCCCTCCGCTTGGCTGGCATGATCGTAGATTGTCGGGAATTGATCTCGCAGGAAGGAGAAGTTTGAGTCCATATTGCGCTCCCCAGTCTATAACTTTATTATCCCCAAAGTTTTGGCTATCTCTATATTTTACCTGATTATTGTTTAACAGTTATATAAAAAAACAGCAAGTTCGGTTATTTCATCTAGGTTTTTCCCTAGTGACAGTGTGAGATGATAGGAATCTTGGTTAATTGTCCAACGGTCTTTTTTAATGGCATTTCCCACAAGATTATGGCAGTAATCCGCCGGCTGCCATGGCTACAGTTCCCCCCTAAATGCTCTTTGTAAAAGGGAATTAAAGAGATTTTCGGATTGTTCTAAACTATCAAATTGTGAAGTCGAAGCACTAAATTTTCTGCAAAATCCACCAAATTTCCTCTGTAATTCCAATGGTGGATAAATTACGGGAATAGAATTGCACGCTGTTTTATTCATATATGAAACTGTTGTTTGAGTTGCTCTTTGGTGCATGAAATTTTTCTGATATGTAATAACGTGCATTAAAAAGTGGTTATCAATTTCATTACATTGGAAAGAATGCAGTTGTTGATTAACAACCATGTTGCATCCTGCGATAGAAGTTACTCCCAAATCACCAGCACAAGTCAACAAAACACTATCTTTAGGAATTATTCGGGCATTTACTTGTTTGATTTCGTCTATTGTTAGACCAATGTTTAGTCTTGATTTATAAGTATATCCCAAATGATTTAAATCAGTGGTAGTAACCCAGGGAATATCACCTGTAAAAGATTTTGGTTTATCTCGGCCTGGAACAATACAGTCAGCATAATCAATCACTTTGCCAATCTCCCACCCTTTCGGATTAGTAACAGGATCACCGAACATCTCTAGGAAAGTCGATTTTAACAACTCCTCAGTCAACCGAATCGCCTCCTTGCGCTTGCGTCGCACCCCATCCGCTTTATCTAAAATTGCCGCAATTCTTCGCTGTTCTTCGAGGGGTGGGAGGGGGATTTTTATCCTTTTCAAGTTCCCCACTGGTAACTGTTTGAGTGCTGTACCAGTTTGAAGTTGACTTATTTGTCCTTTAACTCGATCCCCTTCAAAACAATAAAGTAAATAAAGTGGATCTATCTTGTGGGGATTTGGGCGTAGTAAAACAAGTTGAGCATTGATATTAGAATCATTATATCTTTTGGGTACTAAGGCAACTTTCCCTAAATCACCTCTAGTGCTAATTAGAACATCGTTCGTTTTCAAATGCCCTTTTTTAAGAAGACCATGCTTTTGGGGCGATATAAAGTACATTTCCTCATCCGAAATACTTTTGTTAACCAAATTATTAGCCCGTATAAAAGGAACACCACTTTCTATAAATTCTTCTGATCTCGGATATTTAGACGAATAGTTTCCATCAGATATATGAATATCAAGATCACCAATTTCCAGCCACTGAATCATATTTTTGCTCATCCCAACATCTCCTTTAATGCGTGTAAAACCTGATCAATCTTATTTTCAAACATAAATCAAATATCCTTTCGGTGGACTAAAGCCGTGGGTTACGACGGATTGTTAGATTGACTTTAACGCCTAGATTGTTGCCGTCTAACCCACCCTACTATGAACTCTTCTCCCCCCTTTTTAAGGGGGGTTGGTGGGGATCGAATGGCGCTTTTATTCTAGTCATCACATCCTCTCCAAAACCTGATCAATCTTATTTCTCAGCATAAATCAAATATCCTTTCGGTGGACTAAAGCGGTGGGTTACGACGGATTGTTAGATTGACTTTAACGCCTAGATTGTTGCCGTCTAACCCACCCTACCAATGCACTGTGCAGAATATACATATTTTCATCGAGAATATGCAATAAAAACTCACGAACCGAAGGGGACATATTCCACCTCATCGAGAATTCGTTGTCCAAAAAAAGGACTCAGTGACTCAGGTGTAACCAGATCCACACTCCGACCAAACAAGTCCTCCAAAAAGAAACATAAATCCATAAAATTATTAAACGTCTTCATCCCGGGTTGAAACACCACCAAAATATCCACATCGCTCTTCTCTGTCGTCTGCTCTGTCCGAAAAGATCCGAACAAACCACAGCGACTAACTCCCAATCGCCGTAATTCGGCTTGATTTTGCTCTAGCAGACTAATTACCTGTTGCTTTGTCGTTACAGTCATCACATCCCCTCTAAATGCCGACAAATCTTATTTCTCAGCATAAATCAAATATCCTTTCGGTGGACTAAAGCGGTGGGTTACGACGGATTGTTAGATTGACTTTAATGCCTAGATTGTTGCCGTCTAACCCACCCTACTATGAACTCTTCTCCCCCCTTTTTAAGGGGGGTTGGGGGGGATCGAATGGCGCTTTTATTCTAGTCATCACATCCTCTCCAAAACCTGATCAATCTTATTTTCAAACATAAATCAAACATCTTTTCGGTGGACTAAAGCGGTGGGTTACGACGGATTGTTAGATTGACTTTAACGCCTAGATTGTTGCCGTCTAACCCACCCTACTATGAACTCTTCTCCCTTCAATGGGTAGGGTGGGTTAGCGATAGCGTAACCCACCACTCTCTTGGAATCTAAATGCCGACAAATCTTATTTCTCAGCATAAATCAAATATCCTTTCGGTTGACTATCGCTTCGATAGGATCTAGTAGAGGGATGGGAAAATGTTCCTGTTCATAGGCATCAACCAGTGTGGCAAGCAAATCTAAGCGCGCTGCTTCCGGTGTCCCCGGAGGTACTTCCAGAAGCGACTCAATCTCCAGTAAAGCGGCCTCATACTCGGATTCGGTTTTGAGAGGATGTAGGTCTAATGGCTGTAGATTTTTCATCTCCTAATCTCCTAACATCTCCTCTAATGCGTCCAAATCCTGACGAATATCAGCCTCTAAAGCCCTTAACTTCTCTAAAATCACCTTCGGCGGCTCATAGCTCACTTCCTCGTACTCTATCTCCTTATAGCGGTTAATTGATAGATCATAAGCATTGGCCTGAATCTCCTCGCGAGGCACAAAAAACGCCTTTGCTTGGCGATTGGTATCCTTAGCGGAGTCGCGTTGCTGCCAACAGCGCAGCAAGTCTGGGATATCATTATCGGCAATCGGTTGGCGCTTATCATCGAGAGAGAAACCATCCGCCACCATGTCATAAAACCAAACCAAGTCAGTCCCCTTTTCCCTTACCCCCAGCTTCGTAAAAATCAGGATTGCAGTAGATACCCCCGCATAAGGTTTAAACACCCCCGACGGCATCGATATCACCCCCTCTAGCTTATGTTCTTCTACCAAGATGGTGCGGATGTCCTTATGGGCCTTGGACGAGCCAAATAGCACCCCATCCGGCACAATTACCGCACCTTTTCCCCCCGTCTTCAGCAACCGCAAAAACAGGGCCATGAATAATAACTCGGTTTTAGTGGTGTCGATGATTTTCGATAAATCCTTGGCAATAGTGGACTTCTCCACCGAACCCTTAAACGGTGGATTAGCCAGAATCATGGTAAAACTATCCTCTACCCCGGCGTGATCCTCCGATAGGGAATCCCGGGCCTCGATAATCGGCTGCTCGATACCGTGTAACATCAGGTTCATGCTGCCAATGCGTAACATCGTCCCATCGAAATCAAAACCGTGGAACATTTGGTTATTGAAATGCTCTAGGTTGCCGCGTTCAAGGAGCAAACGTCCCCCCTCGCTGTCCTTTAACTCCCGCACATACTCGGCAGCCGCTACTAAAAAGCCTCCTGTGCCACAGGCCGGATCACAGATAACTTCCCGGGGTCCCGGCGCTAATAACTCCACCATCATTTTGATAATATGGCGCGGTGTGCGAAACTGTCCGTTAGTCCCGGCTGTACTCAGTTTCGAGAGCATATACTCGTAAAGGTCGCCTTTGGTGTCCCGATCCTCCATGGGGATTTTTTCAATTTGCTCGATTACCGTCGCCAGCAGGGCCGGAGACGCGATGAGAAACACCGCGTCCTTCATGTGTTTAGCGTAGGTGCTACCCCTAGAAAACTGTCCCAGATCTTTGATAAAGGGAAACGCTTCATCCCGGACAATCTGGAGCATTGTCTCGGCATCATCGAGATTTTTGAAGTGGGACCAACGGATATGCTGTTGGCTGGGGGTAAAGGTGGGATTTTCGAGGTTTTCGCCTAATCGTCTGGCTTTACGCTCCTTAGCTAGTTCTAGGTCATCTAGGCGCTTGATGAAGAGTAAATATTATTCCAGAAGGTTGTCCAAAGTTTATCTATTTTGGATTTTAATTCGCCGGTGATCATCGCTGTTTATTTGTTCACTGCTTTTAGTATTGCAGTAATATTGTACTAAAAATCGAGGTTTCAGGGTGAAAAATGCTATTAGGTACTTAAGTGATTAGCTTTTGTCCCTTGCTTGCCCCACCTCCCACCTCCCCCTTACCTGTACGGACGGGAAAAAAGTTTTTTCGGGTACAGGAAGTATGTAAAATGGAATGTTGATCTTTCTTGGCCTAAACAGCATTTCATGATTTCGAGTAACGACTTTCGGAGTGGCACGACCATCGAGATAGATGGCTCTGTCTGGCGGGTGGTGGAATTCCTGCACGTCAAACCGGGCAAGGGATCGGCCTTCGTGCGAACCAAGTTAAAAAATGTTCAGACCGGCAACGTGGTAGAACGGACGTTCCGGGCGGGGGAAACCTTGCCCTCAGCCACGATCGAAAAGCGCACCATGCAGCACACCTACAAAGAAGGCGATCAGTTTGTCTTCATGGACATGGAGACTTTTGAGGAAGCAACTCTCACCCCGGTACAAATGGGCGATCGAGCCAAGTATCTGAAGGAAGGAATGGAAGTCAATATTCTCTTTTGGAATGATCAAGTGTTAGACATAGAATTGCCCACCTCGGTAATCTTGGAAATCACCGATACGGATCCAGGAGTCAAGGGAGATACGGCCACCGGTGGCACGAAACCGGCGATCGTAGAAACGGGAGCGCAGGTGATGGTTCCCCTGTTTATTTCTATCGGTGAAAGGATCAAAGTGGACACCCGGGATGGTTCCTATCTGGGACGGGAATAATTGTGATGAGAAGCCCAGAAATGAGGGCTTAGGGACGGGTTTAGGACTAAAGCCAGTGTTTCTGAGCCTGTTTCCCAAAACTTAGCCGCTAGATGGGAAAAATCGATAGTTTGGTGGGTGCGAATTTGGATTTGTTGCTTTTTATTTGCGAGGGGATTTCAGAGCGGTGACTATTGATTACAACGAAATTCGAGAACTGATCAAAACATTGGCAGCAACGGATATCAGTGAATTTAGCCTGAAAAGTGCAGATTTAGAGCTAAATATCCGCAAAGGAACCGTTAATACTGCCCTTGGGCCTCTCGCCGCTCCCTTGCCGGTGGTGACGGCCCCGGTCGCCCCTCCAGTGGTAGCCGCAGGTCCCACCCCGGTCCCAGAAACCCCCACTGCCGAACCCGTGGCCGCCGCTATGGATAAAAAATGGCTGGCGATTACCTCTCCCATGGTCGGCACTTTTTATCGCGCTACTGCTCCCGATGAACCCTCTTTCGTGGAAAAAAACGATCGGATCCGTGTCGGACAAACGGTCTGTATCATCGAAGCGATGAAGTTGATGAATGAAATCGAAGCGGAGGTGGCCGGGCAAATCGTCGAAATCGCCGTCGCTAACGGTGAACCGGTAGAATTTGGTCAGACATTAATGTGGGTTAATCCCGAATAAGTGAGTGGTTATAATTGAATAGAAGATAGATTTTGTCTTTGATCCCCCCTTAGTCCCCCCTTAATAAGGGGGGTGCTGATCCCCCCTGCCCCCCTTAATAAGGGGGGTGCCGGTAGGCGGGGGGATCCCCGCCCCCAGGAAAAACTTTTTCAGCAAGCCCTAGATAGAATGAAAGCTATCCTCTTGACCGCGGTGGATGTCCTACAGCTTCAGGAAGTCCCCACCCCGAAAATTAGTCAACCGCATCAGGTTTTAGTAGCATTAAAAGCCGCTGGTGTCAACCCTATTGATACAAAAATTCGTAAACGCGGCACTTTTTACCCCGAGCAAATGCCGGCCATTTTGGGCTGTGACGGGGCGGGAATTGTCGAGGCCGTTGGGGCGGCGGTGCAGGATTTTCGCCCCGGGGATGAAGTGTATTTTTGTAACGGCGGACTGGGCAAGGCCGGCACGGGAAATTATGCTGAATATGCCCTGATCGAGGCGGATTATCTAGCCCACAAGCCGAAATCTCTTTCTTTTGCCGAGGCGGCCGCTGTACCTTTGGTTTTAATCACCGCTTGGGAAGCACTCTACGATCGCGCTCGTCTTCAGTCGGGACAAAGCGTACTTATCCATGGCGGGGCCGGGGGTGTTGGTCATGTCGCGATTCAATTGGCGAAACTGAAGGGGGCTAAAGTTTATACGACGGTGGGAAATAGCGATAAAGAGCGTTTAGTGCGGCAATTAGGGGCAGATTACCCGATTTTATACAAACAAACCGATTTTGTCTCGGCGATACTTCAACAAACCGCAGGGAAAGGGGTAGATGTCGCTTTTGATACGGTGGGAGGGGAAACTTTTGGCCAAACTTGCCGAGCGGTGCGAGTGTACGGCGATATGGTGACGATTTTGGAACCTACGGGCAGCTGGAAAGAAGCCCGCGATCGCAATTTGCGGATTAGTTTAGAATTAATGTTAACCCCGGCTTTGATGGGACTGCCAGAAGCGCAAAAATATCAAACAGAAATTCTCAGACGAGGGGCGCGTTTAATTGACGAGAAAAAGTTAACTATTCATCTCTCCCAAACCTTCCCTTTAGCGGCAGCTATCAGCGCCCATCAATTGCTAGAAACTGGTTCGGTGACGGGGAAAATAGCCCTAATTATTGACTAGAAATCTGCCGGTCACTATATACGATACCTCGTTGTCAGGGTCTCTCTGGCCAGACATTTCCAGAGGTTTTAGCTAACCTGAGTTCGGGATAAGCTAAAACCCTAATTTTCTCGTTCGCTGTAAACCCTATTCTTTGGTGGAATGAGTAGGAAAATAGCCTTAACCCGAACTGAGGTTAGCTAGGTAATAGGTGTAGGGCTAATTCATGAATTAGCCCTACAATCGGCGTTGTCAAATTGAAAGATGCTCCGAATCAGCTTGGAACTGAAATTACTTTGATAGGAAAGATTGCATGGCATCTTTCCTATTCTGATCTGACAACGCCCCCTTTTCTCACGCCAAAGTTTTACCTTGACACACAATAAGGTTGGGTTTAGTTCTGATTTTTTCTTCGGCTAACCGCAAACAAGCCACCGCCGAAAAAGACTAGACCCATAATCATAGAAGATTCGGGAACTGGTTGCGCGGTATTAACAATCTGGAAACCGAAAACATTATTCGAGATCACATTGTGGATAGAACCCCCTGTGGTGAGTGTAACACTCGATCCAGTTAGCCCGCTAAATAACTGGTACTGTCCAGGTCCGGTAGTCGGTGAACCGGATGTGGTACTCGTGGTTTGTAATAAAGCTGTCGCTCCTAAATTGTTTTGAGCGCCACTGGCGTAATAGAAAGTAGTAGTGCCGTTACTAATCGATAACTGATTAGTTGCGGTTGTATCTGCGGAAGCGAATACATAGAGATCGTAGGAGGAGTAGGGAATCCCCGATAGGGAGATAGAGACTTCTCTCGTAGTATTGTTACCTACAATACCAGAACGGTACAGGGTATTCGTGGCCGCATTAGAGGTGTTCGTCGGGGAAAAAAGATTATAAACACCGGTGGCAGTAAACGTTAACTGAGCGGTCGTCGCTGTTGCCGTATCATCGTTTAAGGTAATATTAGTTCCCGATGCACCAGCAATATCGTTCCAGTTAATCGCTGGAACGATCCCCGGACTATCGGACGCAGCGATTGTATGCACCCCACCGGAAAAATTGACCCCGATACTTGCCGCTAGGCTTGGAGAAACTGTCAATCCTAAAAATCCTACCAACACAGTAGAACCAGCAATTGATAAGCAGGGCTTTACCCCCCCCCTAAATTGATAAGTTTTGCTAAACCAAACATGGCATGGCTCCGATAATGATTTAAGTTACGCCAACAGGGTACAGCATTTAGTTAGAAGTGTCAAGGACTTAAAACGGGTAGATGATAAAAATCAACTCAGTACATTTTCCCTTGAACAAATTCGCCAACAATTAAATCAGGAAATTTTAATGGATGCCGATGGTAAAAATGGTAAATTTACACCATTTTTCTTTATTCGTAGCAGCCATCCTACTCCCCCCACCCCAACCTACCCCGATGTCGGGTCAGATTCAGCTAAGGGACTTGCGCTTTGATAATGTACCTTTTGGGCGAACGCAGTTCGCCCCTACATTGTGGACAAACGAGAGCCCCCTTCCTCTTAGGGACTTGCGCTTTGATAATATGCCATCTGGCTGGTCTGATTCTTCTACAGAGCGATTTCCTGGCTGGGATATTATTCCCACGCAAGTCCCTAATCTCAGGATAGACGGTTAAAATGCTTCTTAGCTTAGGCCCGCAAAAATTAAAACTTTTCTGGACTCATGGCAGCAGATTCGGTAACTGAATTACCTTTGATAAGTTTTTTATATCAAACAAGCTTTAATAGTTGAGCATATTTAAATTTACATTTCGCAATATTTATGATTTTTTCATAATTTATTGAAAATAATTCTCATTTGTTTACGAGGTGGCAATACTTCCAGCGATTATGGTATAATTTCGCAGTGTGAAATGATCGGTTTCTCTGTGCTTTTTAGGCTTTTTAGCTGTCTGTTGATCCTGAAAACCCTTGCTAAATCTACACGGGTCTATTCAGCAACAGCAATAACTGGGGATTATACAGCCTTTTTTAAGCCAACCCGTTGATCAATTAATTGTGTAGTTTTGTTGCAAATGGAAAGTTTTTTTGACAAAAAGAACAGAATATGCTGCTGGGTGATCTATATTGCTTTTATTTATTCTCCCCACTCCCCACACCCCACTCTCCTATTAGAGGAAACTTTACCCTTGCCCCTGCGTCTTGAGCCTCTAAGCAAACAAGTGTCACGCTTGCGATAGAATAGATCGGACTTAGCCTAAATGGGGTGAGCGAAAGAATGTGCGGAATTGTTGGCTATATCGGGACCCAAACAGCGATCGATATTCTCCTAGCTGGTTTGGAACGTTTAGAATATCGGGGTTATGATTCGGCAGGGATTGCCACAATTCTCGAAGGTGAATTACATCGAGTCCGCGCCCAGGGAAAACTCTACAATCTGCGGGAAAAATTAGAACAGGAAGTTAATCCCTCCCAAATTGGCATCGGTCACACCCGTTGGGCAACCCACGGCAAACCCGTAGAAAGTAATGCCCATCCCCACACCGATAATAGTCAACGGGTGGCAGTGGTACAGAATGGCATTGTCGAAAATTTTCAGGTATTAAGAACAGAATTAAAGGAGAAAGGCTGTATATTTGACTCGGAAACCGACACAGAAGTTATTCCCCATCTAATCGCCAGTTATCTACCCAAACCTACCGATGAAGAATACTTGGGGGTGAGTCCTTTCCTCAAGGCAGTTTTAAGGGCAATTGAACGTTTAGAGGGTGCTTTTGCCCTAGCGGTGATTAGTCCCGATTATCCCGATGAATTGATTGTCGTGCGGCAACACGCCCCTTTAATCATCGGTTTTGGTCAAGGGGAGTTTTTCTGTGCCTCCGATGTCAGTGCTTTGGTTCCCCATACCCGGGCGGTGCTGTCCTTGGATAATGGCGAAATCGCTCGGTTAACACCCTTGGGAGTGGAAATTTATAATTTTGAGGGGAAAAGAGTCCGTAAAAACCCCAGAGTCCTCGATTGGAGTCCGACGACCGTAGAAAAACAGGGTTATCGTCACTTCATGCTCAAGGAAATCTACGAACAACCCGGAGTGGTGCGCGACTGTTTAGGGACATATCTGCATCCCCATTGGAACGCACAAAATGGGGATAATGTCAACCCGATAAATATTAATTTTTCTGAGGAAATTTACGATAATTTAGAACATATTCAGATTTTAGCCTGTGGAACCAGTTGGCACGCTAGTTTAGTCGGTAAATACTTGATCGAGCAGTTGGCAGGTATTCCGACAAGGGTACAGTACGCCTCGGAATTTCGCTATGCACCCACGCCCCTGATGCCCAATACTTTAACTATCGGGGTGACGCAATCGGGGGAAACAGCCGACACTTTAGCGGCTTTGGAAACGGAAAAACAGCGTCGTTTAGGATTAGAAAAAAAATATCAGGCCCGGATTATCGGTATTACTAATCGCCCCGAAAGTACCCTAGCACAAATGGTCGATCAGATTATTAATACCCAAGCGGGGATCGAGATCGGGGTGGCGGCAACTAAGAGTTTTACCGCCCAGTTATTGGGTTTTTATCTCTTAGCTTTGGATTTATCCTATCGTCGTCAAACTTTGTCTTTAGAGAGAATCGAGCAAATTATTCATGAAATGCGATCGCTGCCAAGGTTGATCGAAACTGTCTTAGAAAAACAGGAAAAAGCGATCGAAGAATTGGCCCATGAATTTAATGACACCCAGGACTTTATTTTCTTGGGACGGGGGATTAATTTCCCCATTGCCTTAGAAGGTGCCTTAAAACTCAAAGAAATCAGTTATATTCATGCGGAAGGCTATCCAGCTGGAGAAATGAAACACGGACCGATTGCGCTTTTAGATGCAAAAGTTCCCGTAGTAGCGATTGCGATGCCGGGGGTAGTTTATGATAAGGTTCTCTCCAATGCACAGGAAGCAAAAGCAAGGGATGCGCGGTTATTGGGAGTAGTTGCCGACAGCGATACGGAAGCCCCCAAAGTCTTTAATGATTTGTTGTATGTGCCGGAAATTGAAGAATTATTATCGCCAATTTTAACAGTAATTCCCCTACAATTGCTCTCCTATCATATCGCTGCCCGTCGCGGCTTAGACGTGGATCAGCCGCGCAATTTAGCCAAAAGTGTCACGGTGGAATAGGGTTCGGTTGGGGGAGATTCAGCTAATCTAAGGATAGACGGTTAAAATGCGTCTTAGCTTACATGGGCATTTTAATTTTTTATTCTTGATAAACATCTTGTCGGTGTCCGATTCTAGTAACCTTTATTATTTTATCATTATCCTCTATTGTGTAAACAATGCGGTAATCACCAACACGAAGCCGATACATTTTATCTTCTCCTTTTAGTTTTACAACACCATGAGGGACGGGGATCTTGCTGTAATTTCTCAAGACTGTCACTCACCCGTTGCCTAATCGAAGAAGGTAATTTTTTAAATTCTTTAGCCGCAGAGGTTTTCAATCGAATTTGATAATTACTCATCGAATGTATTTTCTGTTTCTAATTCTTGTTTTAATTCATCCCAAGAAATTTCTGATTCATTTTCTCGACTACGAGAAACTAAAATATCAGAAAAGTCTTCCCAAAGCTCTCCCCATTCTTCTAAGTCAATGAGAACAGCTTTCTTTTCCCCTTTTTCATTAATCACAAAGTTAATTCCTTTCATAATTGTTCGATAACTCCTAAAATTTAATAAAATTTTTTTATAAAATGGGTAATTATATTTTACACCAAATCCGTTTTGAATAGCGTGATTAACTCCCACGGCTCCGCAGCTCCAGCACTCCCCGATCCGCCATCTTTACTTGCGGATGGTAGCGAATTAACAGATAATAGCATATCTTATTCTTTGTGTGATAACTTGAACTTATATAGGGTCTGCTGAAAAAGTTTATTGGTGGGGTTAGGAGTCGGTCGTCAGGAGTCGGTCGTCAGGAGTCGGGAGGGGAAGTCAGAATAACAGAATGACCTCGCACGTCTGGAAGCGGAACCCTTCGAGATCGAAGAGCGAAAGTGCAAGGGTTTTGAGTCCCTCGGATCGATTTCTCAACGTTTGTT
>VYLF01000347.1_pt1 | contig 15655 bp, 10 predicted proteins | sample 5114371 | NCBI WGS metagenome assembly VYLF01 (sample SAMN12291773, study PRJNA351875) | freshwater metagenome | isolation source: freshwater lake | place: USA: Michigan, Kent Lake | collected 2013-08-15 | reverse complement strand
TGAAAAAAGTGATGCGTATTCCGCTTCAAATTCTGACCAGGGAATGAGGTTGGCCATCATTACCCAACGATTGTCTTGGGATAATTTCCCCTCAAAGGGCAGCTCGAAGTTTTCCGGTGGGGTTGAGGGTAACTCGCTTTTACGGTACATTAGCACTAATGAGAGAAGATGCAAGGGTGATGCGAGGGTTTTGAGCGATTCTAGCAGATTTAAGTGCATTTGGGAAGCTCTCAATCAAGCTAAAAGCCCTTTCCTGTAAGGTTTTTACCATTATTCAGCCAACCCTATATAAGGGTTCCATCCCTTATAACCCCCGTCCATTGCATAACACAAACCGAAGAGCCAATCATGACCGCTGCCTTTGACCCGGAAGACACAGATAATTTCCTCTGTATTTTCATCAGCTACTAATTGGGATTTTAAAGTACGATAACCTCTTTTACATGAAAAAAATCTTTCTGTTTCTTTTGGGGCGTTCAATGGGAGTTTCCGTTACATACATTACCGTTACGACCGGTATCTCTGCTTGATTGAGTAAAGCTTTTTTTCCTTTTAAACGGAAGTTTCCCGATTGTAAAAGCATTTTTTACGTCTTATTTAGAATCCGACATATAGTTGATCCTTATAGTTTCCAGGTTGTAGCAATGTGAAAATATGTTCTATATTCTTGCCAATATTCTAACGTTACTAAAACTTGTTCTTCTATATATAGTTTAGGTTTAGTCACCCTTTTAGATGGCTTCGGCCGTGAGACTTCGGCGTGAGATCAGTCGAACGCTCAGTCGAACGGTGAATTAGAGTTTGCTTCAACACTTTTTACTGCTTCTACCATCTTTCTAGATGTTTTTTGATACACACCGAAACGGCGTTTGAACTGTTTAGCTGATAAGTTTTTATAATTCATACTTTTGCTAATAAACATAGCAAAAGTATAGATGATTTCCTGACCTAAGATCACATTTTATTCTTTTTTCGACTTCCATCTAAAAATCAAGAAAAAAGCGAAACCAGCTACTATACCAGAAAAAAAATTAGGCAATAGGCCTAATTAAATCCTCTATGTAGGGATTTTATCCAATTTTATGCCTATTTTCAACTTTTAATTATGCAGGAGGTCTAATCTAGACTGTGAACGGAAATTTTCTCAACGAGGGGGTTGTTGCAATTGTTGTTGTAGAGAAATTTCCGGTTCGATCGCCAATCCGCTAAACTGTCGGATTAAGAGTGAAGGACTCTCCCTAGAATCGGCAGCGAGGAAAAATAACCAACGGCTGCCGGGGGTGAGTTGTTCGATGGAATTGAAATTACTTGTCAACCAAATTAGAGGTAAATTAGGCAGATTGGCGTTTTTTTGACTAGCTTTTGCCTCTATAGCCGCTAAAGTTTCTAAAATGACCCTTTCCCCCTGAATTAAACCCGTTTCACCCGTCCAGAGTTTCACATTTAATTGCCGACGATAGGCATAAAAATAGAGGGAAGCAGCGGCAATAATCGCCCGTTCAAAACTGTCTTCTTGCCAATCACAGAGGGTATCGAGACAGATAATCACTTCCTGTCCTCCCGTTAACACTTCTAATTCCCGAATTTGAAATTCTCCCAAACGAGCGCTAGTTTTCCAGTGAATTAAACGGGTAGAATCACCGTAGCGATATTGTCTCAGGTTACGGGTAAGTCCTTGACTAGCCCTTTGATAATAGCGATTATTTTCTAATTTTTGTTCCACCTCTTGACCGAGGGAATCGATCAGGGGACATTGTTGTAAGGGTAAAACTTGGGGATAAACTAAAGCTTTAGCCGCTGCTTGATGACAACGACGACACCAAAATAAACCGAGAGGGGCTGCTGTTCTTAATTGTACTTCTTGCCAGTGATAAATACCCCGTTTACTGGTAGGTAAATAATAGGTCCAACGATGGGAACTTTTGGAGGCAATTGCTTCTATTGGGGTTATTTTTGGCTGATCGAGGACAATTGGCAGGATATCTGTCACTTCTAACAGATTTATCGGCTGATTGCTAGTATTTTCTATCTCTAGGCTAATACTAAGATCGTCTCCCGCACTCACGGGTACAATGGCAAGACGACGCACTTTCAGGGGAAGAAGGGAACGACGGGGTAAAATTATCGATAAAATTAAAAGAGCGATCGTCGTGCCACAGATAGCATACAACCATCCCGCCATGGTATTGGTCGCAGCTCCGAAAAAACAGAGGGTAATGCCAATGATTACCCCACCACCGTAAGCGGGTAAAATACCGCGATCTTCTAACCAAGTTTTCATCGGGTTTAGTGGTTTTGTCGTCTTTGCTAGAAAGCTAAAATTCAGTCCCACACTTCTAGAATTACCCCAAAAGCCCTGAGAAACTATCACAGAGATCGGACTGATCAGCTAAGGGAGTTCTATCCCTTGCCACTCTTGGGATTTTTCTTAACAAAACTTAACAATTGATGGCAAAATTTTGCTTGCTTTTGTCGGCAGATTTTGGGATAATATTTTTAAAAGAGTTTATTCATAATGGTAATCTAAGCATTCAAGCGTAAACACGAATATCCCATTATGAGACAATCATAACCCAAGCCGCCGCCAAAGTCAAGCACTCACTCCTAATTATTTGTCGCCTGAAACTTCTAATTCCGTGGTCGGTGGGGGGTTGGGGATATTAATTAAAATAACAAAGGTTGAAACCCGTGTTTGCGGGAAGCTGCGCCGATTTGTTCCATTTTAGGGACGGTAATTTGATTGCGTCCCCAGGAAAAATTAGTTTGCCAACCCTCCAACTCTAATAAAATCGCCTCGGCAAAACAGGCAAACATTTGACGAGAGGGAATATCCATATTGACGATTTTCATAATTTTCCAGTCAATATCGAGGGAATGCTCGACAATGCCGCCCTTAATCACCGAAATATCGGGGGCATTTAAGACCGTGCCTAAATTTTTCGGATAACCACCATCAATAATAATGCAGGGGCGCTTGAGTTTATCTGGATCAATTTCCACCCCTTTAGGCAGACTAGCCACCCAAACAATGATATCAGCCAGGGGTAAAGCCTCCTCTAGGGGGAGAATTTTACCGCGTCCTAACTCCTCTTGCAGAGATTGTAAACGCTCTTGATTGCGTGCCACACATATTAGTTCTTTTGTATCGGTTTTTTCATTTAACCAACGACAAACGGCGCTGCCGATATCTCCGGTTGCCCCACAAACCACGACGGTAGATTGAGCTAAATCGATGCCCATTTTTTCAGCGAGGGTTTCTACCTGAGTGCAGATGACGTAAGCGGTGTGGGTGTTACCGGTGGTAAAACGGCCAAAATCTAGCTCGATATTCCGCACCTGTCGATTATCTTTGAGATTAAATTCCTCGAAAATAATTGAAGAAAAACCACCGAGTGCGGTGATATTGATATCACTTTTTTGAGCGAGTGCCATGGCATTTAGCACCTTACGAATAGCAGACTTTACCCAACGATTCGACAACATCTCCGGTAAAAAACAGGATTCGATATATTTACCTCTGATGGTTTGCCCCGTGATGCTGGTGACATGAAAATCATCGACAATTTGCGGGGGGGCAGCACACCAAAAATCTAATCCCTGGTTAGCATATTCAGGATAACCTAGATCGTCGGCGACCGATTGGGCGTGTTCTAAACTGGTAAGATGACCTATAAGACCAAACATTGATTGTTCTTTCGTTAGACTAGATGGCACTAGATAAAAATGAGGATATTGCTAAGAAATCGTTAAGACTCTTAAATATATCACACAAAAGCGCCGCTCTGTGTTGAGCGGCAGCAGGGCGAAAAAAAGAAATCTCGACGCTCAAGCTTTAGACAGCAGTTAATCCGTAGGCAGACATTCGCATAATATCACGGGTGCTGAAACCAATATTGCTTAAAGCTTCCCCGTAGCTAATCATAAAGTCTTCCACGAGGGCCTCTTTTTCCATACCGAGGACGCGAGCATCATCCTCGACTTGATTGAGCATTCTCCAGACAATGGGCAGATTAGCGCGATTTGCGGTTTCTAATTCCTCTTTAGCGGTTTCAAAGTTCGCTTTTAGCCATTCTTCGCCAAAATTGAGATGTAAATATTCGTCTTTAACTACGCCTTCAGTAATTTTACGGGCAAAAGGATCAGCAACAGGAATATAAATATTATAGGCAGCGATCGCAAAAGCTTCGATAATCAAAGATTGGATCAATAAACAGGTAACGATTTTACCTTCTGCGTAGGCAATTTGGAAGTTATTGTGCAGAGAGGAAAAGAATTCTTTGGCATAATCCATATCAGGAGTGATTTGCAAATTTTGGCCGCAAGCTTGAAAACCTTTCATGTGACGGTTTTCCATTTTTGCCAGACGGTGTAACTCTTCTTTGTTATCGGCGAGGATGTCTGCTAATTGAATATAATTGCTATTGGCCTCGTATTCGCCTTCAATAACGATGGCATTAATGCGACTATAGGCTGATTTATAGGTTTCGCTAGTGAAATCAAGCTCTAATGGTACAGCAAGCTCTGGCATAAACTCGATTGACTCCTATTTCTGACGAGATTTTTCCGACGTTCTTTCCAGTCTAGGGTAAGCCTTCTAGATGGAGTTATCTTTTTACGAGTCTAGCTCGATCGGTCTTTTTTGTATAGCTTGCCCTGAGAGACTGACTTCCCAAGTTAGCTATAGCGGTTATCTTTTGCCACTGAAAACAAGTCTAGAGGCAATCCCTTCTCAAGAGACGAGATTGCTGGCTGTTTGCTCAAACCGTGGCTAAAGATTTCCAGCGCTCGGCCCGTTGTAAGATTGCTTTGGCTGCCTGTTTACCCGATAAAGTCGCCCCTTCCATGCTATCAATGTAATCCTGTTGGGTATAACTACCAGCAAGGAAAAAGTTAGCAATAGGAGTCGCTTGCGAGGGACGATAGACATCCATACCAGGTGCTTCCCGATAGAGACTCTGGGCTAATTTCACCACAGTAAACCAAGTCATCTTTAACTCTCGCGAGGAGGGAAATAACTTATGGACTTGCGCTAAAACGTGCTGGGCGATATCTTCATTTTTAGCTTTAATAAAAGGATCCCCGGGGGTTAAAACTAACTGTAATAAAGAACCTTCTCCAGGGCGATAATAATCCCTAGGACTGGTGAGAGCAAGATCTGCAAAACAGGAAAAATCCGCTTGGTGGGTGTACAAAAGATTATCAATTCCCACCGCTTTTTGCAGTTGTCGACGTTTTTCGGCATCATTTAATTCCGTCACCCAACCGTCAAAACGCAATTGTACCGTAGCGACGGGGACGGCTTCTAGTCGGAAAATATTGTCAAAAATCGGCATTTTCCGCCAATCTTGGGGAATAAGACGCTGAATACCGGGGACATCACCAGCGCAAACATAGGCATCTGCGGTGATAGTTTCCGTGGTTTCTCCGTTAGCGACGATCATGCCATTAACTTGCAGATTTTCGCCCTCTCCAGAATAGAGAATTTCCCGCACTTGACGACGGGTAGAGATTTTGGCTCCCCGTGCCTCCAGATAGTTAATAATCGGTTTATGCAGGTATTCGTGGGGGGAACCTTCCAACATCCGCAGGACGGAAGCTTCGGTTTTAGCGGCAAAAAATTGGAAAATCGTCAGCATACAACGGGCCGAGATATTTTCCGTATCGATAAATCCTAAGGCATAGGCGATCGGATTCCACATTTTTTTTAAACTGCCTTCATTACCGCCATGGCTACGAAACCAATCGGCAAAGCTAATCGAGTCCAGATCCCGAATCGTTTTCATCGCTCCTTGAAAGTCTATCAGACCGCGGACGATGGGACTTGTACCTAAGGCCAGAGAATTAAAGATTTTATCGGCTGCCGAGAGTTGGGAGGAGGTAAAAAAGGCTTTTAAACCGTTAAAAGGCGCACCTGCGGCGAAACGGAAGTCTAATTCGCCGATTTTTCCCCCTTCGTTGATAAAAGTGTGGGTGTGTTCTTTGAGTAGTAGGGATTGAAAAGCGCCCACTTTTTTCATTAACTCAAAAAGATTATAGTAACAACCAAAAAAGACGTGCAAGCCCATCTCGATGTGATTACCGTCCGCATCTACCCAACTACCGACTTTTCCCCCGACAAAGGGACGAGATTCTAAGATTTCTACTGTACAGCCCGCATCGACCAGATCGATAGCTGTTGCCATTCCCGCTAATCCCGCACCAACGATCACCACTCGCATTTGTCAAGTTCCTGTTACAATTTTTCACTAAATCTTTATTTTACCTTGATCGGTCTGGTGTTTCTTGCTGGCGATTTTTTCAGGGTCGCTTGAGGGCGTGGCAAAATAATTGAGAGTTGCACTAGGGAGAAGTCATTTTGAAGCGATCGCTAGATAGGAGACAGGAATTAATTATTGTCACTATTATTTGGATATTGGGGATATTAGTCGATAGATTCTGGTTTAGTCTCGATCATACCATTCCTGCTTGGGATCAGGCCGATTATCTCAACGGTGGGATTATCTATACCCAAGCTTTCCAAAATCCGCGCTGGTTTGATGGGGATTGGTGGCGCAGTTTATGGCTAATGTCCCCGAAAATTCCCCCTTTAACCTATCTTTTAACGATTCCCTTCTTTAATCTCTTTGGTATTAGTCTTGACGCGGGTATGTGGGTAATGGCTATCTATAGCGCCCTACTGCTCTTTTCTGTGTACGGATTGGGAATTATCCTCTTTAATGGGACTGTGGCTTTATGGGCGGTCTTAATCTGTCAATTTCTACCCGGTTTATACTATTATCGCCTCGAATATCTCTTAGATTTTCCCTTAGCGGCAATTGTAACGTTTTCTTACTTGTGCTTGACATGGTGGCGATTTAGTGGTCAAGGCTGGCTAAAAGCGATCGCTTTCGGTATTTCTTGCGGTTTAGGGATGTTAGTCAAACAAACCGCCCTATTTTTCCTCTTTTTACCGATTTTGTGGGTATTGGGCGAAAATCTCCGGCGAAAACGTTGGGGCAATCTAGCGCAATTAATGCTGAGTTTTTTGACGGCAGCATTGTTAATGTTTCCCTGGTATCGGACGAATTGGTTATTAATGTTAACCGCGAGCAAACGTGCCACGGTAGATTCGGCGATTTTGGAGGGAGATCCGCCTCTTACCAGTCCAGATGCCTGGACATTTTACGCCCAAGTTTTACCCTATTTTCTTTCTTGGGTATTGTTATTAGTTCCTGTGGTGGGATTATTAATCTCCTTACGTCATAGAAAAACCGAAGATAAGGTTAATCGTCCTGTGTGGATTTGGTTAGGAGTTTTTCTGCTGGGGGGATACCTATTATCATCCCTAAATATCAATAAAGATGCTCGTTATATTTTGCCGCTTTTACCGACTTTATCCTTAATTTTATCCGTTGGTTTATTATCTTGGCGTGGTCGTTTTGCCCCTGGTATCCGTTGGGGAACGATAACTATTGCCGCTATTCTCACCAGCTTAAATTTATTCCCCTTGGGGGGAGATATAATTACTAACGTTTTCAGTCCCGAATTACAACACCATCCCTATTTAAAAACCGGCTGGCAACAGGAAGAAGTAGTTAAAGAGATTCTAGCCGATTCTCCCTATCTTCGCAGCACCCTAGGGGTTTTACCTTCCACCCCCGAATTAAATCAACATACCTTCTCTTTCTACGGTGGTAAACATAATTCCCAGGTTGCCGGCAGACAGGTGGGAGTTCGGGAAGAAGAGATCGAAAAGGATGTCAATTCTTTAGATTGGTTTTTAACTAAAACTGGTGAACAGGGTTCCGTCCCCGATGTCCAGAAAAAAATTGTTAATCGAGTCGCCACCGGGCCAGATTTCCAAGTGGAGAAAACTTGGCAGCTACCGGATGATAGTACCCTGTCCCTACACCGAAAAATATATCCTTCCGTCACGGTTAACCCCCTTGAAAATGCGCCAAAACGGGTGGAATTAAGAGAGATTGCCATTACCGAAAAAGCTTCTCCTAATCAACCAATTTCTGTGGTTTATAAATGGGCAGGAGACTGGCAACAATTAAAGTCAGGGATAGTGATTTTAAACTGGCAAGAAGTGGACGGTAAGGATTATTGGATGCACGATCACGGTATTGCTATGGGGGAATTAATGGCAAAAAAATTAACTCCAGAAGAGCAACAAAAAGGTTTTGAAGTCACTGAAAAAACAGCCATGCAGTCGGCAGCAACCTCCGGAGTTTATCGCTTATCTGCTGTTTATCTCAATCGGGAAACTGGCGAAACCTATCCGATTAAAACTAACGCTCAAATTACCATCGATCCTCAAGTCTCCAAGTTAGCAACGCCCGAATTAGATTTAGTGACCCAATTGCGCTTAAAGTCTGCTAATATTGGTCAAGGATTAACGGGTATTGAGCCAATTTTTGAGTTAACTAATCGTATCAATCAATACGATTCGATTCAGAATTATGTGCTGCAAGCAGACAAGGCTTTTTCCTATCGTTTACAGCAACAAAATCCCCCCGATAAATTATCTTTAGCCTACGGATTAGCAATTTCTAAGGTACTACAACAGGATGTAGCAGGGGCAATAAAAGCCACGGAGGAAATGATTAAAATTGACCCCCATAATCCCTATCATTATGCTTATCAAGGCTTTATTTATCTCTACGATTGGCAACCGCAAGCAGCCCAAAAAGTCTTAGATCAGGCCAGAAAATTAAATCCCGATAGTGAGGAAATTAAGACTTTAAATGCAGTGGCTGCCTTGATGGGGGGAAATCTCGTTAAAGCTTGGCAATTATGGCAATCAAATTAAAATAGAGTGGGAAGTGGGGTGTAGGGTGTGGGAAGTGGGAGGTGGGGGAGTGGGGAAGTGGGGAAGTGGGGAAGTGGGGAAGTGAAGCATTTGGCTGAAATTTCCCTAAACCCCTAAATCCCCATCACCCTATCACCCCAAAACCCTATCACTCTATCTCCTGACTCCTGACTTCTAACCCAATGTTGGACAAAGATAAGTAAAAATTATTGATTTACTGCAAAAACTTGAGAATATTTAAATTAACATTCCGCAATATTTATAAATTCTTAAAAATTAATTGAGAAAGATTTTTATTTAACAACGATGTTATGATGGTTACAGCGATTTTACTGAATTTCATAATGGGTTATTCTGTGCTTTTTTGGGCAGCAATGGTTGAAACCCTTGCCACACCTAGAAGGTGATCCTAATTAAGACGGGTAAATTAGTCAATTTCACCGGCAACGATGATCTTTTTTTTGTGTAGTTTTATTGCAAAAAAAAAGTTTTTTTGACAAAAAGCACAAAGTATGATAATCAGTCGTGCAAAATTAATTTCCTAGTCGAGACAGAAGACGGGAGACAGGAGACGGGAGACAGCTATTAGGGATCGGATGTGAGTTTTCAGTTCTCTGTTTGCTCACATCAGCAGAAGTCTCACGGAGTAGTGGCTTAGATGTGTAATTAATTTTGCTTAGGTACTTAATAAGCCAAGGTATTTCTGGTTGCGAGTAATTATTGTAGAGAAGGGAGAAGGGGAGAAGGGAGTGAGAAGTGGGAAGTGGGGAAGTGGGGAAGCTGTCTCATCACCCTATCACCCCAAAACCCTATCACCCTATCTCCTGCCTCCTGACTCGGAGACTCCTGACTCCTGACCCCAGTAACAAACTTTTTCAGCAAACCCTATTTAATTTAACAACTCCCTGGGATCGGTGACTTCCCCTTTAATCGCTGCTGCTACCACCATCGCCGGACTCATCAACAAAGTACGACCGGAGGCGGAACCTTGACGACCTTTAAAGTTACGATTGGAGGAGGAGGCGCTGATCTGATCTCCCTGCAATTTATCGGGATTCATGGCTAAACACATGGAACAGCCCGCCTCGCGCCATTCAAAGCCCGATGCTAGGAAAATTTGGTCTAATCCTTCCGCTTCCGCCTGTTTTTTGACTCTTTCGGAACCGGGGACGATAAAAGCTTTCACATGGGGGGCAACACGATGACCTTGGGCAAATTTGGCCGCTTCGCGCAGATCACTGATCCGGCCGTTAGTACAGCTACCGACGAAGCAGACATCGATTTTTGTGCCTTTAATCGGGGTGCCGGGGGTGAGTTTCATGTATTGATAGGCTTCCTCTGCGATCGCTCTTTCACTTGCCGGTAAACTTTCGGGAGTGGGAATGACTTCGTTAACCCCGATTCCTTGGCCCGGAGTAATCCCCCAAGTAACTGTGGGTTCGATTTCGCCGGCATCGAAGACCACCACATCGTCATAAACGGCATCGGCATCGCTTTTAATGCTTTCCCACCAATTAACCGCACTTTCCCAGTCTTTGGGCGCAAAATCACGACCTTTGAGGTAATCGTAGGTGATCTGATCGGGGTTGATATAACCACATCGGGCCCCACCTTCGATCGCCATGTTACAAATCGTCATTCTTTCTTCCATGGACATCCGTTCAATTGTGCTACCAGCGTACTCGTAGGCATAACCAACACCGCCTTTAACGCCTAATTGACGGATAATATGGAGAATTACATCTTTAGCATAGACACCGGGGTTTAAATCGCCGTTTACCTCCACTCGACGCACTTTTAATTTCGATAGGGATAGGGTTTGGGTAGCAAGAACATCGCGCACTTGGGAAGTTCCGATACCAAAAGCGATCGCCCCAAAAGCACCATGGGTGGAGGTGTGGGAATCACCACAGGCGATCGTCATCCCGGGTTGGGTTAGACCCCGTTCGGGAGCGATCACATGAACTATGCCCTGATTGCCGGAACCGATGCCGTAGAAAGGAATATTATTGGTTTGAACATTAGTTTCGATCGCCCGGATCATTTCCTCGGCCAAATCGTCAAGGAAAGGACGCGCCTGATTTTCGGTGGGGACGATGTGATCGACGGTAGCAATAGTCCGTCCTGGAAATAATACTTTTAAACCCCTTTCTCTCAGCATCGAAAAAGCTTGCGGACTGGTGACTTCATGGACTAGATGCAGTCCGATGAATAATTGTGTCTGTCCACTGGGAAGAATCTTAACCGTGTGTGCGTCCCAGACTTTATCGAATAACGTTCTTGCGCTCATTGACCTTGGAATGATAGTCATCTCCCTAATCATATCAGCTAACCTGATCCGATAAATATTAATTTTTTCTTTTCTCTTGGTTAGTAGGGATAATAGGTAAATAGCTCTGTTTTTGCCAGAGATTAAAACCATCAGTTTTTGACTGAAAGCAACGACTTTCGCTAATAACTATTTGAGTAATTCCTGATGCTCCTTACCCCCCGATCCCTATAATTTTTAAATAGGATTTAGTCTAACATTCTCTAGGTTTGAATAACCCCTCAGTCCATAGCAAAAAAAATTATTCTTTTCTTGTCACTGATAAATTATGCTCGCTAACTCTCTTGTTCAGATAAATTTCTCCAAGAACAATTAATCCTAGAATCAGAGGTAAACTCAGCCATGATCCTAGGATTCCTAAGGAGTTAATACTAATAGCAATCAGGAGAGTTACCCCCATATAAATAATTGCTACTTGTGGATGAGACAAGCCAGATTTTTGTAATCTTTGATAAAGGTGACTGCGGTGAGCTTGGAAGATATTTTACCTTTTTAATAATCGACAAATAAGGGTATAAATAGCATCACCAATCAGAGGTAAAGTGATAGTTAAAGCTGACCAAGCCTGACTTTGATTGCCCCGGTTATTAAGTACAACCATAGCGACAATTGCCCCTAAACTGGTGCTACCCACATCACCCATAAAAATTTTCGCTGGCGACCAATTCCAGAGGAGAAAACCGCCTAAAGCTGCTACTAAAAGCCATAAAATTGGTTGCTGAAAATAGAGAGCGAGAAATCCTAATTGTACCGCCGTACAGCCAGCCACCAAGCCATCGAGACCATCCATAAAATTATAAAAATTAATCATCGCGGTCAGGCCGATAATTGTGAGAATAATAGCCAAAACTTTGCCGCCAAAACCCAAATCTAATAGCCACGATTGGGGAAAAGCACCGAAAAAAGTGACCGCAACACTAGCGGAGGATAACTGCACTAAATAGCGAATACTAGAGGGAATACTGCGACGATCATCGAGAAGGCCGATAATAATTAAAGGAGTCAGGGACAACCACAGGGGAATGAGAGGTAGGGAAGGAGGAAGGAGAAAATAACTGAGGCAGCCAGTCAGAGCAAAAGCGACGACAAAACCGAGTCCACCCCCCCTAGGCGTGGGTTGACTATGGCTGCTACGCTCATTGGGAATATCTAACAATTGTTGGCTAAAACGTTGTTTAATCAGGGCAACCACCAGAAAACTAATCAGAAAACTGATAACTGACAGTAGGGATAATAACATAAGGATTTTTGCGCTCAGATTAATTATCGATCCTACGTTGTTCGGTGACAAAAAGTGCAGATATTGCCATCGTGGTTTTAGTCAGTGTCAGCATCGCACTTCAACAGCTAAGGCACTCCAGCGTTTGGGGAATATGAGTAGAAATTTTAGGTTTAACTTACTCTCGATCGCTTTTTACCTGACTGATGCGACGAACGTTTAAAATATCACTCATCAGCTTAATTTGACTAACACAGCGTTCAAATTGTTGCAGGTCTTTTACTTCAATTTTCAGGGAAATTAAAGCGGGTTTACCGAAATTAGTCTTAACTCCGGCATTGCGAACGTTAATATTTTGGTCACTTAAACGAGAGAGAATATCTTTTAAAACCCCGACGCGATCGATCACTTCAATCTGAATATTTACCGGATAAGTTTGATAACGTCCCTGGTCATCTATAGGGTTCCAACTAACAGGAATTAAGCGTTCAGCTTCGGCTTTTTCCACATTCGAGCAGCCCTGACGGTGAATAACAATGCCTTCCCCCGCATGGGCAACTATACCGGTAATATTTTCTCCGGGTAAAGGACAACAACAACCGGCCAAACGATAGACTAATCCCTCCACACCGGCGATCGGTGATTTACTAACGGGTAAAGCCCTTTGAACGGGAGAAGGTGGTAGAATCAATTGGGAATCAGTTAGGACATCGGGCGGATTTTTGGCCGTTAAAATTTCCTGTTGATTTTTAACTGCTTCTTGCAGACGATTAACTACATTTTTTAGGGTAACTTCGCCGTAACCTAAGGCCGCCAATAAATCATCTACTGCCACATAATTGCACTGTTTAGCCACCGATTGCATTCGTTCCGATTTCAGCAGGGCATCGAAGCCAGTTTTACCCAATTCTTTCTCTAATAAATCACGACCCCGGCTAATATTTTCTTCTCGTCGCGATTTTTTGTACCATTGCCGGATGCGATTTCTGGCGCTAGGAGTAACGACAAAATTTAACCAATCCAAACTAGGGTGACTATGCTTGCTGGTGAGAATTTCCACCAGATCACCATTTTGCAAGGGAGCATCAAGAACTGACCATTTACCATTAATTCTTGCCCCTTTCATCTGATTACCTACTTCGCTATGAATATGATAGGCAAAATCTACTGGTGTCGCACCTTGGGCAAGGGCCACCACATCACCTTTGGGGGTGAAAACATAGATATCTTCTTCAAAGAAATTATTTTTCAGGCCATCCATGTATTCTTGGCCATCTTTAAGGTCTTTTTGCCAGTCGAGAAGATTACGCAGCCAAGCGAATTTTTCATCCGCGGCGGTTAAAGTTGTTTGACTAGAACCGGTTTCTTTATACTTCCAATGGGCTGCAATCCCGTATTCAGCAACATGGTGCATTTCTAGGGTGCGAATCTGCACTTCTAGGGGACGGGCATTTAAACCAACAACGGTGGTATGGAGGGATTGATAACGGTTAGCTTTTGGTAAACCGATATAGTCTTTAAAACGGTTAGGAATCGGAGTAAATTGGTCGTGAACTATGGCTAAACAACGATAACATTCCTCTTTTGTTTCGACGATAATGCGGACGGCGGCTATATCATAAATCTGCTCGAATTCTTTGCCTTGATTGTGCATTTTATGATAGATGCCGTAGAGATGTTTGGGGCGACCCTGTAAATCAAGAACTTTTATGCCAATTTCTTGCAATTTTTCCCGCAATGTGTTAGTGACGGTTTCGATGCGGGCCTCTCGATCGATACGTTTTTCCGATACCAATAACTGCACGGCGCGATAAGCATCGGGTTCGAGGTATTTAAAGCATAAATCCTCTAATTCCCATTTAAATCTGCCAATCCCTAAACGGTTAGCCAGGGGAGCAAAGATTTCTCTAGTTTCTAGGGCGATGCGTTGCTGCTGTTGCGGGTTGAGGTGTTCGAGGGTTTGCATATTGTGCAGGCGATCGGCTAATTTGACCACGATGACGCGGATATCTTGAGCCATCGCCAGGAACATTCGGCGAAAATTCTCCGCTTGCCGTTCAGTTTTGCTAGAAAAGTTGAATTTGGAGAGTTTTGTCACCGCTTCCACCAAATTACGCACCTCAACACCGAATCTAGCCTCGATTTCTTCGGGGGTGACTTCCGTATCTTCCACCACATCGTGAAGGAATCCCGCCGCGATCATTGCCCCATCACCCCCCAGATCCCGCAGTAATCCCGCTACAGCTATAGGATGGGCGATATAGGGTTCCCCGGATTTGCGATACTGGCCCTCGTGGAGTTTGTGGGCGAAATTAAAGGCCCTAGAGATTAAATCGATATCGGGATTCTGGGGGTCGTTTTCGTAGGTAATCAGGCATTCTTTCAGCCAATCGGGTAAAACTAACGCTTTTTTCGGTTCCGTGGCCCGGGGAAGGACGGTGAGGGTTTCTGGTTGGATGGCAGTGATGGCGTTCATGGTTAGATCGGGGGGATAATAGGGGGGGGGGAGACGGATAACTAGAAAATTATTAGGCCGAAGCGATGCCAGATTACTTAACTCTCTAACACTGGAATCGGATCGATCGGCGAAAAGGGCGGGATTCTTTTAAGTTTTTGTCTCTGCTCGGGAAGAGGACTTGCAACCGTGACGGCAAATCGTTAATCTTATGTAACAAATTCTAACGCGCTTTGTATTGGATGCTACCGACAAATTACCATCAAGCCTACAAATCTTTGTTAAGAAAACTGGAGGATTTCAGTCTTGCCCTTCTGGATGGGGATGCTTCCACGGGGTTACAATCTTTTCAAGCTTTACAAACCTGTCTAGAAGGGGAGATTTTGTCACTAAATGATGACAATTTCAGCCCAGAGGTGGCTAATCGTTGGCGCGCGCTCCAGACGGAACTATATCGATCGTGGCGATTGCTGGAGACGGATTGGTTATTTTTGGCCTCGGCGCGGCAAGGACGGGAGAAACGTTTACAGATAATTAGCGATCGAGTGGCGACTTTAAAGGGGTATTGTCGGGTTTTGTTAGGGTCAGTTGTCGATTAGTGATTAAATGCTCGATCGCCGTTTGTGTGGCATACTTGACCCTAAGTAGGTAAGCGTTAAAAATTATCAGATGCCCCCCTTATTAAGGGGGATCCCCCCGCCTATCGGCACCCCCCTTATCAAGGGGGGCAGGGGGGATCGGCACCCCCCCTTATCAAGGCTATCCATTAGTCAGATCTTTCTTAACAAAAAGAGAAGAAACTTAAAAAAAGGGGAAACGATTGATAGGTATAGTTTTGAAAGAAGGAATCAAGGTGGA
>VYLF01000346.1_pt1 | contig 15675 bp, 12 predicted proteins | sample 5114371 | NCBI WGS metagenome assembly VYLF01 (sample SAMN12291773, study PRJNA351875) | freshwater metagenome | isolation source: freshwater lake | place: USA: Michigan, Kent Lake | collected 2013-08-15 | reverse complement strand
CTCGTAGAACCACCACCGGTGCGTCAACTCCGGCCGGTACAGATCGCCCCACATAAACTCAAGCCCGCACTCCGAGCACGTCCCCTTCCACGGGCAGCAGTCCCCCTCATTCCCTTCCTCATGGTTCCAACGAGACACCTCCCCCACAAGGTCGTAGTCGCACCGCGGACACCGAACCTCTCGATCTTCCATCCGCAGTCCTCCCACGCCCCGCTTCCAGCGCCCGACTACATAATATCTATCGTATAACGTTCGATGCTTCAGACTTCATGTCTCAGACACCTCATCCCACAACCACCCCCGCGCTCGCCCCCGCATCAAACCCGCCCCACTCCGCACGCTCCCGCGAGTGCGTCCGCATCAACGCAAGATACTCCCGCCGCTCAATCTCGTACGTCCCGAACTGCATCATGTGTTCGTTAATCAACTGCGCATCCAGCACCGCGTACCCGCGACGCCGCAGATGCCCCACCAGATGCACCAGGCACACCTTGCTCGCGTCCGTCCCGCCAAGCTCCGGCCGCGAGAACATCGACTCCCCGCAGAACATCCGCCCGATCGCCACGCCATAAAGCCCCCCCACCAGCACCCGCTCCCCCGCCTCATCCCTCACCCACGCCTCCACGCTGTGCGCCAGCCCCGCCCTCCGATACAACTCAAACAACTCCACGATCTCCTCGTGCAGCCACGTCTCCGGCCGCATCGCCGTCGCCTCCCCGCACGCCCGGATCACCCCCGAGAAACACGTGTCCGACGTCACCTCGAACACCCCCTTCCGCACCTTGCTCCGCAGCGACCGGCTCACCACAAACCGCTCATCCAGCGGCACGATCGCCCGCCTCTGCCCCTGCACCCACTCCACCCGATCCACCTCCGCCTCGTACATCGGGAACCACCCGCGCAGGTACATGGACAGCCCCTGCACCAGGAACTCCCGCTCCTCCTGCGAAAAATCCTCCGGCAACCCGTCCAGCACTCCCGAAAGCACGCGCTCCCCTTTCCAAACATCACAGGACCCCCTCGTTCTCCCGTAGAATACCCGAGCCCGCTCGCACCCGCCCCAGGCTCCCCCATGAACGCCTACCTCAGCATCGCCCGCTGGCCCGACCACCTCGACGAAGCCGACAAGGTCCGGCTCCTCTGCACCCACGTCGGCCTCGACCCCTACGCCGCGCGGCTCATCGCCGTTCGCCCCGTGCCACTCGTCGTCGGCCGCTACGAGCAGGCCGTCTGCCTCGACTCCGCCCGCCGCCTCCGCGAAGCCGGCGTCGGTGCCTACGCCCCCACCCGCGCCGACTTCGACACCATCAAGTCCGCCCCCCGCGTCAAGGCCCTCCTCCCCGCGCTCGGCGCCCCCGAGCCCATGTACACCGTCGAGTGCTGGGACGGCCGCACCGCTGTCCTCAAGTCCCGACACATCGTCATGCTCGTCCGCGCACGCCTCGACTCCTCCTCCGTCTCCTCCACCATCAGCTCCGGCGGATCCGGAGGATCCCTCGCCGCGGGCATGATGCTCGGCGCCCCCATGATCGCAATGGCCGCCAGCGGGGGCAGCGGCATCGAACGCAGATCACGCCACAAGTCCTCCCACGTCCTCGATATCTACGTGAAGAACGGCACCCGCGTCCGCATCGACGGCGACAAGTTCAACTTCGACGTCCTCGGCGATGCCAAGTCCTACGCCGACCTCCAGAACATGGACCTGCTCACCAACCGCCTCGCCACCGAAGCCCCCTCCGCCGTCATCGAAACCGGCTTCAAGAACTTCAAGTGCCCCGCCGACGTCCTCAGCGACGCCTTCTCCGCCATCGGCGGCGCCGGAGTCCACCGCCGCAACGACGCCGGCCCCTTCGACTTCTTCTCCGCCTGGATCTACCTCCTCCACAAAGCCGAATCCATCTTCTAATCCCAGCTTCCCCTCCGGATTTTCGCTTTTCGCTTTTCGCTTTTCACTTTCTCAAAACTCCCCTCCCCCATTTCCCAACCACCCTCCAGACCCCCTCGGAGCCCCCCCATGGACATCGAAGAAGCCGTCGCAACTCTCATCCGCAACGAAGGCGTCGTGATCCCCGCCATGGTCGGCTCGTTCATCATCATCGGCGTCCTCATCAGCACCGTCGGACGCACCATCCGCTCCAACGCCCGCGAACGCACCCGCCGCGAAATCGCCGCCTACATCGCCGAAGGCTCCATGACCCCAGAACAAGGCGAACGCCTCATGAAAGCCGGCGACCGCAAAGACGCCTGACGCCCGCTGCGTGGATTACCCCGGCAACACCCCGGCCTTCCACGCCCCCCACACCACCAGCGGAACCAGCACCGCGCTCAGCACGTCCAGCCATAGCCCCGCCTTCATCATCTGCTTCACACTCACCCGCCCGGTCTGAAACACCAGCGCGTTCCCCGCCGTCCCCGCCGGCAACATAAACCCAAGGCTCGCCGACAACGCCAGCGTCACGATCAACAGCGTCACCGGCAGCCCCAACGCGTTGCCAATCGCGCCCACGATCGGCATCCCCATCGCCACGAGCGCCGTGTTGTTCGAGAACTCCGTCAGCAACACCGCGCCCAGACTCACCGCAAACAACACCACCAGCACGCTCTGCCCCTCCAACCCGCCCCCGCTCTGCGCAATCGCCGCGGCCAGCCCGCTCTTCTCAATCCCATCCGCCAGGCTCAGCCCCCCGCCGAAAAGAAACCAGATACCCCACGGCACCTTCGACGCCGTCTTCCACGTGAGCAGCGGTTCACTCCCCACCCGGCCCGACGGCACCAGCCCCAGCACCACCACCGCCGCCATCACGATCACCGCGTCATTCACCTTGATCCACTGACCCGTCAGCCACGCCGCGACGGTCAGCACAAACACGCCCAGCGTCCGCCACTCCGCGCTGTGCATCGGCCCGAGCTTCGCACGCTCTTCGCGGATCACCTCGCGAACTCCGGGAACCTCCGCCCCTCCAATCTTGAACGCCACCCGCGTCAACACCACCCACGCGACCGGCACAAACACCAACACCACCGGAACGCCGATCTTCATCCACCCCAGAAACGTGATCGGGACCTGAAGATGGTCACGCATGTACGCCGCGAGCTGCGCCGTCGGCGGCGTCCCCACCAGCGTCCCCACACCGCCGATGCTCGCCCCGTACGTGATCGCCAGCAGCAACGCCGCACCGAAGTCCCTGCGTTCCTTCACGCTCATCCGCCCTTGCGAGTCAACCACCGCCGCCACGCTGATCGTCACCGGCAGCAGCATCGCCGTCGTCGCCGTATTGGAAACCCACATCGAGATGAACGCCGCCACCGCCAGGAATCCCCCCACCAGCGCGGCAGGCCTCGCCCCCACCACCCCCATCAGCCCCAGCGCCAGCCGCGTGTGCAGCCGCCACCGCTCCATCGCCGCCGCCAACAGCGTCCCGCCGATCAGCAGGAAGATCAGGAAGTTCGCGTACGGCGCGGCGGCCTGCTCCACCTTGCACACGCGCAGAATCGGAAAGAACACCAGCGGCAACAGCCCAGTGATCTCCAGCGGCGCCGCCTCCGTGATCCACCACAACCCCATCCACACCGCAATCCCCGCCACCACCCGCGCCTCATACCCCAACCCCGTCATCCCCAGCAGCGCGTACACGATCCCAGCAAGCACCGGCCCCAGCGCCACCAGCACCAGCCGCCGCCCGGTCATCGCCGTCGAATGCCCCTCGTGTTCTGTCGCGTCGATCATCCTACCTCCGTCCCATCACCGACACCACAACCGCCGCCATCACCAAGCCAAACGCCACCACATCATTCCACCTCAGCTTCTCCTTCAGCACCAGCACCGCGAACACCGAGAACACCACCAGCGTGATCCCCTCCTGCATCACCTTCAACTGCGCCGCCGTAAAAGGCCCCCCATGATCCACATGCCCCAACCGATTCGCCGGCACCTGCAGGCAGTACTCCGGCAACGCGATCAACCACGAAATCCCGATCGCCATCGCCAGCGACCACCCCTGCTTCTTGAGGTGCAGATACCACGCCGTCGTCATGAAGACGTTCGACGCCAACAGCAACAACACCGCGCTCAACCACCTCGGGATCATCCGACCAGCATACCGGCCCTCGCCGCCCCCGGCGAAGGGACAAGGCAGGGAAAGCGCCAAAGCCCGCCGCGGTGCCGGGAACCAGCAGAGTTCACGTTTGCAGAGCAGCAATGCCCGGGGGGCAAAGCCGCCGGAAACAGTGAGGCGAGGAACTCTGTGATTGGGGCGGGTTGGGCAACCGCCGCTGGGTTGGGGGCGGGGTAGGGTCGCAAGAAAGACGCGACTGCAAGTCGCCGGCCCACCCTCGGTCGAACGCCAGAACTGCGGACCCGACTCCCCCAGCGGCTCGGAAGCCGCTCCCGCCGCGCGCCGACGACGTGCGAGAACACCTCGGCCTCCACTCTGATCCGCCGCCGCGGGACCATGGGTCCGAAAGCCCCCGGTCACTTGGCGGAATCCTGCTTGTCCTGAGGGCGTGTTGGGTTGTCTCGGGCATCTGGTTGAGCTATATGCAATCCATGCTCCGACTGACCGAGATCGCGCTGCCGCTGGATCATCCCCCCGAAGCGATCGCCGAGGCCGCGATCGCGCGCCTTCGCATCCCGCCGCGGCGGCTGATCTCGTGCACGATTGCTCGCCGCGCGCACGACGCCCGCCGCAAGTCCGCCATCATGCTGATCTACTCGCTCGATGTTGCGGTCGAGGACGAGGCGGAGGTGCTGAGGCGTTTCCCCAACGATCTGAAGATCAAGCCGGCGCCGGACGTTTCGTACCGCTTTGTGGCGAGGGCGCCCGAGGGCGCGTCCACGCGCCCGCTTGTGATCGGCGCCGGGCCGTGCGGGCTGTTCGCGGCGCTGCTGCTCGCCCAGATGGGCTTCAAGCCCATCATCCTCGAGAGAGGGAAGGTGGTGCGTGATCGGACCAAGGACACCTGGGGTTTCTGGCGCAAGTCGGTGTTCAACGCGGAATCGAACGTGCAGTTCGGCGAGGGCGGCGCGGGGACGTTTTCCGACGGCAAGCTGTACAGCCAGATCAAGGACCCACGCCATCTCGGCCGCAAGGTGCTCACGGAGTTCGTCAAGGCTGGGGCGCCGCCGGAGATCCTGACCGAGGCCCACCCGCATATCGGCACCTTCCGGCTCGTGAAGATGGTGGAGAACATGCGGGAGACGATCGAGTCGCTGGGGGGCGAGTATCGTTTCGAGAGCCGCGTGACGGACATGGAGATCGAAACCGGCCACGACGGCACGCGTCGGGTGCGGGGCGTGGTGCTGGCGAGCGGCGAGCACATCGCGTGTGACCATGTCGTGCTCGCGATCGGCCACAGCTCACGCGATACGTTCCAGATGTTGCACGACCGCGGCGTATACGTCGAAGCCAAGCCGTTCTCCGTCGGCTTTCGCATCGAGCACCCGCAATCGCTGATCGACGCCGCGCGATTCGGCCCCAACGCGGGCAACCCCATCCTCGGCGCGGCAGACTACAAGCTCGTCCACCACGCCAAGAACGGGAGGGACGTCTACAGCTTCTGCATGTGCCCGGGGGGAACGGTCGTTGCCGCGACTTCCGAAGAAGGCCGGGTGGTCACCAACGGGATGAGCCAGTACTCGCGTTCCGAGCGGAACGCCAACGCGGGCATCGTCGTCGGCATCACGCCGGAGAAGGACTACCCGGATGGCCCGCTCGCGGGGGTGGCGTTCCAGCGCAAGTGGGAATCGGCGGCGTTTGTCGCCGGGGGCGGCACGTACGCCGCGCCCGCGCAGCGCGTCGGCGACTTCATCGCGAAGCGGCCGAGCACGACTTTGGGGAGCGTGATTCCCTCGTACAAGCCGAACGTGCTCCCCACCGATCTCACACCCTGTCTTCCGGGGTACGCGATCGTTGCGATCCGCGAAGCGCTCACGAAGTTCGGGCACCAGATCCGCGGCTTCGACATGCATGACGCCGTGCTGACCGGGGTTGAGACACGTACCTCATCGCCGATCCGCATCAAGCGCGACGAGACCTTCCAGAGCCTCAACACGAGAGGGCTCTTCCCCGCGGGCGAGGGCGCCGGTTACGCGGGCGGCATTCTCTCCGCCGGCGTCGACGGCATCAAGGTCGCGGAGGCCGTCGCGATGAGCATGCTGGGAATCTCGGGAGCACCTCCGGCCACCAACTCCGGGCCCTCTCGGTGATCACGACCGCGTGACGAGCCTGCCTCGAAGCACCTGGGCGTGTTGGAGCGTGGCGGGCGGGGGCGGACCCTACCGGGGGATGACCCTGTCCAAACCGCCGTCGTGCGGCCTACCATTCTCCACATGACATCCAAGTTCTCCCGTCGATTGCTCGAGCACCTCAAGCACGACGACTACGTCCCAGCCCGCATCGCGGAGCTTGCCCAAGACCTCAACATCGCCACAGAAGAAGCCGAGGAGTTCGAGAACGCGGTCCGCGATCTCGCATCCCAGACGCTTCTGGTTCTTCTCCCCAACGGAACCGTGACCCTGCCCTCGCTCGCGACGGTCGGGGGCTCGATCGAGGGGACCTTCCGCAAGAACCCGCGAGGATTCGGCTTCGTCAACCCCGCCCAGTCCTTCAAGGAAGGCTCGATCTTCATCGCCCCCGAGAACGTCTCCGACGCTCTTTCCGGTGACACCGTTCGCGTCGCCATCCGACGAGACAATCGAGGCACGTTCGAGGGCAACATCCTCGAAGTCATCAAGCGCAAGCGCTCGAGCTTCACCGGCGAACTCGACAAGCGTGGCGACCAGTGGCTCGTCTTCCCCGATGGCCGCGAGATGACCGAACCCATCGTCGTACGCGACGCCCAGAGCAAGAACGCGAAGCCCGGCGACAAGGTCGTCGTCGAGATCATCGCGTATCCCGAGAACGGGATGCTGGCCGAGGGCGCGATCACCAAGGTGCTCGGCGACGCGGGGAAGCCCGATGTCGAGACTCAGGCCGTCATCGCGGCGTACGACCTCCCCGGCGAACACCCCCACGAATGCGTGGAGCAGGCACGCGGGGCGGCCGCGGAGTTCGACCGGCAGATCGAGGAGTGGAAGGCGAAGGGGTCCGGAGCACTCGACTGCCGGATGGACCTGACGAACGACTTCATCATCACGATCGATCCGCCCGACGCGAAGGACTACGACGACGCGATCAGCATCCGGCGGAGCGAGTCGCTGCCGGGCGGGTGGGAACTCGCGGTTCACATCGCGGACGTGGCGCACTTCATTCCGGCGGGCAGCCCGCTGGACGAAGAGGCCAAGGACCGCGCGAACTCGGTGTATCTCCCCCGGCGCGTGATCCCGATGCTCCCCGAAGTGCTCAGCAACGGCATCTGCTCGCTGCAGGAGGGCGTGCCGCGGTTCTGCAAGTCCGCGTTCATGACGTACGACGCGCAGGGCAACGTGCGGAGCGAGGGCGCGGCGAACACGCTCATCAAGAGCGCGAAGCGGTTGACGTATCTCGAGGCCCAGTTCCTCATCGACGGCAACATCGAGGAAGCCCGCAAGCACGCCAAGACGCCGCCGAAGTACACCGACCAGCTTCTGGCCACCCTCAAGGAGATGAACCTGCTCGCGAAGCAGATCCAGGCACGCCGGCACAAGGCGGGCATGATCGTGCTGGACCTGCCGGACGTCGAGCTGATCTTCGACGACAACGGCCACGTCGTCGACGCCCAGCAGGAAGACGACGCGTTCACGCACAAGCTCATCGAGATGTTCATGGTCGAGGCCAACGAAGTTCTCGCCCGCCTGTTTGAATCCCTGGGCGTTCCGCTTCTGCGCCGCATCCACCCCGAGCCGGTTCCCGGCGACATGGACGAGATGCGCAAGGCCGCGATGGTCTCTGGCTTCCGCGTCCCCAAGAACCCGTCGCGAGAAGAACTGCAGGGGCTCCTCGACGCGACCCGCGGGACGGCGGCGGCCCGCGCGGTTCACATGGCCGTGCTCCGAACCATGAGCCGGGCCGAGTACTCGCCGGCGCTGATCGGTCACTTCGCCCTGGCCAGCGAGGCATACGCGCACTTCACGAGCCCGATCCGCCGCTACGCGGACCTCACGGTCCACCGCTCGCTCGCCGAATACCTCCGTCGCACGGAGAACAGCAAGAAGCGTCCCAAGAGCGAGCACGACAAGCGGGATCTCGGGCGCGACCTGCGTTCGACCAAGGCCTGTCCCTCCGATGAAGAACTCGCACAGATCGGCCGCCACGCCGGCATGCGCGAGGACAACGCCGAGAGCGCCGAGCGGAATCTCCGCCAGTTCCTCGTGCTCCAACTCCTCGAAAAGCACATCGGCGAAACCTTCCGCGGCGTCGTGACCAACGTCAATCCGCGCGGCGTCTTCGTCCAGATCGACAAGTTCCTCGCAGACGGGTTCATCAAGAGCGAGGATCTTCCCGGGGACATCACGCGCGACAACCTCCGACCGTTCTGGAAGATCGATCCGCGGAGCGGCGCACTCGTCGATCAACGCTCGGGCCGCTCGTACAACTTCGGCGACTCGCTGATCGTGAAGATCGCGAACGTGGATCTCGCGAAGCGGACGCTCGACCTGACCGTCGATGATTCGGCGTCGCGTGCCGCGGGCAAGGCGAAGAAGGTGACCGGCGGGCTGATGTACGGCCAACCGTTGGGCGGGGGTATGGCGGCGGGCGGCGGCGCGGGCTTCGGCAAGGGCAAGATGTCGGGCGAGCAGCGGCGCAGCCAGAAGAGCAAGCAGCGCGACAAGAAGAAGGGCAACCGGTTCCGGGACGGTTGACGCTCAGGTGTACTTGCGGGTTTCGGGGTCGTCTGCGAGGTCGTCGAGCCCGAGCCAGAGTTCCATGTCGAAGTCCTCGAGTCGGACGCGCCCGGGCCACGCCTTGAGCGCTTCGAGCAGGAGCGGATCGACGAGTTCCGCCGGCTTTGCGGGCTCTTTCTTCGCGGGCTTGGCCTTGGGCTCGGGTGCCGTGGGCTTGGGCGCTTCCCGAGCGGGGATCTGCATGAGCGGATCATCGGGCGCGAGGCCGAACTGCTTCGCCCACAGAGCGACCTCGTCGCGCGAGAGCGACGTGTCGTCGCCGAGCCCCTTTGGCCGATGAGCTCGCGGCAGACGAGTGGTACGCCGCGCGTCCTCCGCGAGGTCACGCAGGAAGTCCTCGCTACGAACGTGACGGGCCTTCGCACGGCCGGCGGCTCGCTTCAGGCGCTTGTCGCTGCTCACGACGGTGACCCGTCGGCTGCCGCCGAAGCGTTCGAGAAGGCGTTCGATCAGCCAGTCGGCCTCGCGACCTCGGCCCGCGAAGAGGATGCCCGCGTAGTCGCGCGCGTTGGGCTCGCGGCCGGCGAGGTACGCGTACGACTCGCGGTCGTCGACGGTGGGCGCCCCGAAGCCGTCGCACACGAGCAGTGTCTTGCCGTTGCGGTACCTGCTGACGCCGATGAGCTCGCCGAGTTCGAGCACGTCGAGCCCGGCGAGATCCGGTGGCAGCACCCCGGTCACATGCAGCACGTTGTACACGTCAACCAGGAGCACCGGTCAGCCTCCGATCCGCGCGTGGAGGCGATCGCGCACCGTCGGCCACTCGGCCTCGGTGATGCTGTACATCACGGTGTCCCGCACGAAGCCGTCGCCCATGATCATGTGACGGCGCAGCACGCCCTCGTGAACGGCCCCGAGCTTCTCAATGGCGCGCATGCTCGGCACGTTGCGGGCGTCGCACTTGAGCTGCACGCGGACCATGCCCATCGAGTCGAAGGCGTTGGCGAGCATCAGCAGCTTGGATTCCGGGTTGACACGCGTGCCCCGGTGGGCGGGAAGGATGAACGTCGCGCCGATCTCCAGCCCGCGATGGGCCTCCCGGATGTCGAGGTAGCACGTCGACCCCACGGCCCGCCCGCTCGCCCGGTCAATGATCGCGAACGCGACTGCGCCCTTGGTGCGGTTGCGGATGTACTCGGCCATGCCGGCTTCGTCGACGCCGGCTGGCGCATACGGCGGCGGAAAGTACCGGAACATCTCCGCGTCCGCACCGGTCGCGAGATCCGCCGCGTGCGATTCATGCAGCGGCTCAAGATGCACGTGTCGGCCGGTGAGGGTGGGCGGGAGCATCCCGGAGCGTAGGGGCGATGCTCAGTGCAGAACGCGATAGACCTCGGCCTCGTCGGTAAGGCCGAGCTTCACCTTGATGAGGGCGTCCTCGCGCATCGGCATGAAGCCCGAACGCTTCGCCGCGTCGTACAGCGTGACCGCGTCGGCGCGCGTGGCCGTGAGGCGGCGGAGGTCGTCGTTCATCGTCATGATCTCGTAGACCGCCAGTCGGCCTTTGTACCCCGTGCCGTAGCAGACCTCGCACCGCCCGCTCATCCCCTGCGCCGAGCCGCCGCAGTTGGGGCAGAGGCGGCGCAGGAGTCGCTGGGCGAGCGCGGCGAGCAGCGAGGATGTGATCAGGTAGGGCTCGATGCCGATGTCGACGAGCCGCGGGATCGCGCTGGGGGAGTCGTTGGTGTGGAGCGTCGCGAGCACAAGGTGGCCGGTGAGCGACGCCTGCACGGCGAGCTGCGCGGTCTCGCCGTCGCGGATCTCGCCGACGAGGATGACGTCGGGGTCCTGACGGAGCAGGGCCCGAAGACCCGCCGCAAACGTCACGCCGCGCTTGACGTTCACCTGCATCTGCGAAATGCCGTCGAGGTGGTACTCGACGGGGTCCTCGATGGTCATCACGTTGCGGCTGGACCGGTCGATCCGTGAGAGCGCCGCGTAAAGCGTTGTCGTCTTGCCCGAACCGGTGGGGCCGGTCACCAGGATGATGCCGGTGGGACGTTCCACGAGGTCCAGCAACTGCGCCTGCATCGGGCGGGTCATGCCGATCTCGTCGAGAGAGAGCTGGGTAGACGCCTGATCGAGCAGACGAAGCACCAGTCGCTCGCCGTAGACCGTGGGAATGCACGAGAAGCGGATGTCGACCTTGCGGCTGCCCACGCGAACCGAGGTGTGGCCGTCCTGGGGCGTGTGGCGGTTGGCGATGTCGAGCTCGGTCATGACCTTCAGGCGGGAGCTGATCGCGGGCGCGAGCGAGAGCGGAGGTGTAAACGCGTCGACCAGCATCCCGTCGATGCGGAAGCGGATGACCAGGCGCGTTTCGAGCGGATGGATGTGGATATCGCTCGCGCGCCGGCGAAGAGCCTCGAAGAGAATCATGTTGACCAGGCGGATCACCGGCGTCTGACGCGCGAGCTGGAGGAGGTCGGTGGCCTGACCGGCAGAACCGGCCGCCGCGGCAATGGCACGCTCGTCGAGGGGCATTTCCTCGATGATCTCGGTGACCAGGTCCTGGCGCTGCTCGTACCCGCGGTTGATGAGGTTGGCGACGCCCGCGCGCGGCGCAAGCACGACAACCACCGGCATGCCGAGCATCTCCTCAAGCATCGAGAAGACCGAGGGCTGCAGAGGCTGCGCGGTGGCCACGGTCATGCGCTGGCCGTCGGAGTCGAGGCCCGCGACGTGGTACTGCCGGGCGACTTCGCCGGGCACCAGTTCGTAGAACCGAGTCGCGGACTCCGTGTTCCGAGGCTCCGCGATGTACTTGAGCCCCGTGCGCTCCGCGAGCATCTCCAGGGCCTTGTGCTCATCGAGCGCGAGCATCGAGAGCATCACGTCCCATGGTTCCGCGTCAGACCCCTCCGCCTCGCGGAACTGGGCGAGCTGATCCGCGGACATCTTCAGTGGACCAAAGAGAGACGCAACACGCGCGAGTTCACGCACGTCCGCCTTGCTCTCCACGATCCCGTTTGCCGTGTTCTTCGCCATGGCCGATCACCGACCCCCGCTCTGGGCCGGGGTTTCTTCCGCGGCAGGTTCCACGACTTCCGCCGGGCCGAACCTCGCTTCAAGGTCTTCCTGCGTGATGATCTCCACCGTGGTGGGCATCATGACCGGGATGTCTTCAGGCAGTCCCGCGCGGGATTGGGGGCCCTTGGTCAGCAGTCGGGCGTCCTGGAAGTTCTCGTCCCGGAGAATCTTCGGAGTGAGGAAGATGTAGAGGACCGTCTGCCGGTTGCCGGTGTTGCGGTCCTGGAAAAGCAGGCCGAACAGAGGGATGTCGCCCAGGAGCGGCACCTTCGCAACGCTCTTGGTCTTCTGGTCGACGACAAGCCCGCCGACAACGACCGTTGAGTCGTGAGGCACCGTGACGCTCTCGGACTTCACGGTGTTGACCTGGCGCGGCGGGGGAAGGTCGTTCGTGCCTTCGCCGGTGAAGCTGGAGAGTTCGATCTCGTACTTCAGTTTGAGCGAGCCGCCGTCGCTGATCTGGGGCGTGACCTTGAGCGTGGTACCGGCCTCGACTTCGCGGTCGGAGGTGACCACGTCGTTGCCGCTGTCGCTGCCGCCGTCCCGGACGATGCGGGTGGGCACGGGCTGGGAATCAACGCTGGTGACTTCGGCCTCTTCGTTGTCGTCCACGAGGAGCTGAGGCGAGGCGACGATGCGGCTGTCGGTCTCGTTGGCGAGGGCCCGCATCACGATCGGCACCTGGTCGCTGCGGATGACGGCGGCGGTGAAGCCAGAGAGCGAAGCGGAAACGGTCTTCTGCTGGAGGAGGGGCTGAGTCGCTCCGCTGGCGAAGCTGCCGAGGCCGAAGTTGGTGTTGAGAACGCCGCCGGTGCCGTTGGCATTGATGAGCTGGTTCTCGAAGGCGAGGCGGAGGCGGTCGTCGGCGGTGACGGCGACGATCTTGGCCTCGACATACACCTGGGGACGGCGAAGGTCGAGCTTGGTAATGAGCTTCTTGAAGTCGTCCTGCTGGCCGGCCTGGGCCTTAACGAGGACCTGGTTGTTCTTTTCGTCGGCGATCACGAAGGAACTGCGGTCGAGCATCAGATCCTCGTCCTCGCCTTCCCCCGCGGGCTGGGTGTAGTTCGTCTGATTGCGCCCATTGAGCAGGCTGGGGTCCTGGAAGCCGCCGTTGAAGAAGGCCATGGGCTGGCTGGAGCCGTCGGGGAGGAGGCCGCCCTCGCCGCGAGGCGTTTGGTTGTTGATGAGGCCCATGATGACGTTGGCGACGTCTTCGGCCTTGTTGTAGCGAAGCTTGTACGCCTTGATCACGACCTTCTCGGACTGGATGTTGAGGGTGATGATCAGTTCTTTGAGGATCGAGTGCTGCTCTTCCGTGCCGTAGTACACAATCGTGCCGCGAGTCTCGTCGACGACCATGACCGGGCCACCGACGCTGTACTGCTGCCGGAACTGGTTCTGCTGACCAGGCTGGTTGAAGTTGTACTGCTGCATGTAGGGGTTGGAGTTGTTCTGCGCGGCGATGGTGGTGACTTCACCGAGGCCCTGCTGGCGGGCGAGGTCGGCGACTTGCTGCGCGGCGGAACCAACAAAGTACTGGAAGGGCTTGAGCGAGTTGCGAACATCGATCACGTGGACGAGCTTCTGGACCTGTTCGATCTCGGCGGGAAGGCCGCGGAAGATGAGGGCGTTGCCCTGCGGGTCGATGGTGAGGCGATCGCCGAGGTTGTCCAAGGAACCACCGACGCGGCCACCGGGAATGCCCTGCTGCATGTTGGGGTCCTGGCCGAAACCGCTGGTGCGCTGAGAAGATTCCCCGATGAGCTGAAGGGCCCGCTCGCGAGCGACGGGAGCGCTGACGTTGCTGAGGGGAAGGCGGATGAACTCGGCCTTGTTGAACTCAGCTTGGAACGCGTCCAGCATGCGGGCGAGGGAGGCGAGGCGGCGCGGAGTGTCAGTGGCGACGATCATCCCCAACTCGTCGATGTAGGCGATCTGCCGCTGTGCGCCGCCGCCCGCGCCGGCCGGGGCGATGCCCAGCTGGCCTTCGATGGCCATCTTGAGCGCGCTGGGACGGATGTTGGGCGTGGTGAAGACGCGCTGGGTGGGACGCTCGTCGCCAGCGAGCATGGTGACCTCACCGGAAGGAACGACGGAGTAGAACGTGGAGTCAGGGTCGAAGGTGAGGGTGTAACCGTGCTGCTCGAGCAAGGCGTCGAGGAGGTCCTTGAGCTTGGTCTTGCGGATCTTCACCGGGGCGTTGAAGACGACCGTCCCCGTCAGTTCGCCCTTGATGGTGATGTTGATGTCGAGTGTCTTCGCGACGAGTTCGACCAACGCGGTCAGGTCGACAGGATCGGAGAACGCAGAGAGGGTGATGAAGTCCGGGTCATCGGTCGAAATGTCCTCGGGAACTTCGCCGCCAACGCCGGAGCCTGGGGTCAGATTGTTCACGCCGGGAATGCCGTTGGGCGTGTTCAGTTCTGGGCGGTTGCCATCCTGAGGTTCAGGCTGGCCCGAAGCGTTGTTCTGCACCCCGGGGAGGGTGACCGGGCGCGCCACCGGAACGGACGTACTGATGCCGGCCCGTTTGGCGGCGGAGTCATCGCTGGTGCGCTTGCCCGCGGGGGGCCGCTGCCCCGCACCGCTGGTTCCGATCAGGGACTTCACCGCGTCCTCGGTGGCCTTTTCCTTTTCGTTCTTCGGCTGGTCAGGATTTGGCTTTGATTTTTCCTGCGCGAGCGTCGTGCCGCTGACGACGCAGAGAACCAGAGCGAGACTCACCGTTCCGTGGATGCGATTCCTCAAGCGTGCCTCCGTCAGTCCAGCGCAAAGCCCCCCGGAGTACTTCGGCTCAAGCCGGTCCGGGAGGGGAAAAGATAGGGCCTCGGACGGGTCGGCACCCGCCAAGAGCTGTTTTCGTCCAGACGGCGTCCGCGCTCGGACCGGTTTGAAACAAGGAAACGCCGGGGCTCTCGCTCGCGACCCTCCAACGCAAATCCACGCTCAAGGCTCAAGTCTCCCCGCTCTTCTGCGCCGAGCCCGCTCCCCGGCACCGGATCCCCGCGGCTGTGGGCACCATGAACCCTCCAAGACAAAGGTCTTCCCCAATGTCCGAACACAACCCGAGTGCCCAAACGCGCCCCTCCGCCCAATCCCCCACACCCCACGCCACCAAGGGCACGGCCGCGGCCGCAGGCCCGGTGCATTCCGCATGCAAACCCCCGCCCGGTGCCTATGAAACCGCTTCGATCTCAGTGCAACCCACCCCACCCCCAACCGCCCAACCCCTCCCCACCCCAACCCGAGCACCAAAGGTGCGGACCTACGCCAGCCCACGGGCGCGAGCCCCAGACGACACCAACGACCGCCTCAGTTCTTACTTGTCACATACGTCCCCACCCACCCCCACGCGATCCTCGCCCCAACAGCACGCCGCAACTGTTGCGACCGATGATGCGAGGCGTCCTTCGGCCTCTGCCCTTCTTCCGCCCGCTTCGGGCGCACGCACCGTTGCCGGTGGCGCGGCGAGCCTTGCGAGCAAGCCACCGGTAGTCCTCTTAGTTCCTCTCCGCCCGTCTGAGGGCGGACGAGCTCACCCCACCCCAAACACGCAACCCCTCCGCCCACAAGTTGGGCGCACCACTGGTGCCACGTACGCAAGCCCCCTCCCCCCTTCCCCCTCCCTCTTCCTCTTCCCTAGTGCCCAGTGCCTAGTGCCTAGTGCCTAGTGCCTCACAAGACATCCTTGTGCGCGCAGAAAACAATCTTCACCCCCGCCCCACCCCACCACAACCACCTCAAAACCAGCCCCATTCTCTCCATTTCCGCCTTCCCATTCCCACCTCCCGCTCTACCGAGGAGACGCGTGCGCGCGCACA
>VYLF01000631.1_pt1 | contig 15821 bp, 12 predicted proteins | sample 5114371 | NCBI WGS metagenome assembly VYLF01 (sample SAMN12291773, study PRJNA351875) | freshwater metagenome | isolation source: freshwater lake | place: USA: Michigan, Kent Lake | collected 2013-08-15 | reverse complement strand
GCAATGCTCCATATGAAACATCGGCATGTGTTGATGCACGACTATCTCAATGGAGTCAGGACACACGCCTTCAACCAATTCCACCAGTTGATCACGATTCAAATCATACGATGCAGTAAATCGCAATGCTCCATTTTGGATAAGCCACTCCGCCGTCAAAGGATTCGTTGCGTTTAAACTAAAATCGCAAACAAAAGGGATCTCTGCTTTCTTTGCGTAATCGAGCGCCGCTAAATTACGAACTAGCCAACCATCGGCATTTCGCTTTTCGAGAGCCTTAAACAGGCCCAGCTCACCTGGCTTTTGAATCCGTAGTGTTGCCAGAAAGATCTTGGCCTTTGCTTCGCGACAGATTTCAACAGCTCGAGCGTATTCGCGAATGTCATGAAAGTCAGCATACATGGTGGTCTGACCAGTCGAAACCACTGCCTCCAATTGCGAAAGCGAACGAACTAAAACATGCAACTGAGGAGCAACTGATGCTTCATTTTCTTGACCAACCCCAACATGCATATCCTCTAGTTCAGTTCGCTGCTTTGCAAACTTTACCATGCGTTCCGCGACTCCAAAAGCCGAGACAGTTCGTGGAGGCATTACCACCATCAACTCATCCAAGCGAGCGACCAAGTCTTTTCTAACCTCCCCCAAAACGCTCAATGGCAACATCGGGTTACCCGCTATTCGGGCATCGAAATCAGTCAAAACAAATTGAGTATTACCAAGCCTGTTCAGTTGCTCTTGCAGAGATTCGGTAGTTACCGAATGCTTGCGAGCAATCTCTGGAACAAACTCATGCACCCAAGACGTCTCCAAACCTTCCCGCTTGGGAAGAACGCCGGCCCGGCACTCAACAGGCTTACCGGTTTCCACATGAATCTCCATCCAAATCGGCTGCTTGCGGATGGGCTGCTTTGAATCAAATGTAGCTCGGAGGCGTTTTGTCAACTGTGGCGAATCGGTTTGCCAGATCCCAAGCCCCGGCTTTACCAAATCAGGCTCGATTAACCCATGCTGAAACGCCAGTTCGACGCGTCCTGACTGAGGACTCTCCGCAAGTTTTCCATTCACGAAAACTTGGTAAATTCGACCGCCGATTTCATCCCCCGCAATACGATCCCCCTCGAAAACCACGCCATCGCCCGGCATGAGTTCATGGTCCAGTTGAGCGATGACACGTTCGCCACGCACGCTTATGATGGTTCCTACTCGGACTCCTCGTTTCGCACTGCTAAGACCAGGAACCAATCGTTTATGGTTGCAGCCTTCGAGCCATCCTGGGCTAAAACCTCGTGAGAAACTAAGCTCCATTTCTCGACGCGAATCTCCCGACCAAACAATCTCGCGACCTTGAACTGCCGCATCGATCGCTTTGCGATAATGCCCGACGATATTCGCAACGTATTCAGGGGTCTTTAAACGCCCCTCAATTTTAAGCGAACACACGCCAGCATCGATTAACTGCGGAACGTGTGCATATCCGGCCAGATCTTGAGGGGACAACAAGTAACGATTGCCACCTAGATCAACGTCTTCTCCATCACAAATCAAATCATAGTTTAGACGACATGCTTGTGCGCATTGACCTCGGTTCGCGCTGCGCCCGCCAAGCGATTCGCTCGTCAGACACTGTCCGCTGTAAGCGACACATAACGCACCGTGAATAAAGGTCTCAACGGGCATTTTGGTGGAGGCGGTAATTTTGCGAATTTCATCGATAGAAAGCTCTCGTGCCAACACAACTCGCTCGACCCCAAGCTCCTCAATCGCTGCGATAGTTTCGGCCGAAACCATCGTCATTTGGGTACTCGCGTGAACTGATAGCTCAGGGCAAATCTCGCGAATTAAACGAACAGCACCTAGATCTTGAACCAACACGGCATCGACGCCCGCCGCAGCGAGCAAACCGACGTTCTTCTCGAACGCATTGAGCTCATCGGTAAAGATAAGGGTGTTCAGTGTCACATAGCCCAAGACACCTCGCCGATGAAGCGTTCGCATCAGTGGGTCGAGGTCCTCCAAGCTAAAATTCGTCGCTCTCGCTCGTGCGTTAAACCCGACGTCGAGGCCAAAGTAAACAGCGTCTGCTCCGTTTTCAATGGCGGCTTGGATACATTCCCAGTTTCCGGCGGGGGCCAGCAGCTCGGGCGCTGACCTTCCTCTGGACGGTTCGATGGTCATAGTTATTTGATTTCGCTAGGTAAAAGAAAGCGTGTTTTCAAAGTTTGCTTGTGAACTTGTTTGGTGGGCTTTTGTTTTGGCAGCTCAATGAGCATGGTCATATCCTGAGTTTGTTCACTCGAAACAAGATAGCCACGATCGTTATCAAAGATCATGTTGCCCGTGATCGTCTGAGCAGGAATCGATATCTTCGCACCAAAGGTATTATCGCCAGCGAACGCCAGATTCGTGTCTACCCGAAACTCATGAAGCTTTCGTCCTTCAAAAGTCATTTCGCCTTTGTATGTATAGCGATTTGTTGCAGAGAAAAGCCCTGCTGGGGTTTTATTAGAAGTGATCTGCGTCCAGCTAAAACCGGGAGCAATGCGCTGAGCAGGAAAAACAGGAGATCCATTTTCGATTGATTCTTTGATCATCGTTTCAATATTGCTCCCTCCCGGAGTGTTTCTGAATCCCTCTAGAGCAGCCCCAGGAATCTTGACGTCGGAAATCTTGCCAAGCACGCTCATGGAATTAGAGCACTCGGCGTCGATAAGTGGTCGAAACATTTTAGAGATTTGTTTTGCGAAAGCCGATTCGTCATCAGGCTTGCTGGTGTCCACCTCGATCTTTCCAGCCCCAGGGATGTCCAAATTAAGCTGGGCACGCCTAAGAATGGTAACCACTTGCACTGTACCATCGCCGAAATTCTCTCGGACCTCCCAGTCTTGAGTCATTTCCGTCTTTTGAGAGACCGGACTAGCAGCCCCTTCTTCTCCCTGCTGAGAATCCTGACTAACAATCGAAAGAAGCTTGGTCCCCTTAGCTAGCTTCCAACGAAATTCAACATCCTGGGCACTAGCGACAGACTGAGCAACCAAACATAAGGCGATAGCAGATACGACACCCTTGATAGCCAGGAACGCACTCTTTTTTGATTGCCCCCCACTAGAGCGTCCCACAAAGTGAACGCGATCAAATAGACGACATACAGAGAACGACAGACCCCGGGAGGCTCTAAAGCTAGCAATCAATCGATTCACAGTAAAAAGTCCTACAGGTTATGGAGAATTAGGATCAGATTTCGAGCACGTTTGCTTTTCGGCACTTCTGCAGTCAGAAACAGATTCTCGAGGCATCATTCTAGATATCAGGCTCCATAAAACCAAATGCAAATTCGATCCTCCGTCTTTTGCCCCCACTTAAAATCTTTAACGTAAATCAACCAAAACCACAAATTTCTTAACCCTTCGATATTGACGCTAGCGGTCCAGATCTCCTAAACCATCCATTGTGAAGGGAATCGCACGGAGGCTAAGGAAAATGAAGACTGTATTCGTTACTGGTGAGGCCGGATTTATCGGTGGCGAATTCGTACGACCATCGGCACCTTCGAACAACCCATTAAAACAACTGTAGCATGGTTCTTGAACAACGAAGCGTGGTTGAAGACGCTCCACAAGGATCAGAAAATCCCGCAAACTCGCGGGCTCAACGCAGCTTAAGGGCGGCACAGACACACACGGAAACATCCACAACAAACCTCATTACGAAACCTTAACCTTATCTCAAACCGCAGGAAGCGAATTCACAATGTCGAACAACCACTCCATCCAAGTATTCCGTCCCACCTTTCGAGTTGAGGAGTGCCTTGACGAGATCAGACAATGCCTAGAGATGGGCTGGACCGGCATGGGCTTCAAAACGGTTGAGCTAGAAAAAGCATGGTGCGAATACACTGGCCTGCCTAATTCGCATTTCCTGGGCTCCGCGACTGCCGGACTGCACTTAGCGATCAAGATTCTGGCAAAGAAACATGGTTGGCAAGAGGGAGATGAGGTCATCACATCACCGCTCACTTTCGTTTCGACCAATCATGCGATCATGTACGAGCGATTTTCTCCTGTATTTGCGGATATCGATGAGCACCTCTGCTTGGACCCAGAATCCATTGAATCGAGAATCACTCCACGAACGAAAGCAGTTATGTTTGTGGGACTTGGTGGCAACACAGGACGCCTAAAAGAGGTCCAAGAGTTGTGCCAACGTCGAGGCTTGTCGTTGATCCTGGATGCAGCACACATGGCAGGAACCAGACTCGACGGAGAGCATGTCGGCAAGCAGGCCGAAGTAAGCGTCTTCAGCTTCCAAGCAGTCAAGAATCTGCCAACGGCCGATTCAGGCATGATCTGTTTTTCTTCAGAGGAGGACGATCAAGCTGTCCGCAAATGGACCTGGCTAGGTATCAACAAAGATACTTTTGCAAGGACAGTTGTACAAGGAAGCTACAAATGGTACTACGACGTGGAAGAAGTTGGATTTAAGTACCACGGTAATTCCGTCATGGCAGCCTTGGGACTCGTAGGGCTCAAGTACTTGGACCGAGACAATGCGTATCGTCGACAAATGGCAACTTGGTACAAAGAGTTGCTAAGCAATCGCGAAGACGTTCAATTTATTCCAATGGGACCTGGCTGCGAAACATCACAGCACCTATTCCAGTTGTTAATCAATAATAGGGACGAGGTCGTCTCACAACTAGCGAGCAGTGGCATTCATCCAGGTGTGCATTACCGTGACAACACCGAGTACGACATGTACGCATATGGCAATGGAACATGCCCTAACGCAACTAAGGTAAGTGCTTCGACGATTTCATTACCCCTGCACATGGGCCTCACACGAAGCGACATCAACACAGTCGCAGGGACGTTAAGCTCGATTCTCAATGCGTATCAAGTGACGCAAAGAGCGATTTGCGCATAAGTTAATTGAGACGAGAAAGGGGAATACAGCGACATGCTATCTTGGGTGAACCACCTAGGACGCTGGCTTGGACAAATAAAGCCTAAAGCCTGGTCATCGCGCCCGCGAATCATGTTTCTGACAGAGGGTGATACAGCGTGCAGTCAACTTGTATCTGCACCGCTGAAAGAACTGCACAAACTCGGTGAAATCGACTTTTCCCTTGTATACGAAGGAGATTTCCGAGGACGCATCCTCCGAAAGATGGCCAGAAATAGTGACATTCTAATCGCTTTTCGCGGATGTTCTCGACGTTCGATAAAAACCTTTAAGGCAGCAAAGGCCGCTGGCGTCGCAACGGTATGGTCCTCCGATGATGATCTACTCGAATTGGAAGCGTCCAATCCGGTCGGCGGGAGATATCAAAAGAGTCACATCCGGGAGTCAATGGAATGGATGATCAAATTCGCCGATAGTGTTTGGGTTTTTAGTCCTCACATGCAGAGCAAATACTCTGCCACAAGAACCGGAGTCCATAGAACTCATTCTATCGCACCATTCGAGATCGATAGTGCCAAAGTTAACTCTTCCAACAACAGCCCAACAGAACTGACAGTCAAAATCGGGCACGTTGGCGACTTCACTCATCTACAAGAAATGCTGCCTCTGGTTGACGTAGTGCGGAACCTGAAAGCACTTGAACTCCCTGTCGAATGGGAATTTCATTTTGCAGGCTATACACCTGAAGAACTAGAAGGCCATCCTAACGTAAAATCCTTTCCATACATCAAAGGGGTTGACGCATTTCACGAATGGTTGAAGCATGCAGATTGGACAATTGGGATCGCACCATTACGAGATACAACCTTCAACGCCTGCAAATCGGACAACAAGTTTCGCACGTTTGGAGGACTTGGAATTGCGGGTGTTTATGCAGACGTACCGCCCTATCGCAATGCTGTAACCAACACAACTTCTGGCTTGCTAGTGCGACACTCCGCCGAGGAATATACCGCTGCAATCGCATCTTTGATCTTAAATAAAGACTTACGAAATGCGATTGTGGAAAATGCGAAACGTATTTGTCTTGAAAGATATGAAATGCAGGCAGTAATTCGTGATTATCGTACACTAATTCGCAAATGGGCAGTTCAACGTAATCCTACCGCTCTGGCAGGGTAGTGATATCGTGCCCAGGATTTTGTTGCCACATCGTATCAAATGAATTAATCGATTTATTCGCACGCACAAAAAAAAGTAACCGGTAGTTAAAAAATCGAATCAAAGAAAACAAGTGTATAGGAATATCATTGAATGATCGTTCGAGACATTACAGAACGAAGTGTATGGTCGCCCGCCACAAGCGAAGCTATTCCCGATCCGCTATTTTCAATACTTCTATCCGTTGAAAAATGGGCAAAAGTGGATCTTCTGACGAAGGCAATTGAATCTGTCTTGTCTAATAAGAACATCGAGATCGAGCTTCTCATTATCGACGACAGCCAATCATCCGAAATCGAAACGCTTATTGAACAAATTGTTAGTGATGACAGTCGTGTGCGATACGTTCGACACCCCAGGTCCATTGGCATCAAAGCGATCGGACTCCTTGAGGGCATGCGAGCAGCTAGAGGCGATTACTTTTTATTTCTAAACTCAACAGGGACACTGTCTCCTACTTTTATTGATGAGCTAAAGGCCCAACTCGATTGCAAGCGATTTTTAGTTGGCTGCGGTAAAGTTCGTTTTTTATCACAACAGGTGGACGGGCAACCGACAGAGCAATGGAGAGGGAACGAAGGGCTTTCTCAGGTCTATCTTAAGTCCGTTGATTTTTTACCCGAGACTGGGCTTATCTTACACAAGAGCGTCCCACAATCCATTGGCTACATCGACCCTCACTTTGTACTCACAAACTGCGCCGTTCTCGACTATTGGAAACGGCTCTCGCGATCTTACGAAATAAAACGACTTGATCTTACGATTGGCTCTGAATTGTTAGCAGCAACATCGAATAAGACCGAATTTGGGACCCACCCCGATTCAGTGCTTTATCGCGAATGGTGCAAAATCTCACGAAACCAATTGCTTTCGAATGAGTTGATCGATCACTACAACATCCGAGTTAAACGGCTAGTTTCGCTGATAGCGGAATTAGAACTATCACAGCTTGAGGAAATTGCAAAAGAACAATGGTGGCACCAAGGAGAAACCTTAGAGATCGAACCCCAAACCCCTTTTATGGCTTCTAACAAACGCCACGGGAAAATTCTCATTGTCGGTCATGATATAACAGCTTCCACAACGATGCCCTTCGGTCACTTTGAAGATGAGTTTTTTCATCCGATGAGGTTTTGCCATTTAGACCTAGAGGACTTAACCACCACTCAAGCTATCATTCTCAGTCGATCTCTCTTCGAACCGGAATCTCAACGTGTAATCAACGCCTCCCGCAGTCTAGATGTTCCTATCTACTACTACTTTGATGACAATTTCGAAATTCTTGGCAGAACGCATTCAGCTTACTCTGCATACACAACCCCTCGAATCAGGGCACAACTAAAAGACTTTCAAGGGATTCTGGTTCCGAACAAAGCATTATTTGACTATTGCGTTGATAATCGTTGGCATTCCAACGTCATGCTATTCCCCCCAACAATCGCAACTCGACAATGGCATGACACCCCCTCCTTACCAACTAAAACACCGGGACACTTACGAGTAGTATTCCTAGGTGGTTCGCACCGCTCGAGTGATTTCAAAAAATTCGTCCTACCAGCAATAGTGTCTGCCAACAAACTACATCCAATCGAATTAGTAGTTGTTGGTGATCATAAACTGGAGCAAAAGGATTTAGATGGAGTATCGGTTCACAGACTTCCCTATGAGGTGTCCTATGATCTCATGATATCCAGACTATCCAATTCAGGGATTGACGTAATTGTCCATGCTGGGAGTCATTCCGACAACAATCCGTTTAAAACTCCCAATGCGCTAATGAATGCGTGGGAATTAGGTGCAGTCGCCGTTGTATCGAACGAGGCCCCCTATCTCCATGTAGAAGATCTGGGAATAGCTCTAGTAGCAAAAGCCGACTCCATCGAATCCTGGCGTGAAAAGCTCCTGACCGCGGCTACGGATTCGAAAGCAGTTAATAGCATCAAAAATAAACTTAAGGAACATTTAAAAGCCGAATACTCAGGAATCGCCAACACTGAGACCATTCAACGCATGCATGCGAATCTAAGACCACTATCCTATCCGACAGTCCAAAAACGCTACCATAAACTCCTCGATTCATCTATTTCTCAATCGCATCAAGCGCATACAGTGTCCTCCCCTCAACAAAGACCACGAACAAACATACGGGAGGATGTTGTACATAAGGGTTTTACAAGACTTTACACCGAAATTTTTTACCGCATCACTCCAGACCAAGACAATTGGAGTGGCATTATGTTTCGGATCGGTACGTTTAATCAACAAGCGTTTGGCGAGCTAAAAATTCGTATCTATGACGAATCCAATCGGGAGCAAATAGTCAACAAAACGATTAACCTATTAGAAATTGCTGACAACCAATTAATAGAATTGAATTTCGAACCTATTATTTCTTCAAATAATCGTTCGTTTTGCATCCGTTTTTCTCGGGAGCGAAGAAGAGATATGCCTCGAATTGCGATTTACGAAGAAGTCGAGCGGGAATCAGCTTTTAGGCGTATTCTACGTCGCCGCGGAATACTCCGGTATGGTAGAAGGCTTGCCTGCAAGCTGACCTATGCGCACAAACTTGAAGAACGGCTTAAAACGGTAGGCTTGAGTTCTTAAAGCCAAACTCTGATGGTCATGATTTTCCTCTGTCGAAAAATATCTCGTGATGGATCTTAGAACTTTCTACTCTCCAGAACTCTCAATTGCAATAACCGGCGGCACAGGCTTTATAGGCAGTGCCTTTATGCGGAAAGGCGTGGGCACGTCCAAATCGGAAAGTAAATTCTACCCAACTCCTCTTTCCGAGTTGCCATCGAATGTGCATTTGATTCATTGTGCCGCGACGATCAGCAATAATAGAGAATGTTTGATCAATAATACATCGATCGATAGCCTTGTTTTCGACACCTGCGTTTCCAAAAACATAAGCGTCGTCTATTGCTCAACGAATAACGTGTACCCACTCGCCGAAAATTGCTCACCCGATTCGAAGGTTTACGGGAGTGACTATTATTCCGTATCCAAAATATGTGGTGAGCACCTATTTCGAAGTCTCTCGAATATTAATGCACTAATCCTTCGCATCGGGGATGTATTTGGCACTGGTCAAAGACATGGCAATCTATTCAAAGCGATCGAGTCTTCAATTTTAAGCCACCACCCCCTCAAACTTTTTGGCAAAGGATTTAAGACACGAAGTTTTATCCATATAGATGAACTTACAAGGCTTATTCGTTTCTTATCTAATGAAATCGCTTCAGGCCAAGAAATCGATCGACTTATTAATGGCTCAGTTCACGAAGCAGTTTCGGTCCGTGAGATCGTTGAATACACAGCGGGTAAGACAAACTTAGATGTTATAAATGTCGCCCAGGCTAACGACACTTCCGAACAAGACGTGCGATCGATGGTACCTTTTTCGCATCCGAAATATACACCAAAGTTTTCGTCGTTTTGGGACTCACTAGATCACTACATCAATTCCTGCCTAACAACAAGAGAATACAGCAAATGAAAATCCTAATTACTGGAGCGGGTTCTGTTATGGGGCAAAGCATCTACAAGGCTTTGACCTACATGAACATATCTGAGCCTCTCGAAATTCACTTTGCCAATAGCGATCGAACTACGTCGACTTTGTGCTCAACTACTGCAAAAGTAACGAAATCCGAATCATTTATGCGGGGACGCAGCACGAACTAGAGAAGCTCACAGAACTGCACATGCAACTCCCGATAACTGCGACGATTCCAAACAAGATAGCCAAGATTTGTTTAGACAAGAATCTTACACCCCTGACACTGGAAAAACACTCCGTACGCGCGCCTTGGACAATCAATGCCGATGAGTTCATTAAGAAAGGGTTCGAAAACCAACCGACCATTTTGAAACCAGCAACTAGTTCCGCGTCTAGAAACATTATCGCCGTGAAGTCTAGTCGTGATGCAGAGCATGCGCTTAGCGGCAGAGGACTAGTTCCCCAACAGTTTACGGCACAGGAACAGCTAATCGGTCCGGAATACACCTGTGGAGTCTATGTGGATCGCTATTCAAAAATGATTCATACCATTTGCTTTGAGCGAACCTTAACACCTGATGGGGCGACCGGCTACGGCAAGATTGTAATTGATGAACGAATTGACGAATATGCAAAAGCGGTAGGACACGCTCTCGTAAAAGAAGGAATGGAATTTGGACATATAAATGTGCAGCTTATCGTCGACTCCAAAGGGCCATGTCTTTTTGAGATCAACGGAAGACTAAGCTCCACGGAAGCACCGAAAGCTCACTTCGGTTACAATTCGTGCGCAGCTTACTTTTATAACTTGGTGCTAGAAAGGTCGTACGATGAGTTTGCGCCTAAAACCCAGGGTGAATTTCTGCGATATTATGAGGAAGTATACTTTTGAGATCGCCGTTACGAATTAATATCCCGTTGTTCATTCTTTCTGACTTGCATGCCAATGGCCCTGCAATTCGCTCTGTAGCAGAGTCCATTCCGGATAGTGCGACAGTGGTATTCGTCGGTGATGCCGTCGGATACTATGACGATCCAAACTATGCTTGCGACTATCTAAGAGATCGTGCGGCTATCGCTATAGCGGGTAATCATGATTTGTATGTTACCGGCAAGCTACCGTACGAATTGGTGCGTGAGTGCAAATATCGAATTCAATGGACCAGAGAGAAATTGACAGCGAGAAACTTGAAATGGCTTGAAGAGCTTCCGTTGCAACATATATTCGATCCTGAAGAGCCTTTTCAACTAGTTGTAGGTGAAGAAATCGTCGAGTTTACTTCGTTGATGCTGGCTCATGGATCACCTGGAAATTGCGAACAATACATTTATCCTGATACCCCCATCGATTTCGAATGCGAAAACGGTACGCTCGCAGTTTTCGGACACACTCATCATCCGATGTTTCGCAGAACCGCGTTCGGTGCAGTCATAAATCCTGGCTCAATCGGCCAGCCTCGCGATCGAATCCCATCTTCTTCGTATGCGACTATAAATTTTTTATCTCGCGCTGTGAATTACCTTAGGATCCCATATGATCATATCGGTTACGCTGAAACCCTTCATAAAAATGGGTTCGATGAAGAAAGCATTAGATTACTAACGCGAACGAAGTAAGAAGAACTCATGAGGTGTCTCACGCGGTGAAAAGAGAATTTTTCTTCTCGAGGATTGGCTAAAAGCGTTCGATATAATTTTTATTCATAGAAATAATATTGCTAATCAAATTTCTAGTCAAAAACAATAACCTAAAGTCAAAACTTCTAGAACGCGTTTCGTGTGCTCACTCGATAGAACATGATTTTATGAAACGAATGGCCCGCCGAGTAGAAATAGAGATGTCTCAATTTCCTTCTGCACGTTACCGTGAGATGGGACGAATTTCTGCGGTTTTTCCATTTGTGCTATCCGACTTGAACAATCTGTATTATTTCTCTTAACCAACATCGACATCAACTAAGAACTCGCTCCAGATGATTCACCATCATTTTTGTGTCGATGCCCTTTTCGCTTCCCAAATATTCCATAACCTCCTCAAGCCTTCGACCGTATGGATTTAATCGAAGCAAGCTAACTTTAACAAATGGCACTCCGCTAGCTAGCACAGACTCCCAATCTCCTTCGGACGGGTTTCGACTCTGCCGCACCGATCGCCGTAAAAGTCGCCATGTTCTAGACAGCTCTTTGATAGAAGACTCTTTCAAGGCGGTGCGAATGCGGTCTCTTAAACTCTTCTTCTGCTCATACACAGCCCCAATGCGATATCCTCCTCTCTGCACCGATTCCGTTAAACCCACTTCAAATCGCTGAATAATTTCGCGTTTTGTGCTCACCACTTCAATTCCTCGCCAAAAATCCTGGAACGCATCTGTTTGTATGAGCCTCTTTCTCGCAGCGAAAAACCAAGACTGAATATGCGGACTAGCAATGCAGGGAGAGACCGTCTGGTCGGATATCACCATGCCCCAAAAGTCGAGATCCCTCTCTAGGCCGAACTCCAGCACGGGTCCAGGCGACCATAACGGTCCATAAACGCTATCGTTTGCAAAAACGATCTCCTCATATCGATCAGCATCCAGAGAACGTAGCCCATCTCTCCAACTACCAAAGTCGTAACCGATATTCTCCCGAGGTACGAAGTAATCGACCAACCTCTTTTGCTTGGGTGTCAACTCTCTTACTGAGGGTGAAACAAATACCATATGATCGACGTGGGGACGATACTGGGCCAAAGCATATTCGACGTGCGGGTCCACGATGCCGTCTCGATCGAAATGTACGTAAATCAAAGCCCGCATCTCGCCCCACTCTACTAAAACTCCAAACTATGGACTCCATCCAACGAGTGCCTCAACTCTGAGATGTTGCCGATCATAACCCGAGGCGGAAGGGCGTGTTGCTTTAATGAGCCGTGGGCGCGCTAGCGTCCGGTTGTCGGCCGTTAGCCGTGGGCTAGCGCCCTGCGGCTAATGCTTGTTTTTCGAAATGTGATTAAAGCAACAGGCCCTTAAGCAAGGGAATTTCCCGGGATATCATCCCTCGCTCACGCTGCGGGTTGGGAATTCGAGAATTCCCCAATCAAGGTTATCTCCAAGTTACGGCACTAGATTGATTCTATTGATTCCACTCTACAACTTTTGTAAAACCTTTGAAAGCCCGCTTAAACCCGCAGCTAACGCTAGCAAACCGGCCAATTCCAAAACACATACTTCATATCGAGAGGCAGCGTTGCTCCCCACTTTTTCCGTCATGATCCCGACTTACGAGGATCGCACTAGGTTCCTTAAAGCCCTCGATTCGGTGCTTTGCCAGGATCCGGGAAAAGACAATATGCAGATTGCGATTGTTGATGATGCTTCAAAGAAAGTTGACGTTTCCGAAATCGTCAATGGTAACGCTCGATTGCGTGATCGTATTGAGGTTTACAGAAGCGAACAAAACAGGGGACTTGCTGGCAATTGGAACCACGCTATCAAACTTGCCCGAGGTCATTTTGTTCACATTCTTCACCAAGACGATTACGTACTTCCCGGCTTTTACGCTGCAATGGAGAAAGGGCTATCTCGCTCAGATGAGATAGGCATGGCGTATTGTCGTTCGAAGATCGTTGACGGACACGACAACACCCTAAAAACTTGTTCTCGAGAGAGATGGTTCTCAGGAATCTTGAATCGATCGTGGCTATCACGCCTATCCATTCGCCAACGGATTCAGACCCCATCCGTCGTTGTGCGACGAGACGTTTATCAAGCAGTCGGGGCTTACCGTCAAGATTTATGTTTCGCACTGGACTGGGAAATGTGGGTTCGTATCGCCACCAAGTATCCAGTTTGGTACGAACCTCGCCCTCTCGCGTGCTATCGAAGACACGAGGCAAACGAAACATCGAGACTCAACGCTGACGCGAGAACCTGGGCTGACCTGGAAAAGACAGTTGAGGTCATAGCATCCCACAACGCCCCCTCGGTCCGATTTGAACTCGCTCGCCGCTCATTCGATTGGCATGCACGATCTGCGATTCGGTGCTGCAAAAAGTTGCTAATTGCTGGCAAGCTCAAAGAAGCAGGCCTTGTTTTTCATGCCGCCTGTCGAATGAATGATCGATCGTCAGGCAACGTTCGCACCAACGCGAAACTACGTAGCCTGGAGCAGTGTATGATTCAATTTGCCAAGTCGCACGCAGCATGAAAAAACCAACACCAATTGGCCTCCAGGCGAGAATCATATGAATATCCTCCTCCTAGGAAGCTCCGGAAATATTGGATGCGAGCTACGAGTGTCTTTGCGCAACATGGGTAATCTGCACATGCCCAACCGTACAGAATCCGATTTTGCTGACGAAAAAATTCTCCGCAATCTGATTCGAGAAATCAAACCCGACTGGATCATCAACGCCGCCGCCTACACCAACGTTGAAAAGGCAGAATCGGAGCGAGACTTAGCCACACAGGTTAATGCCAAAGCGGTTCAAGTTCTCGGCGAGGAAGCTGCCCGACAGAATTGTTGGCTCGTTCACTATTCGACCGACTACGTATTCGATGGCAATAAAGAGGGCCTATACCTTGAAGATGACTCCACTGGTCCGCTGTGTCATTATGCAACCACGAAAGCTCAGGGAGAGCAACTTCTTCGTGAAACTGGCTGCAAACATCTCATACTGCGAACGAGCTGGGTCTACTCGATTCATCGCGAAAACTTTCCCATGACAATTTTGAAGCTATCGGAGACTCGCGACAAACTCACGGTCGTGAGCGATCAAACGGGAGCCCCCACCGGCGCAGTCTTAATCGCCAATGCTACTGCACATTGCCTTAAGACAATCGAATCTAAGCCAACCGATTCCTACTCTGGCACCTATCACTTAGCCGCCTCGGGTGCAACAAACTGGTTTGATTATGCAAAAATGCTACTTAGTGAAACCGGAAAGCGAGGTAGAAGAATCAAAACCCAGGAAGTACTCCCCACAAGCACTGAAGCGTACGGTGCCAAAGCACTTCGCCCAAAGAACTCGCGACTAGACACAACAAAATTCCAGACCACGTTCGAGTATATCCTGCCAAACTGGCAAGCAGGGGTGCTCGAGTTTGCAGACTCAATAACGCGCTAAGCAACTCGGAGAATGATATGAATCGAAAAGGGATCGTATTGGCTGGTGGAGCGGGCACTCGGCTTCATCCAGCAACATTGGCTTTGTCGAAACAACTGCTACCAATCTACGACAAGCCAATGATCTACTACCCGCTTTCCACTTTGATGTTAGCGGGTATCCGAGAGATTCTTATCATTTCAACCCCTCTCGACACCCCCCGATTTCAACAGCTACTGGGTGATGGCCGACGCTGGGGCATTGAGATATCCTACGAAATTCAGCCTTCGCCAGACGGTCTCGCCCAAGCCTTTATTATCGGCGAAAAATTCCTCGACGGATCTGATGCAGCGTTGGTACTTGGTGACAACATCTTCTATGGGCACTCATTCCAAGACTTACTCAAAAACGCGTGCGTTCGACCAACAGGGGCAACTGTATTCGCTTATCACGTACATGATCCAGAACGATATGGCGTGGTAGAATTCGACCCTAACTTTCGAGCAATCAGGTTGGAGGAAAAGCCGAAAGCACCTAAATCAAATTATGCAGTAACGGGACTCTATCTTTACGACTCCAACGTCGTTGAGCTAGCTAAATCACTTAAGCCATCTGCACGGGGGGAACTGGAGATTACGGATCTCAATCGCCTGTATCTCGAGCGTGGGACCTTGAATGTGGAAATTATGGGGCGAGGATATGCTTGGTTAGACACAGGAACTCACGATTCGCTATTGGAGGCAAGTCAGTTCATTTCTACAATCGAGAATCGTCAGGGTCTCAAGGTTGCGTGCCCTGAAGAGATCGCCTTTCGACAGAAATGGATTTCTGCCTCGGAGCTTGAAGAGCTTGCGAGACCGATGGCAAAAAATGGCTATGGACAGTACCTCAACCGGATCGCGAAAGAAAAGGTGACCAATTGATCATTGAATCCACCGCTATCAATGACGTTAAATTAATCGTTCCTCGCGTGATCAGCGACTCTCGTGGTTGCTTTTTCGAGAGTTTTAACGACCGGGTTTTTATGGAAAAGGTAACGGATAACGTACGCTTTGTCCAAGACAACCACTCTCGTTCGGCATTCGGTGTTTTGCGAGGGTTGCA